>Ga0209557_1001600_pt1 | contig 12381 bp, 6 predicted proteins | sample SaaInlV_120m_DNA_4_FD_184672 | JGI IMG/M metagenome (GOLD analysis project Ga0209557, IMG submission 184672) | Marine microbial communities from expanding oxygen minimum zones in the Saanich Inlet - Saanich Inlet SI074_LV_10m_DNA (SPAdes) (version 2) | ecosystem: Environmental > Aquatic > Marine...
TTCTTCGGAACCAAAAAATAACAATAGCAACAAAAACAAGGGCTGCTAAAACCTCGAATATACCAATTAAAAAACCGTAAAATCCGTTGCCTAAATATCCTTTAAATACTCTATGAGTTCCAAATAACCCATCAATAATAATTTCTAAAACTTCAATATTTATAATGATAAAACCAACATAAACAATAATATGTAAGAAGCCGGACAAGGGTCTTTTAACCATTTTTGATTGCCCAAGAGCAATCATCATCATATTTTTTAGTCTTTCAGATTTTTTATCTTTTCTATGTACATCTTTACCAAATTTTATATTTCTAATCAGCTTGCGAATATTCACTGCAAAAAAACCTAGCCCTATCAATAGTGCTACTGCAAAAAATATATTTGGTAAGTATTGCATAGTTACTTTGAGTTATATGAAATTGGTTATTCGTTATTTTTTTTACTTTCTAGTTCTAAGTGCTTGTCTTTTTCATGTGTATACGGTTTCGCTTTTTTACCAAACAATGAAAAATGTACAAACCTTTTAGGATTTAACTTTATTTCCCTGAGTAAATCCTCTAATTCTTTAGACATTGCAGCAATATTGGTATACAATTCGTCATCAGTAACTAACTTCCCTATGGTTCCATTTCCTGAATAAATTCCATCTAACATTCTATTTACAGTATTAACGGTTACTTCTGCATTTCTTATAATTTTACCAATATTTGCATTGACTAGGGTATCTGAAACTTTAGAAAAGTTGTCTGTAATTAATTTAGTGTTTTTAATACTTGCCTTCAAATCTACCGAAGTAGAATCTATCATCGTATTTACAGCTAGCATCGTTTTATTTACTTCCAATAAAGTAAATTCAATATTTTTTACAGAATTTTTTAAACTTTTCTGTGTTTCTATATCTAAAACAGCATTCATGTTTTTAAACAAAGAATCAGCACTCACGATTACGCGTTCTAATTTTGTTTGAAGTGGATCTAGACGCTCGCCAATAGTTGTAAATAAACTTGATTCAATTTCTCCTTTCAAAGTATCACCAGAAACTGCATTTTCTGAATCATAATAGGGGATAATTGCTAAATTCGATGCGCTTAAAGGGTTTGGAGAATATATTTTTACAATACTATTTTTAGAAAACATAAAATCCTTTTCAACAGAAAAACGAACTACTAATTCTCCTTTCTTATCTGGATTTTTATTGAAACTTATCTTATCAATTTTTCCAACTTTCAATCCATTTATAGTAACAAAGCTAGATTTTGTAAGCCCGGCAATGTTGGAGTATTCTACATTAAAATAACGAGTATTAGTATCAAATAAATTTTGTCCTTTCAAAAAGGAGTATCCCCATATAAATATGGCGGTTATAATGATTGCTATAATTCCTGTTTTTAATTCTTTAGACATGAAATTTATTTTAACAACAAAATTACTAATTTTTTGTTTGAGACCACCAAAACTATTTGATTTTAACAGCCTCTTGAACAGATATTTTCTCACCTTCCTTAAAAGCTACAATAAAAGCAGAAGTATATCCTTTAGATTTTGCGATTTTTAAGGATTTTTTCACTTGTTTGTAGTCTACTGTATTTCCGTAATAATATTTATAAAATTCCCCAATAGAAACCCTCTGCACATTTTTTAGACCCTTAAAATTAAATGACTTAGTTGCTAATTTGTTTTTCCCAGATGCAATTTGAATTTTAAATTCAACAGAATGAACCGCTTTCTTTGTAATAACAGTATTAGATATAACATTTAATTTTAAATTGTGAATGTATTTTAACACTGCCTCTGAAATAGCCCCAGCCATTTGTTCTTGTCCTTTTTTAGAATTAAGGTACCTACCTTCTTTTTTATTTGTCAAAAAGCCCAACTCTACCAAAACACTTGGCATAATGGTTTCTCTTAAAACTTGAAAATTATCTTGCTTTACTTTTCTATTTAATCTTTTTAATTTAAAAGTAAAATTATTTTGAATTAAGCTTGCGATAGCCAAACTCTTATCTAAATTTTCTTCTTGTAAAAGAGATAAACCTATAACGGACTCTGCAGAGTTTTTATCAAAGCCTTTGTATTTATCTTTGTAATTATCTTCTTTAAATATAACTGCATTTTCTCGTTTTGCAATTTCTAAGTTCTTTTTATTACCCCTTAACCCTAGAACAAAAGTACCGGCACCATATGCATTTGAAGTATGAGAATCACAATGTATAGAGATGAATAAATCTGCTTTTGCTTGATTCGCAACATCACCTCTTTTCCATAGATCTACAAAAACATCGTTTTTTCTTGTATGAAGAACTTTTATGTCTTTTTTAGTGGCAAGTTTTTTACCAACAGCTAAAGCTACTTTTAACGCAATGTTCTTTTCTTTATAACCACTCCCTAAGTTTCCTGGATCTTTTCCTCCGTGGCCAGCATCAATGACTATTACGTAGTCTTTTTGAGCAACTATTGATGATGAGCTCATTAAAATAGAAAACCCAATGAAAAAAAGAAAAATAATTTTTACTTTGGTGTTAATTTTGTCGTTTTCTTGAAATTTCATCAATAAAATTTAACTAATTTTGGCATCGTAAATTTGGTGCTTCAAATATTGAAGCATATTTTTACCTCAATACAAAAATAGCATTTAAAGCATTGCAAACAAACCGATCATACATTCTTTTATGTTGCTGTATATTTTTTATAAAAATAGGCTTCTCTCAAGATCTTAAATCTAAAAAGGAAACAGAAAACCCTGCCTTCAAAAAAGAAACTACCTCTACCCCAAAAAAAGACAGCGTTTATAATAATAAAAGAGAACTTTTAGCTTTCAAACAAAAAGATACGATTGCAATTGACTCTATAAAATCGAAAGAGACGATAGAAGATATTATTCTTCATGTTGCCAAAGATTACACAATACAAAACACTAAAGACAAAACGGTTAAACTATATAACGAAGCTCGAATTACTTATACAGATATCGATTTAAAAGCTGGTATAATTACTATTGACTACAAAAAGAACACTCTTTTTGCAAAAGGAATAAAAGACAGTACTAGTTATGTTCAGCTTCCTGTTTTTAAACAAGGAAATGAGGAGTCTGAACAAGATTCTATTCTTTATAATTTTAAAAGTAAACGTGCTTTAATATATGGCTTAAAAACAAAACAAGGAGAGATGTTTACGTATGGTAAAAAAACCAAACGTGTAAATGATTCCACTGTTTTTGTCAGAAAAATAAGGTTTACAACATCAGAAAAAGTCAATCCAGATTATTATATTGCAACAAATAAGGCAAAAATAGTTCCTGGTAAAAAAATAATTGTAGGATTAAGCAATCTTGTTTTAGTAGATATTCCAACTCCTTTGTTTTTACCTTTTGCTTATTTTCCAATGAGCGAAACAAGTGTGTCTGGTTTTTTAATTCCTGCCTTTGATACAGGAAGTAGTTCAAGAGGAATTGGAATTCAAAATGGTGGATACTATTTTGCCATAAGTGATTACATAGATTTAACGGTCTTAGGTGATGCTTATTCCAATGGAAGTTGGGGACTTAGAACATCATCAAACTATAAAAAAAGGTATCGATTTAGTGGTTCTTTTAACTTTAACTTTGAAAACAATATTAATGGAATAAGAGGGTTTGATGATTATAGTAAAGCGAATAACTTTAATATTAGATGGTCTCATAATCAAGATGCAAAAGCGAACCCAAATTCTAGATTTACAGCTTCTGTTAATCTTGGAAGTAGTAAATTTTTTAGAGAATCTCAAAATCAATTTAACATCTCTCAAACTCAAACGAACACGCTTAATTCTTCCATAAACTATAGTAAAACATTTGTCGGAACGCCTTTTAACATGAACCTAACGGCCTCTCATCAACAAAATACAAATACAGAGAAAATTACAATGACCCTTCCGTCATTGACTGTTAATATGAATAGAATTTTTCCTTTTGCAGGAAAGGGAGGTGTTCAAAAAACACCTATTCAAAAAATGGGATTCAATTACACCATGCAAGGACAGTATTTAATCAATACTACTGATGATGAATTTTTTACTAGCAAAATGTTTCAAACTGCAAGGTCTGGTGCACAGCACAAAACAGGAACTAACACAAACATTAAGGCCTTTAAATATTTTACACTATCGCCTAGTGTAAACTATGAAGAAACTTGGCAATTTGACTACATTCAAAAAAAATATGACATAACAGAAAACATTGTTGTTACAGATACATTAAGAGGATTTAAAAGCTATAGAGAATATAATGCTGGAGTTAGTTTATCTACAAATATTTATGGTACTTTTAATTTTAAAAAAGGACGGTTAAAAACAATCAGACATACTTTTAGACCTTCTATTTCTTATTCTTACAGGCCAGATTTTAAAGATAAGTACCTCAAACAAGTTCAACAGAGTGCAGATGCTACTGACTTATTAGACTATACCGTTTATGATCAAGGTATTTATGGGGCACCCTCCTCTGGTTTAAGTAATTCTATAGGAATTTCTTTGAACAATGTTCTGGAAGCTAAAGTAGCTTCTAAAGATCCGGAAAGTGACGAAGAAGATGAAAAAGTGACTATTTTAAATAATTTAAACTTTAGTAGTTCTTATAATATTGCTGCTGATAGTTTGCGATGGTCTCCTGTAAATTTTTCAGCAGGAACTCGATTATTTAAAGATAAAATGGCTGTAAATTTAAGTGGTTCATTAGACCCCTATAAAGTGGTTTCTAATAATGGATACATTTCTAGAATAAATCAATTCAACCCAAATATTTTTAGATTAACAAATGCTAGTTTAACAGCAAACTATTCAATTTCTAGTAAGGATTTTAACAAAGATTCTAAAGGTAAATCTAAAAAAAACACAGGAAATGGAGCTCAAAACGGTGCTGATGTGATTGGTGCAGATATAAATCCTACAGATAGATATGGTCAGAGAAAAGCGATAAATAGTGATGAAGAAGATAAAAATAAAGAAACAAAACTATACCAAGCAGATATCCCTTGGTCTGTAAATTTAGCCTATTCTGCAAGTTACAGCAATAACGGTATTGATGGAGGTAACGTAGGTGTTCATAGTATCATGTTTAGTGGTAATTTAGAATTATCACCAAAGTGGAAAATGGGGTATTCGTCTGGTTATGACGTCAAAGGAGGTGCGTTTACATTTTCAAGATTTAATTTTTCTAGAGATTTAGATAGTTGGCAATTCAATTTTAACTGGGTCCCTTTTGGGACAAATTCTTCTTACACCTTCTTTATTGGAATAAAATCATCTATTTTATCAGATTTAAAATGGGACAAAAACAAGCCACCAGACCGAAGATTATTCTAATAATTAACAATTAATAGTATGAAAAAAATCATAACAACTACCAAAGCTCCAGCACCGATAGGTCCTTATAATCAGGCAGTATTGAGTGGAAATACATTATACACTTCAGGACAAATTGCTATCAACCCTAAAACAGGGGAAATTGTTTTATCTTCAATCATAGAGGAAACAAAACAAGTGATGGAAAATCTGAAAGAAGTCCTTGCTGCAGCAGAAATGACGTTTGAAAACGTGGTTAAAACATCTATATTTATCTCTGACATGAATAACTTTGGAGAGATAAACTCTGTATATGCAAAATATTTTAATGAAGAAACGGCACCTGCGAGAGAAACAGTAGAAGTGGCAAATCTTCCTAAATTTGTAAACGTAGAAATTAGTGCTATTGCCACTAGATAACTCTAATTATTACTATATACACAAGAAAACCTGATAGTTAAATAACTACCAGGTTTTTTTATTTTTTTATTTGGTGATTATAATGTGTCTGCATATTCAATTAAATCTACAATTTTAGTAGAATATCCTATTTCATTATCATACCAAGAAACTACTTTTACAAAATTGTCATTAAGAGCAATCCCAGCATTTGCATCAAAGATTGAAGTACGTGTATCTCCTACAAAATCTTGTGAAACAATTAGATCTTCTGTATATCCAAGAACGCCTTTCATTGGTCCGCTTTCAGAAGCAGACTTCATCGCAGCACAAATCTCTTTGTAAGAAGCTGGTTTGTCTAACTTTACGGTTAAATCTACTACAGAAACATCCATTGTTGGAACCCTAAAAGCCATCCCTGTTAATTTTCCATCCATTGCAGGTATTACTTTACCAACTGCTTTCGCAGCACCTGTAGAAGAAGGTATAATATTATGAATTGCAGAACGACCACCTCTCCAGTCTTTCATAGAAGGACCATCAACTGTTTTTTGAGTTGCAGTTGCAGCATGAACCGTTGTCATTAATCCTTCAACGATACCAAAGTTATCATTTAAAACTTTTGTTATAGGTGCTAAACAGTTAGTTGTACAAGAAGCATTAGAAAAAATCTTTTGATCTGCTTTTAATTCTGTATTATTTACACCCATGACAAACATTGGTGTATGGTCTTTAGAAGGTGCAGATAAAACAACTTTTTTAGCTCCTGCTTCTAGGTGTTTTCCTGCAGTTTCTTCTGTTAAGAAAAATCCTGTAGATTCAATAACGTATTCAGCTCCAACTTCATTCCATTTAAGATTTGCAGGATCTCTTTCTGCGGTGATTCTAATTGCATTTCCATTTACTACCAGTTTTCCGTCTTTTACTTCTACGGTTCCATCAAATGCACCGTGAACAGAATCATATTTTAACATATAAGCTAAATAATCTACTTCTAGTAAATCGTTAATCGCTACAATTTGTACATTTTCTCTTTTTACAGCTGAACGAAAAGCCAATCTTCCTATTCTTCCAAATCCGTTAATCCCTATTTTAATCATTATTTTTTTATTTGTTATTAATGTTATTATTATGTGGTCATGATATCTGACACTCGAATTAATTCTTTATTTATTTTTGATTGACCTTTTATGGCTTTATCTAGTGGAGTTAGTTGTATTTTATCACTTGACAAACCAACCATTAAATTAGATTTTCCTTCAAGTATACTTTCTACCGCTTTTACTCCCATTCTACTTGCTAGAACTCTGTCAAAACAAGATGGAGATCCTCCTCTTTGCATGTGTCCTAAAACAGAAACTCTAACTTCATATTCTGGTAAGTGTTCTTCTACGTAATCCTTTAATTCAAAAACGTTTTTTCCAATTTTATCACCTTCTGCTACAACAACAATACTAGATGATTTACCCGATTCTTTACTTCGTGTTAAAGATTCTAACAGCCTATCTAAACCTAAATCTTCTTCTGGAATTAATATTTCTTCAGCTCCTGCTCCAACTCCAACGTTTAAGGCAATATGCCCCACATCTCTTCCCATCACTTCTACAAAGAATAATCTATTGTGAGAACTAGCTGTATCTCTAATCTTATCAATTACATCTACAACTGTGTTCAGTGTAGTATCGTAGCCTAATGTGTGTGAAGTTCCAAAAATATCGTTGTCAATAGTTCCTGGGATTCCGATTACTGGAAAGTTAAATTCTTGATTAAAAATCAAGGCGCCTGTAAAAGTACCATCACCACCTATACAAACTAATGCATCAATATTTGCTGCTTTTAGTGAGTTGTAAGCTTTTAACCTACCCTCTTTAGTTCTGAACTCTTTAGATCTTGCCGATTTTAAGAAGGTTCCGCCTTTATTTATGATTCCTTTTACACTACGTGCATCTAAATCTATAAAGTCAGCTTCTATCATTCCTTCATAACCACGATACACCCCAGAACATGCTATTCCATGAAATGCACATGTACGAACAACTGCTCTGATTGCTGCGTTCATTCCTGGAGCATCTCCTCCAGAGGTCATAACTGCTATTTTGTTTATTTTATTCATATATTCGAGTGTAAAATTAATGCTTTAAAACCGTTTAAAATAATAAAACTACGAAATCGTTTTAGGCTAATTCATGCAATTATAGCTGAAAAAATTGAAGGTTTATTTTATCAAATTTAATGCAATATTATAATCGATTCACAAGTATAATTATTTTTTAAAATACAAAGTAGAAATTTTCACAATTAGTATTTAAAAGAGAGCTTTATTTTTTTTTAACAATTTTCTTTAACAAACCTGAAAGGGTGTTAAAATTAACTTGGTAGGACAAACCTACTCCCTGAGTATACCCTTCCTCTTCTGTAGAATATTGAATTTCGTTTTGTCTATTGAAAATAACACCTCTAAAATTTCCTTCTTTATTTAATAAAACTTCTACTTTCACTTCACCAACCACACTAGATTGAGTTTGAGCACCAATAGGAACTCCAACCTTTCCGTTAATAATAACTTTGTCACCTAATTGTGTACTTACAGAAACATCAACTTGATTGTCAATATTTAGTCTGTCAATATCATTTCCGTTATTTCCCTGTTGATAGTCTAAACCTAATTGAAATTTATCATCAGGGGTACTCAATAAATTAGAAAAAGCAGCAGCTACGGCACTGGTTGCAGTACTTGAAATAGTAGCACCTGCATTAAAATCTAATTTATCCGGATTTACAAAATTACTAAAAGCAAGTAATGAAATAAATTGTGTAGTTTTTTCATTAACATTGTTATCATTTAAAACAAACTCTAATTCACTTGCAATAGTAGGATCTACATTTGTTAATTGTATATCTAAATCTTGTTTAGAACTGAACAAGCCTCCAGTGATTCTTGTTACTAAATCTACTTCAATTTTTCTGTTAGAATTAAAATTTTGTAATAAAACTCCTGGATTTGCTTTAGCCTTGTATATTGCTGTAACATCTAGATTTGCTTCAGTTGGATTTCCATTCCATGAAACCGCTCCTCCCTTTTGGATTAAAAAAGGTTTATTTACAATACCCCCGTATTTAAAATCATAGACTCCATTATTTATGATATAATCTCCAAACATATTAAATTTACCTCGAGTATTTATTTCTATCCTAAGATTTCCAGACCCATTTCCAGTTAATTGACTTCCATTAACCTCATCTATTACCACCTGAGCTGTAGCCTCTTTAGTAACCTCTAAATCAATATCAAGCGAGAGCCCTTTAACAGCCTCTAAAGCAACTTCTTTTTGTTTTTCTAAATACTTTGTATCTTTTGAATTAAAATGAATTAATCGATAGCTATCAGCTGTTTCAATATCTTTAAGTGGTAATACAAAATTGGTACCTGACATTGTTTTTGCATTAACATCTATTGTTAATTGATCTGTTAATCCTGTAAAATTTGCTATTCCATCAATAAAAGCAGAACCGTAATACAAGGCATCCTCAGAATCTTTGGTATCTAAAACTAATAAATTATCACTTTTTATTTGCATTTCTAATACCCATTGATTAAAATTTTTATGAGAAATACTTCCTTTTAAAATACCCTTGGTTTTGTGTTTTGTGTCTAGCAAAGAAGATCCTTCAAAAATAAAAGACTGATCTTTTAATATTATATTAGGATCATCTTCAAAATTATAATCTATGTTTAAATATGGAAATTTTAACCCTGCGTTTTTTAGAGAAAGAATTCCAATCATTTCTGGATTTCCTAAAAATCCTTTTAGAGAAAAATCACCAGAAACCGAACCTCTTATGGACGATAGCACATCTTTTCCTAGTGGGCTAAACGCATCTAAACCAAACTCCTCTAGAGTTATGTCTAAATCTATTAAAGGTCTTTTATTTGAGAAATCTAAAGCACCAAAAGCCACGATGCTTTTAGCTTTTTTATTATTTATAGACAAATCAACTTTGTACTTCTCATAAGAATTATCTCCTTTGATATTTAAAAATAAATCACCTTGCTTAAAATTATTTACCTCAAAATCTTTGATTGATAAAATTGCTTCTGGGTTAAATAATTCTTCTCTTTGAATGATATCTATATTACCAGAGAGTGTCCCTTTTAGAGCCAAACTATCTAACACAGGTAAAAAACTTTGTAATTTTAACTTCGTAAAATCTACGGAAATGTTTTTATCTGTTTCTCCTTTTAAAGTTCCCGAAAAGGCTACTTTTTGCTCACCAGAAAATAATTTAAATTGACTAAAATTGAACTCATTTTCTTTTAAATCGAAGGTAACTTTGTCTGTATCTAATGTGTTTGGATTTATGTCCCAAACATTGTCTTTAAATTTAAATGAAGATTTCTCAAAACCAACCACAGATTTTCCTTCTGAATTGAAGGTGTAGAAAAAATCAAGATTAAAATTTTCATTTTTTTTATTTCCACCAATAAAAACAGATTTAAAATACAAGGTGTCTTTTTGATTTAAACTCAATAAGTTAAGTTTCGAAATAGAATAGTAATCTGTATTAAACTCTGATGCTGTTAGGTGAGAATTGTAAAGCGGATTCTGATTGTCTGTTCTCAATAAAACATCTTTTATTTCATTATCGTATATGTCTATTTTAGGGGAGGAAAATGTCACTTTTAATTGATTTTTATCAGCCTTTATTTTACCTTTAATCTTGGTATTGTCATCAATAGAAATATCAGGAAAAAAAACAGTAACTATTTGATTGTAAATAGTAAAATTAAAATCTAAATACTGATTAGGTTCCACTGAATAGGGAACATAGTTTGTATACATACTACCCAGAGCATTTTGTGCAACTGAAAATAATTCAGAAAAATAAAAGTTTCCGGAAAGTGATCCATTAGCAATATCTTCTGATACAAGTGCTATTTTTTTTATACTTTCTTTTAATGATGAACTTATATTAAATTCTTTAAAATTGAACTCGTCTTCTTGATTTGTATATAAAATATTTTTAAAAACTGCATTTCCAATAATATCATCAAATGTATTTCCTTCGATATTAATTTTTATATTTCCTTTTAAAACAGAAATGCTATCTCTTGTAAAAAGTTTCGTTTCTTTTAAATCTAAATATTGTATTTCAGAATTAAAATCGAACTTATTAATATCTGAGGATAAATCTGCTAACCCATTAAAATTCATGATGAAGTTCTCATCATCAATTTTTAAATCACCATCAAATTTATTATTTTGATATTGACCATTTACATCAATATTCTCATACGTATAATTTTTAAAATTGAGTTTAGAAATATTCCCTAAAAATGAAGTATTGATATTTTCTAATTTAAAACCACTTCCCTTCACATCTCCCTTTAAAGATGTTTCTCCAAATAAAGGATTGCTTAGGAAACTTCCTACATTAAAATTAATTAAGGAAACTTCTCCATTGTATATTGCAGTATCTATATTGTCTATATTATAAATTTGTAAATCTGAAAGAACATTACCAATTTGTGTTTTTAAATCTAAAATGGCATCTATTTTTTGTGGCATAAGATTTAATTTTCCTTTTATTGTGAATTTTCCTAGTTTTCTAAATTCTGTAGGCAATATCCTTCCTAAAACATTTGGTAAAATATTTTTTAATTCATTATAAGTAGTGGATAAATTTTTAAAATCACCTTTAAAGACAAAACCTCTTTGAAAATTTACTGCATTTACAAAATCTAAATCTCCAACTATCTTTAAGCCATACTGGGAAGTTAACCTAAATTTATCAAGAGAAAAATCATTCAGCTTTCCTAATAAATTCCCCGAAAAACGTACAACATCATCTCCTCCTAATTCACTGTAGTATTTTTTTAAATCCGGTATTGCAATCTCACTTTTATCGAAGACTGCGTTGATATTTACTTTATCATTAAAGGTTGCTAAATCTTTTTTTTTGTAGGTAAAGTCTATAGAGGCTCTAATTTCTGATTTTCTTGTTTTTAATATTGTATTCTTAAAATGCATAGCAGTTTTAGAATATGTAAAATCTGTTGTCAAACTAGTTATTTCTAGACCTTTGTTGTCTGTAAAATACAAGCCTCTAATTTTTGAGGAAAAATCAGGACCATAAATAAGAAGATCTTGTATATTTCCTCCTCCATTTTTAGCGGAAAAGGAGATTGGGGTTTTATTGTTTTCGTTTATCAGTCTATAATTTAAATCATTTAAATACACATCAGAAGATTTTAATATAAATAGATTCGATAAAGAGTCTTTTGGAATACCGTCATCAAAAGAATCTATAAAAACAGCCATATTATCATCAGTCTCACCTGAATATGTTTTCATGTTAACAAAAACACCTTCTAAAAAAACACTACCTAAATTAACTTCACTTTTAATAATTTTTTTAGCATTAAATACGGAGGTACTTAATTTCTGAACAAAAATTAAAGTATCTTGATGATGATCTCTAATTTTAACACCTTCTAACTGAACTTTTCCTAAGAAAGATAAATCTATTTTTTTTATAGAAATACTCGTATTAAACTCATTATTAAGTCTTTTTGCAGCATAATTTCCGAGTTTTGTTTGTATGAAAGGAATAGAAAGTATAATACTAAACAATAGCAATAGGAGTATTAAGCACCCAAAGAAT
>Ga0209557_1001606_pt1 | contig 12363 bp, 2 predicted proteins | sample SaaInlV_120m_DNA_4_FD_184672 | JGI IMG/M metagenome (GOLD analysis project Ga0209557, IMG submission 184672) | Marine microbial communities from expanding oxygen minimum zones in the Saanich Inlet - Saanich Inlet SI074_LV_10m_DNA (SPAdes) (version 2) | ecosystem: Environmental > Aquatic > Marine...
GGACCACCAGTTCTGGATTTTATTTTAGTATATTTTGTTGTCATTTATTTTAAAATTTAATTAAATATTCTACTAATATAAATTTATGCATTAAATCGTCAAATTTTACAGTCGGTTCCTTGCTTAATCTGACATTTGTAATTACATTTGCAGCAGAAGCAGCAAAAGAATCAATAAAAGATTCTGTTGTCCTTTCAACACGCGAAACATCTATAGCATGACCATGACGAGTAGAAGTTTCTGTTCCAGAAACTGCTCCAATTTCAGTGTTCGCAGAAACAAAAATATCACCAGATGTTCCGCTTTGAGTATCATTACTATTCCATGGACCGCTTCTTAAAACAGCACAATTGGAATAATGAGCATGACTTAAATATGCTATAGCACCAATATCTTCAGTTTCAACTGCAGGTGTTAAAGTGCTTGTAAAATTCATTGCATTTGAAAAAGAAACTTCAGTTCTACCAACCTGAAATGATCCTTCGTAAAATATTTGAATATCATTACCTTGATTTAATTCAACATCAGCAGCTAGTCCCACTACAGGAACAACATTTCCAAATCTATCTTCCGTAAATAAATTATTATATCCACCAGAAAATTGAGCAGCATTAACAAATTTAGCTCCAAGATCTGGAACCTGAAATTGTCCATCTGAGAAATCTAAATTTGGTTCTTGTAATTCGATATTATCTTTCTTAAATTTACATGCTTGTCCACTACCAACAATTCCTTGCAACACAGGAAAATCTTTACATCTATAAATTGCACCATTACATTTCAAATATCCAGCTGGAGCATATTGTTTAAAGTCTCCACCACCAGGATTACTACCAGTTAATGATCTAGCGAAAGGAATTACTGCTCCAGAAAAAATGCCATATTTTGCTTTTTCTGCTGTATAAAATACTACTGCCATTTTAGTATGCTCTGATAATGTATATTAAATTACATGAAGATGTTTCTCGACTAGGAAACGTGACACTAGCCATTTCATTAAGACTCTCATTCAACGGTTTCACATCACCCAATTGTATATTATTAGTGTTTATAATATTTGGTGCAGTCATGGATCCACGTTTAATCTCAAATGGAGTAGCATCATGTGCATGGGCGAGAGCATTTCCAACAAAATTAAGACTTTCTGAATTTAAAGTAACCGGATATCCGAATAAAGCACCGCCCGTGCTGCCAGGATCGTTTGGCGAGGCCGATGATGTCATAGATTTAGAGACTCCAGTATTTCTAGATTGATCTGACTCTATGACATCATCGCTACTTTCGATGAAATTGCGAACTGGACTATTTAATGTTGCCATCTGACCAGTAGCATAATTATTTGCACCTCCTGCTTGAAAATTTACTCCCCATCCACTACCACCTCTACTTGCAACTCTACTAAATGAAGAAGCAAAAAATCTAGCATTTCCATTAGCTTCAATAGCATAATATGAAAGTGCAAAACAAGATCGGGTTGGACTATCAGTTGCAGGGTCAGTTCCATATGAGTTACATAGACCACCCCTAGAGTTTGATCCTTTTTGAGTAATAGTTTTATAAGTACCCGAGTGGTTATGAGAGGCCATATGATGATCACCAAGAACTCTACCAACAGTAGTAACAACTTCACTATAAGAAGGATCATTGATTGATTGCCCCTCAAATGTTCCTGAAAATTTCGTGTTGTCTGTAGGGATTATTTCAGCTCTCAAATCAAAATTGCAAGATGCTCCTTCATTTATAGCATCATTTCCTACATCATTGGTATTATTAATTTTACTAATATAATTTGATGGGATATTACCTGATGGTAAATTGTTTTGCATATTAGTGGCAATATCCATTACAGAACCAGAAATATTAGGAACTTTAAAAACTCCCGTTGTCGAAGTACCATAATCATACTGGTTTCCAATTACCTCAAAAAGATCAGAATACACACCTTGACTATATGTTCTACCATTACAAACTAGCCAACCTGCCGGAATAGTTCCGGGAGATCCAGCATAAGCAACAATAGTTCCAATTGCTGTTCCTTCATTTGCTCTTAAATTTGTATATGATACAGTCATAGTATCAAACCTCCATTAGGAACCATGCACCGCCATTACAAACGAGACCAAACGCAGCACTTGGTGTATTTACAATAAGTTCACCACCACTACTATAACCAACTCCAGAACTAGAACCTTGAACAGATTGACTACTACTTCCCCTAATTTTAAGGATAGTATTATAACTTAAATTCCCATTTGTATCAATAAATCTAATCATATCACCCTGAGTTCCTGAAGGTAACGTGCAAGTTAAAGTTCCACCACTGCTTACAGCAACAAAGTAATTTACATTAGCAATTGCAGTAAAGTTAGAATTTCGTGAGTCCCATCGTTTTGCACCAGTTACAGTATAAAATCCCGTAATATTTGCCATATTAACGGATCCATCACTATTTATCTTAAATCTTTCATTCGCTCCAGAATTAACAGTAAGTTCACCACCATTAAGGACTAGAGGACCGTTAATTGTAGACTCTGCAGTTCCCGTAATACTAAGATTTCCGTTACCAGTAATATTTCCATTAACAGTAAGACTACCGTCCAGTTGGGTATCACCAGTAACATCTAGACTATCTCTAACATTTACTACACTACTTGTATTACCAATATTAATAGTTTCTGCACCAGTAAGAACATTTGCAGTAGATACAGAAGACGATGTTAATAAATTAAATGTTCCTGTATTACTTGTGGTAATATCACCACCATTAACTGCAAGATCTCCACTAATAGTAGTATTTCCAGTTACTGATAGTGCTCCACTAATTGATGCATCATCAGTAACAAAGAGATCATCACCAACACGCAAATCAAGAGCAACTGAAGCACCGCCATCAATAATTAGAGCACCTGTTCCAACACTAGTAGAATTTGCATTTGATTCAACCTTCAGTGTTCCATTGTTACCATCACCAATAATGGTATTACCGCTTTGGGCATCAACTTCAAAGAATGTAGATCCAGTTAGAGTATTCTTGATCTTAAAGTCATTACCAACAGTAAATGTTCCACCAACTTCTCCATTTCCAGTAACGTTAAACGTTGCTCCAACAACAAGACTATTTCTAATTGTTGTGGTGCCTGTAGTAGCACCCATATTAATTGAAGTTGCACCGCGAGCAAAATTAACATTAGCTGGTGTAATGTCTACAATACTGAATGATGATTCATCCGTAGTAATTGCATTACCATTAACCGCAAGATCGTCACCAATCGTAGCAGCACCAGTTGTTGTTAAAGAACTACCAACAGTTAGAGATCCAGAAAATAAAGCATTGCCAGTATCAGAAGCAAGAGTAAATTTGCCATTATTCATGTTGATATCACCAATACCAGCAATATCCCCACTAGAAGAATCAATTGTAAAGATATTACTGTTAATGGAGAAATCTCCTGTAAGTGCCATCGCACCGGCAACAGTATTTCCGTTAGATGCAGTAACCTCAAAGCTACCACCACCAATAATCAAATCTTCCTGTAATATGAGTTTCTTAGCAATAGAAACACCACCAACAACAATTAGAGAAGCATTTCCTATAGCAGTTGCATCAATGCTCGATTGAATTGTTAAGGATCCTTCTCCACTATTAACAGCACCAATAGAAACATCCCCAGTATCTGCAGTAATTACAAAGGTTCTCAGTGCTACCGGAGTATCATTATTTTCAACATAGAAATTACCTTTAAGTGTAAGATCACCAGTAAAATCAGACTCACTACCAGTTGTAATACCACCATCTAGTTCCAAATCACCATTAACATCTAAATCAGTTCTAATTGTTGTGAGAGCACCAGCAGAATCTGCGCCAATTGTTATAATTGTTGCACTAGTGAACGCATTAATAGTTGTAGAATCATTTAAGATATTAAATATTGGGGCACTAGAAGTAAGATCCGCACCTGTAATTTCAACATCACCTGTAATTGTGGCGTTTCCACCAACCGTTAAGTTAGTTCCAACTGATGCTGAAGTTGTAACAGTAAGAGTTCCACTACCAGAACTACCGATAGTAGTATTACCAGTCTGAGCATCAACAAAGAATTCAACAGGACCATCTGGATCTAAACTATTTTTAATAGTGAAATCATCACCAAGTGTTAATTTACCACCAAATCTTAAGTCACCACCAACAGAAAGAACACCATCAATGTTGAGATCAGAGTTAAACTGTGCATCACCATTGACTTCTAGTTCTCCATTGATGTATGTGTTACCATTGTCAGTATCAACTCTGAACTGATTAGTCGTAGAAGAACCATTTCTGATTCTAAATTCTTCATTAGCAGCATTAATGAATACAGAATCGTTGACCGTTACTGCATCTTCTACTAGAAGTGTTCCTCTAATGAAGGAGTTACCATTCTTTCTTACATAGAATTGAGTAGTGCCATTAACATCAAACTTCATCAAGTTTGAACTTGCATTTGAATCAGTATCTGTGACACTAACCTCAATTGCATTGAATGTTGTAGCAGAAGAATTCCAAGTAGAAGTAGAACGAAGAACGCTTACATCAGAGGTGAGAGTTCCCTGCTGAACTGTAATTTCTCCATCACACATATCAACCTTGAAGGTATCAATGGTTGCATTACTTAGGGTAAAGTGTCTATTAGCAGGAGTTGCAGAACATGTTCCAATAAATTCTAATGGACCATATACAGTAAGACCACCATTTCTTACAGAATTACTGACTACAGTTGCACCAGTAACAGAGTCAATCTCAAAGGTTACATTACCGTCACCATCTTCAACATATGTTCTCTTATTAAATGCACCAGTAGAAGCAGTAACTCTAATTGCCTCACCAGTGCTGCCAGTGCCAGATCTAGACAACCATAAGAAATCTCCAATTGCAAGACCACCACCAAACTCAGCAAGATTAAAGTTATCATTTGCACCTGCTCCATCTGAAGCTGATGTCAACCATGTTGCATCAATAGAAACATTTACTTTTCTAACAGCAGTTGTATCTGGATGATTATCATTTGTTGGTAAGAATACTCCATAAGGAAGTCTCTCAACAACAATGTAGTAAGGAGCAGTATTTACTTTAGTAAGACCACCAACAGCAATTCTTAAAATTTCTGGATGAGTTCCAGTTCCCTCTGGAGAATCAATAATAATGTCATCATTTTCTTGCCAATCTGCAAGTAGATCATTGTTTAGTGATGCAAGAGGAGACTTCTTAAGTGGTAGATAGTATCTTTTTCCAGTTAGATTTAAAAGTGGATTACCATTATCATCATTTACACCTGGAGGTGCAATCTGGAATGAGGTTGCGCCCCAAGTTCCAGCACCAGCAGTATCAAGATCAATATCATATCCAGTAACAAATCTAGCAAAGTCTACATTATTATCTAAAGGAGCATTAATCTGACCAATATGAGAATCAATGATAGAACCCATTCTTGCTCTGTCAGCATCAAAGTTAAATGACGCTGTTCCACCATTATGGAATAGATCACCTCTAATTTCAGCAGTAGCATCTACCTGAAGACTGTTTCTGATAGTTGTTAAACCGCCTTGACCAGCAAGAATTAAAGTTGATGCATTTCCTGCAAGTGTAACATCAGATGCAACACCAGAATTAGATAGGAAGTTAACTTTTCCTGCATTAGTTGTAACTTCAAGTGTATCATTGAGTGTCTTATTCTCACCCATCGATACATCACCAAACATGGCAGTATATCTGTTTCTAATTCTGAATACAGATGTTCCAGTAGTTCCTAAGTAACCACCACCAAATTGTAATACAGATACATTACTTGCATCAGTAGAACTTCCACCAAAATCAAATTTCAAATCAGTCGAACTAGTTGCAATATCCCATGCTAATGTCTGTGTTGATGTTAACCAGTTAAAATCTGCAGTTGTATTATTAGATGCAAAATCAAAATTTAATGTTGCAGCTTCGTTTGCAACTTTCAAATCAAGAGTTGTTGTCTCATTTGCAATTTCTAAATCTTCTACTCTAGCAAGTGCCTCAACAGTTTCTGCATAATTAGCAATAGTTAATGTTCCAGTAAATCCAGACTCATTAAGGATATTAACAGTTCCAGTGGTAATAGTGGTTTTTAAAGATACTGTGGCAGAACCACCAGCACCATCTAAATTAATATTTGATTGGAATTGAACATTATCAGTAAATCTAGAGTTACCGATAACAACAAAACTTCTATTTAAATTAGTAGAAACTGAACTATCAACACGAGTATTAATACCAACTCTACCATTATTGGTAGTCATTACACGGAAAGTTGCTGCTGAATCTGGGGTGTCGCTAGTTCCACCAACAATCAATGCATTATCTTGTTCTGTCTCAGTCTTACTCAATCCAGCGTTACTAGGATCAGTAAAATTAAGATTTTTCTTGCCACTAATGAATACATTACCAACAACATCTAAGTTAGCACGAGGATCGGTTGTTGCAGAATCAACAAATGCATTATTATATGATGTATGTGGAGCACGAGCAACAGTATTGATACCTAGTCTATAGTCACCAATATTAGAAACTTCAGTTCTAATTGCACTAGAACCAATTACACCAAATTCTCTCCAATCAGTTTCACCTAGTTCTAACGATGCACTACCAGGCCATACAAGAGTTGCTGAAGAGACAGTATTTGTTACAATAATTTCTACTGTATTACTTGTTCTACTAAATCCGCTATTTTTAACTGGCCAAACACCATTGAGTGCAGTAACTGGATGACCTTGAATTCTAATAAAAGAATTGGCATAAACTCCAACATTACCAATATTACTGTTTAGAAGTGAACCACTCCAAGTAATTTCAATAACATTGGTTCCATCAGTTTTTGTTTGTGCAATATTTGCATCTGGAATTAATACATACTTGTTTGAATAGATCCAACCAAGTGATCCAGATCCACCAATTTCTGCACCTTTAAGAAGCATATCTCCTGGAGTTGGATCTTCTCCGGCATATGAAACAATCTGATCGTTTCCAAAAGTTGCACCTTGATCTGGAGTTTTATTAGATGGTGCAGTTTGATAAGAATGTGTCTTGAGTAAGTATGGTTGACCAGGATTGCCAGAATTACCTCTAGGATTGATACTAAAGATAGCAGCATCAATTTTGTTCTTAGTAAGAACAATATCACCTTCTAGTGGATTGGGGAATGCTGCTCTAGAAAGCGTAGGATCATCACCAGCACCAATCTTACTATAGATTCTTAATGCTTCACCTTGATTAGATTCAATATTGATCTCAACTTCATCATTGAAGAATGATTTTCCATTAACACTGATTTTATCATTGAATGTAACTGGTGTATCAAACGTCGTTACAATCGAACCGAGATCATCATCATCGTCATCTTCAGTGACTAGATTTGCAGACTCAAGGAACGTCTCTTCGCCTGTAATAGCGTTAATCTTACGGTTACCGATATAAAGGTCACCGTTAGAGTTTAGACCCGTATAGAAGACGACACCGCCATCTTCTTTCTTTGATTGTGCATAGAAATCTTGTTTATCCGTAAGAATAACTTCCTGACGGAGTGGGAAACCAGTTGAGTAGTTACCTGGACCGAATCCAAGATACTCAAATGTGTGGTTACCAGATCTAGCAATAGATGGTCTACGAAGTTCAACGTATAGTTTACTTGCAGAAGGTGTAATTTGATCACCATAGATAGGAATTTTTCTATCTTCAGCACCCGATGTAGCATTACCAGATTGAGCACGGATTCTATGATCAATAGTGTTGGAATTACTATCTACTAAAGTATTAGTATAAAGAGATCCAGTGCCAAGGTTTTCAATAAGATCTAATGTAGATTCTCTTGTTTCACTGTTTTTGTAATCATTAACTGTAACAAGACCATGGACATAGTTGTCAGCAGAAGAAACAGTTTCTGGTGGATCAACTAACGAAGAATCTAATTCCTGGAACCAAAGAGGATCATTCTTATAGTTTAAAGGATATAATTGAGAAATAGGTTGAGAGAATTTAAAGTTTTTAAAGTTCTCGCCAACACCAGGACCCTGTGGGAATGGTGAGATATTACCACGAATACATGTTAGATAGTAAACACCATCTTGCTGACCTGGAATTCTCTCCTGTAGTTCGTCAATATCAAAAACATAGAAAGTATCACTGAAATCTTCAACGTCGTCAACTGAAGAAATTTCATATTGAACATTTCCACCATCGGTTGCAACTGTAATTCTATCACCCGGAATAGCAGTATATACACCAGCTCTAGGAATAGCATAGAGATAATCATCTCTTAGAGACTTACTCTTACCATCTGGATCACCAATACTATCTGGTTTTGCTGCTAATCTGGTTGTTACAGTTCCTCCTTGCTGAGAGAATGTAGTATCAGTAATAGCATTATACTCTAGAGTCCCAGTAACATCCTTAAGAATCATGTAATAGTCGGTTGTTTGTGCATCGACTACATGAGTAATAACACTTTGAATATAACCTGCTCCAGAACAATTTCCGGTCCAAATTACTTCGTTATTAGCATTAGATAAAGTTGTATTAGAGAGGAATGTTCCACCTTGAGGTTCAGTTATCTTAAGTGCATAGAATAATCTACCTCTTAGATTTTGGTTAATTACTCTGTGATCAATTACAGTTAACTCTGCGTATTCTGTTCCATCAACAGTTTTCTTACGAACACTTTGAACATCAAAAGCAAGTTTTGATTCAGTTTCAACAGTTACGGCATCAATATATGGATCATATGTAGGAGTAATTGACGAATATTCGTTTTCTTTAAGTCCAAGAATTTCATCAGATTTGTTTTGTGCAGGATTTCTTAAAGGGCAGAATGATGGTGCCGCGCCAACTGGTTTTAGAAGTAATCTCTGTGGAACTAGTCTTCTGGTTTCGTCAGTTCTTAACTTGATAACAAAACCATTAAGAGGATCACGAACTGTTGATAGATATTCGGGAATAACATATCTTAAACGATAAACACGATCTTCTTTTTCTCTTTGGTCATCTAAACGCTCATACCAGGTATCATTAGTTCTTTGCTTACCAGACGAATCATCATAATCAGAAAGATGGAATCTGTATAAAATAGAATCTGTTCTTGGTGAACCACCACTAGACTCATCTTCAACATTTAAATACCAACTACCAGTGGTTCCTTTTGTAGGATCAAATCTTAGAGGTGATTCTCTTTTATCACAGAAAACATAGAAGTTTGATCCACTACCAGGAGTAAAAGAAACATTTGCAGAGTTATTGACAGCATCGGTAAATGATGTATGGATAGTGAATTTCTTCTGTGCAATAGAATCTGTATCTTTCTCATATCTTGCATAAAATACTTGCTGATCATCAAGTGTTCCACCACCAGCAATCTGTGGCAGTGCAGAACCAGGAATATCAGTTGCTGCTCTAAAGAATACAGCATGGGGTAAAGAGTTTGCACCTGGATTATCAAAGATATGAGAAACATCAGTCTCAATAATACCAGCAGAAGCAACATTACAAGTATATCTGTGCAGATCATACTTACCATCAATTACATATTGATAGAGATCAATTTGAACATCATTATCAATTGCATCTGTTTCTGGGGAGTAGATGTATATACCTGCTGCAGCATTTTCAGGAGAAGTTGCAAGCATTAACTGCGTAGCATCTGCTCTAGTAAATGATCCTGTAGAATAATCATACGGATAAGTCTTTCTACCAGGAGCAATTACATAATATTTTTTGTTTGTGCTAAATCCATTCGGTAGTCTAATAAGTCTCTTATCTGGATTTGTTCCTGTTTTTGCTCTGGGGACAAGTCTTACAGCTGTTCCAGTTTCAAATAGGTGTGGGTTAGAAGATCCACCACCAGTATTAACAGTAAATACTGTTGATCTTACAGCAAGATCATCAGTATTAACAGATGATTCACGACGTTCTACACCATTACCGGTTAGACCATTTGATAATATTGACGCAATATCAGCAAAATAACTTTGCAATAAAGTAGAAATATTTCCACACTCAGGATATGCAGTATCTTGAGTGATAGTATCGTCTGCAATAGGTGCTACAGAAGTATCATAATACCCCTGAGTCATATCAAAATAGATATATGCATTGCTATTAGTTCCACCAGCAATAATAGCGCCAGCATTTGTAGCAACTCTAATTTGACTAGAGTTAACAATTTCACTAATAAATGCACCCGTAGGAATTCTAGTAGTATTTGGAGTTGCACCACTGTTTAGTTTGTTGTTGGTAAAATCAGTCTGTGCATATTCAGCAACAGACATACCAACAATAAGTCCTGCAGTATCACCAACATCAATAACAGAAGAACCACCAGTAATAACACAACCTACGCCACCACCAACAGGACCAATTAGATAGTCCCAGTTACGCATTGCTGCAATACATAGGTTCTTAACATAATCAAATGATTCTAAAGTTTCAGTTTTTTCAGAATCAATATAATCAAGTGATCCGCCAATAAAATATGACTCTGCTGCTTGAATAACATTAATATTAGATGTAGCAGTGTAGTCACCAGGAATAGCACTAGTATCAAGAGTAAGTCTTAAATCTTTGACAACAGAATCAACAATTAATCCAATGTCTCTTTTACATTTACCAATCTCAATCGTTCCTGTAAAACTTGGATCAGTTGGATCTAAGTAAGTATATTTGTTGATAATATACTCGTATGCTTCGTTCTGAATGAACTCTCTATTATCGTTAATTTGGTTAGCAGAATCCTGTGCTTTATTGTCAATAAAGTTTCCAATAGTAACAGGATTTAGTGTGCTTAATGCAGTAGAATATGTCTTGAATCCACTTGGTGAAAGTGTCGCACTAAATTCAGATGGACCTGCAGGAACTGCAGGATCTAATTTAGCATAAAGTTTTTCATATCTTTTAGAACCAATTCTAAACCCACCGATCGTTGCTGCTGGACGTTTTTCTGCATTTTCATTAGCAGATCCCAAATATAGTCTAGTATGATTACTTGCATCATTAGAATCGGGAATTCCTAGAACATAATACTGAACTTTTTCTGCAGTTGCTCTAGAGTCGTTAAGAATTTTTGGAGGAATAATATCAGTAATATATCCACCTTTGTCTTGGTTAAAAGCAAATCCTTTATGACCAATTGCATGAAGTGAAGTATTACCGAAGTTGGAGTTTGAGTTTGTGATGGACATATCTCCACCACTTTCCATCAGGAAGTGGTCAAAGAAACCAACAGCAAAGACCGAGACGCACTGAATAAATGCATCATCTGATGCACGAATATGGAAGTTTCTCCAGTCATCCTTCCAATATGCATCACCCTTAGTGTGATAAGGAACTGTTGCAAATGCATCAGTTAGTGATGCTTCATTCCAAGTATTGGTAAATCTATCATAACGAATGAATGCACGATCGTCTTTTTGAAGACTAACTCCAGTATATTGAGCTACGACCATGCTACGGAATCCAGTAGCTTTGGCACCATTAGCCCACATGCCACACTGTCCCCAGGTGGATCTAATTGAGCAGTTAAAGACATATGGTGATGCAGACTCAACAGAGTCAATCTCTGCCAGTGCAATAGCATTAGCACCAAGTGCATTAGGAACCGTTGTTGAGTTGTAAGTATTACCAGAAGTAAGACCTACAGCTGCAGATACTTTATCGATATAATATGTAAATACCTTAGGATCAGTTACACCAGCAAGACTGATATTAAATGTTCCATTAAGTTCATCATCAAGAGCAGTATTCAATACCGCAACATACTGGTTCTCGAAATAACCATGCTCAATTTTAGTCGTGATAGTAATCTTTGCACGAGAAGCACCAACATCTTCAATTTTAAGACTATCAATGCTTCTACTATCAGACAGAGGTCCAACAATTCTATTTTCTTGAACTAGTGCATCCAATTCACCAACATCATCAATTGTTGGTTGGAACTTACTAAATGCTTTACCAACTTTCTCGTAGTAAAGATCTAGTTCTTTATTTTCTGCATACTCCATGATGCAGATCTTGTGGTGAGAATATTCAGGAACTACAAGACCTGTTCCATCTGGTTGTGAATATACTTTACCAATTCCTTCTGCACTATTGTAAAGTGGGGAAGTATCCAGTAAATCACCATCTTTGATGGTAAACTGCCAAAGATAACAACCACCAGTTAGGTTGAAGATAGAAGTTCTTCCAACATTTTTATCTGCAGGATTAGGAACATAAAGAGGACGAATTACTGTTCTTCTAAGGTCATAACCAACCAAAGAACATCCTCTAGGAACAATAGCACCACCAGTGGTAGCGTTGAACTTATAAAGAACGTT
>Ga0209557_1001610_pt1 | contig 12350 bp, 12 predicted proteins | sample SaaInlV_120m_DNA_4_FD_184672 | JGI IMG/M metagenome (GOLD analysis project Ga0209557, IMG submission 184672) | Marine microbial communities from expanding oxygen minimum zones in the Saanich Inlet - Saanich Inlet SI074_LV_10m_DNA (SPAdes) (version 2) | ecosystem: Environmental > Aquatic > Marine...
TACTGAGTTCGATATAAGAGGCATTAATTTCTGCAAATTGTCTGATTTGTCTTTCTGACACAATGTAACGATGAGAGTTCGTCAGTGCAAATAAGGAATTGTTAAGGTTTTCTCAGAATATGGAGCCAAGATTTCCGATAGCAAGCTGCGCAATGCTATTGCAGGAAGTGCATTATTCTTCTCCGAGGCTTGACTCCCAGAACACCCAGGCAACCGCCAGCCCGACGCTGACGTAGTGATCTGTCTCAAAGAGAGGACTGTCTGAGCTTTCCGCGCCAGAGAGATTGTCGTAACGCACATAGCTTTTTATCCACCAATTATCAATGCGGCGATCAACGCCGAGCTTTATGAAGGCGCCGCTGTAGCCAGCTGAAGCTTTATAGGCGGGGCGGTCTGCCGTTGCATCTGCGACCGGCACTCCGTAAAGGTATTGGTGATAAGTCGCATCACCATATAAAAAGCCGGCATCGAACTTGAAGTTGGTATTGTTCCAGAGATTAGGATGTTTGTAGGTGAGTTTGGGGTTTGCCAGCCAACCTTCCTGGCGGATACTGGGGAAGTCCACGGCAAAGACGCCTCGAACGGGAAATCTCGCAAGCCAGCCCTGGTCTAAATCGTCTCCAGTAATATTCACCTCTAGTGAAGGGCCCAACTCGAAGGTGGGGTCAAGAGTTGTCATTCCCTCTCTTAGCGGATTATTTTTGCTGTCTTCCGTATATGAGGCGTCAGCGCTAACGGCTAGCTCGATATTGTTAGAGGAGAACAACTTGCCTTTGGCCGTATCACGATCCAATTCAATAAAGTCGCCTCGATAGACTATATAAGGAAAGGGCAGGCCGTTTGTTTGGTGTTCGGTAGAGCCGCGGTAATCACGCAATGATTGAACTGCCAAGCCGATACCCAGTTCCATTTTCGGTTCGGCATTTGTTTGGGACTGTGTTTCTTGCGCAAGGGCTATGGAGCCGGAGATCGTTAAAGAAATTGCTGCAAAGAGAAATCTGGTAGGCATAAAGGCTTAAGAGCTTGATTGCTGTTGGATAGGGCGGAAGGGTAGCTTAATATGCGGCTCCAATGTAGCGATAGCCTTGAATTAAACAACTTAGTTATGACCAATTCGGTATTCAGCAAATTCTCTTTAACCTGCGTACTTCTCCTGGGCCTTAGCTCAAGTGCGTTAGCGGAATTTGAATACCGGTTCCACTGGGGCCGGATGCCCGTGGCTGAGTTTAGTTTGACACTGCCCACGACTGAAAGCAGAAAGATAAGAGTGGAAGGGCAAACAGTAGGGCTAGTGGGGAAGCTCTTTAAGTATGACGGCGCTTTAGAAGCTGACTACAGCGATATGAGCCGTGTGTTATTTCGTGTAAGTGGGGAAGACAATGGGTTTTCTGAATATCGCACTATCCAGTTTTCACCCGATGGGCCTGCGGAGATACTAGAGTTTCTCGATGATGAGATAGAAGAACCACCCTCTGAGGTTGTGGATTCAATGGGAATTACGGTTGACCCGTTCCGAGTGGTACTGGTTTTGCTTGAGAGCTCTAGTGATGCAGGCTCGAATAACAAGTTCTGCGAGGGAGAGTACTCGGTGTTTGACGGTAAGCGACACTACGAGCTTGCCTTGAATGTCGGAGAAAGCGCGGATATCGAAGCAGATCGCAGCTGGACATATTCAGGCAAGGCCTTGCGTTGTGATATGTCGGTTTCCTATTTGGAGTCAGCTGGGGGAGAGGAGCAAAATCCTTGGTATGAGGAGGACGCTGAAGTAAGGACAATGTGGTTGGCAGAAATTGAAGAACTTCTCGTTCCGGTGAGGATTACCATGCCCGGCCCCATAGGAAAGATTACCGGTCGGTTGCGACTAGCTCAGGATCCTTTGTAGGAATTGATTACAGGTGGTTGTAAATGTTAATTTTTGTGAACCGCTTCACAAAAACCTCTGCTATGTATAGAATCTCCTCAAGGTTTGAGGGTCGACCGACGATAAAATGTGCGCTGGCTAGGAAAAAAGCTAATTTAACCTTACTTTTCCAAAAAAGTGCCTTTATAATCGCGGCTCGGACACGATTAAGTACGGACAACTAGGATTACCCAATGCAGACTTTTACAAAAAAATTAGTATCTACCGCTGGAGCAATGACTCTTGCGCTTTCTCTATCATCTGGTGCTCACGCTCAGGCTGGATTCGCCGCTTGGATTCAAGCAGCGTCTGCTGCTCAGTTGGCTGCTTTGGGTATCGTTTCCTTCGTTGTTGTAGGGTCGGTGGTAGAAGTGACTGACTCTGATGGTGTTACAATCGAAGTTCCCGGAGATGATCCAGTTCCGGTTACGAACACTGTGATCCCATCGACCAATACTGGAACATAATTAGTCCAGCTAATTGGTACCAGATAAAAAGGCGGCTTTGCCGCCTTTTTTTGTGCCACAATTTCTACTCGATATCATCGTAGACTACCCATTGAAAACTTTGAAAAACCTGCTCTTTGTTTGGATTCTATGCGCAACTTCGGCGTATTCTGCCGATCAGGGAACTACCGGACTCATTGATACACCAACCGCAAGAATGCGTGCTGATGGAGAATTTTCAGCAGGGATTAGTCGTCAGCCCCTAGTCGATATCTATTCCATAAGCTATCAAGCCACACCTTGGTTGGAAACTACCTTCCGCTATTCAGCTTTTGAAGACGGTTTGTACGATCGTTCCTACGAAGTAAAACTCCGGCTTTTAAAAGAAGGCCGTTGGAAGCCCGAGGTTGCCATGGGTGCGCGAGATCTTCTCGGAACCGGGGTTTGGGGGGCGGAATATCTAGTGGCCAATAAGACTTTGGGAGCCTTTGATATTTCTCTGGGTCTCGGCTGGGGGAGACTTGCGGATCGAGCGGCTTTTTCCAACCCTCTCGCAGAGGTGTGGAATAGGTTCGCAGATCGAGATCCGGACTTTGGTTTAGGTGGAACGGTTCGGTTCGATTCATTTTTCGCCGGCCCTGAGGTGGGGATCTTTGGTGGAGTAGCTTATGAGTTAGAAAACCAAAAGTTGCGTTTTTTAGCGGAATACAATTCAGATGCTTATGAGCGGGAGGTTTTGTTAGGCACAGCTGAGGATCCGTCTCCCTTTAGCTATGGCGTGGAATGGAGCGGCATTGAAGGTATCACTATCGGCCTAAGCCACCAGTTTGGTGAGGAGTGGGCTTTTAGCCTCTCTTCAAGTCTGGATTCATTAAAACTTCCCGAAAAAACACCACCATCGCCCTATGTCTCTTCTTTGGACTATTTTGAAGCGGGTGTTGAATCGACAATCTACGACTTTAGTACTTGGTATGACCGATTGCTGTTCGATATGCGTTTTTCAGGGCTAAATTTGCATGAAGCGTCGACAAATTCGGCTGGTACCGAAGTCACTCTGATTATAGAAAATCGGCAATACGCTATGGCTGCAGATGCAGTACAGCAAGCGCTGAGCCTTGCCGAACTGCATCTTCCAGGTGCCATCGGCGACCTAAACCTGGTGTTGCAGGAAAGCGGTATTCGCCCCATCACTCTTAATTATCGGCGCGTTGGGGCGGACGCGGCCTGGTCCGATACATCAGGTCGATCTATAAATATTCTTCGCGGCAGGGATCTTGTGAGTCCTGAAACCAAGACCGCGGTTGAGATTGGAAAAGTCTCGGTCAGCGCTGGGTTAGGTACCCGGTTTCAGTTTTTTGATCCAGACGACCCGCTTCGATATCAGTTACTACTGCGAGTAGGCGCGAGCGCTCCGCTTGGACAGGGATGGATTGCGAAGGCTTCCTATGCCCTCGACATCGATAACAACTTCGATGAGATTGTTAGAGGTTCCGATTCGGTTTTGCCCCATGTTCGTTCTGATTCCGGCCTCTATTTGCAGCAAGGAGCATCAGGTTTGGAAGCGCTCTATGTGGAAAAGAGAGATAACTTGGCCAGCGATGTCTATTATCGGCTGTATGGTGGGGTATTAGAGGATATGTACAGCGGTATTGGAGGTGAGCTCTTGATACAGCCCTTCCGTTCGCGTCTGGCCTGGGGATTCAGCGCTAATTGGGTAAAACAGCGCGATTATGAAAAGTCTTTCAGTCATCTGGACTACGATACGGTCACTGCTTTTGCCAGTCTATACTGGGCTACGCCCTGGTATAACTACGATATTGCCGTGCATGCTGGCCAATATTTGGCTAAGGACATCGGAGTAACCTTTGATGTGAGGCGGACACTTGATAATGGTTGGCAGGTAGGGGCCTGGGCAACGCTTACTGATGTGCCTTTTGAGGAGTTTGGTGAAGGAAGTTTTGACAAGGGATTGTACTTTCGCATCCCGCTGCAAAGCCTCTTTGGGATCAATACCCGCTTATCCAGTGCTACAGCTCTTCGGTCGATCCAAAGAGACGGCGGACAGCGATTAGAGGGCTTTAGTGGCAATCTTTGGTACGACCTGCGGAGCACAAGATATGATGCAATCGATAACCACCGCGATAGAATGATCCCTTGAAATTACTTACCTTGATAAATTGAATACGATGCTTCTAAAAGAAAAACTTATAGATTTAGGCCGATATAGGTCGCCACAGCTTTATTCAATGAAGCGCCTCTTGATTATGGCGGGTTCGATTGTGTTTGTAAGCTGCTCGGTTCAGTTCCGCCAACTGGATATGCTTAACCAGATTCGCGAAGCAAATACTGACCCACTAGAAGGAATAGCTTGGAATATGGATTGGAACGGTGATTCCTATACGCTCTACGCCGCCACGGAGGGTGATCAAACCCTTTTTGGTGGATACGGGGACAAGCTCCTAGGTTTTGACGGATTTGATCTGACTAACGTTATCGGCTTTTTGCCAAATGATGACATAGGTCGAATTGAAATTGAGGGCGACGACTTACTCTATTTTGTAAATGATCGTCTAGTTGTTCGCCATGTTTGTCAGTCTTGGGAAACACAGCAGCAAACAGATGGTGGTCTAAAATTTACGCGCTCATGCGTCGATGATAGTCGGCAGCAAGGAGATCGTAGGGTCTACCAGAACGAATTTGAAATTAACCCGGCTGGAGAGCTGTCACGTTTGCGCTTCTTATTGCATCCGGACTACCCTACCATGACAATGACGCCTATCGAGAATCCCAGTTAAGTGATGTTGAACTATGCTAAGTAGGCCTTCCCAAAAAATGAAGTTCTTAAGAGAACTGTTCCTGGCTCTGATCTTGGGGTCTGCAGCAAGCACCTTTGCTCAATTGCCTAATAATATTTCCGCAGAGCAGATTGCCCAGTTTGGAGCGCTTCCCCCTGCCTTGCAGCAGCAACTGGCGGGCCAGTTGGGGATTGATCTGGCTGCTCTACAGAATCTTTCTAATGGTGGCTCTGACGCTGCCAATACTTCAGCGGATGTGGGGCAGTCAGGTATACCATTAGAGCCAGCCGAGCCACAAAGTTCCGCGGAAACTCTTGGGCCGTCAAGCGGAATTGTTGAAGAGCAGGCGCCTCAGCTTGAGCGCTACGGTTTATCGCTGTTTGATCGTGAAGTAACCACTTTCGCACCGGTGGATAATGCTCCTATTCCTAACGATTACGTCGTAGGCCCTGGTGATTCATTTAATGTGCTTTTGATTGGTACTGAAAATCAAAACCTTGTGTTGAGTGTAGACCGCGAAGGCGTAATCAACTTTCCCCGCCTGGGTGCTATAACCGTAGCTGGGTTGCCTTTTTCAGAAGCAAAACGAGTGATTGAAACCCGGGTAAATGAACAACTTATAGGTGCTGAGGCTATTATCAGCGCAGGTAGGTTGCGTGCAATCAATGTGTTTATGACAGGTGAAGTCAAGACGCCCGGAGCTTACTCGGTTTCGGCTCTAACTACGGTTACACAGGCGCTATTTGTCGCCGGAGGGGTTTCTAATATTGGCAGTCTCCGGGATATCCGTGTTCTGAGAAACAACGAACTGGTGGCAAGCTTTGATTCCTACGATTTGTTGTTGAGGGGGGATGCCTCAGCAGATATTCGCTTGCAGTCGGGAGATGTCTTGTTTGTTCCTCCTGTTTTTGCGACCGCCTCAATAGACGGTGCAGTACGTCGCCCAGCTATCTATGAACTTATTCCGGGTCAAACAGTTTCTGATTTAGTTTCGATGGCGGGTAATTATGAAACCAATGCCTACGTTAAAATGGTACCACTCGAACGCTTTGATCGAGATAAGGCGTTACCAGAGTTAATTAATTTGGATCTCAGCAACTCTAGCGATTCTGCATTGACTCTAATTGATGGTGACTACATCAGAGTGCCGGTTTCCGGAGAGCAATTTTCCAACAGCATTCAAATCAAGGGGGCGGTTGTCAGGCCCGGAATTTATGCCTACGAAGAGGGGATGCGTTTATCTGATCTGGTTCCCAGTGTGGATTCTCATCTTAATTTTGATGCGGATTTAAATTATGCCCTGATCGTGTCGATAAAAAATGAACGTCTGGATATTGAAGTAACGACCTTTGATCTGGGGCGGGCAATTACCAACCCCGACTCAGAATTTGATCCTGTGCTGCGTTCCAGAGACGAGATATTGATATTCGATTTGCCCGATGTCTCAGAGGAGACATCGGCTGGTATTCAATCCAATCTTAACGATCAAAATAGAGAAGATAGTCTTGCGCGAAATTTGGCGGGTAACACCGCGGCGGCGGCTGAGCAAATCCAAGAACAATCTAATCGCCGAGAGCTGTTGGCGCCTGTGATTACGAAGCTGCGTTTGCAATCACGGGAAAACGAGCCAGTGCAGATTGTCTCGGTTAGCGGCGCTGTGAAGGCGCCGGGTGAATACCCCTTAAGGGAAGGTGACCGCCTCTCTGTATTGTTGAGTGCTGCTGGAGGTTTGACGGATGATGCTTATTTAAGCGATGCAGAATTACGAAGGGTGGTAGTTGATAGCGCTGGTTTTGTGGACGCACAGGTTGATTCGATAGATTTGTCACTGAGATTCAGTGATGAAGGACATAACCCAGTACTGCAGAGCCGCGATCACATTTTTGTGCGTACCATCCCTGACTGGACGCCGAATCGAAGCGCAGTAATCTCGGGGGAAGTTCGCTTTCCCGGAACTTATCAGATAGGCCCTCGTGAAACTATTGCTAATCTGATTGAGCGAGCAGGTGGGTTGACCAACGTAGGATTTGCCTCAGGCGCTGTCTTCACCCGGGATAGCGCCCGTCAACAACAGAGAGATCAGCTTCAGGAATATGTTGAGGATATTCGCAAAACCATTGCGGCCAAATCTCTTACTCTGGAGGAGCAAAACGTTGAAGTCCTCGCGGTAGAAAATATTATCAGCTTGCTGACCAGTCAGGAGCCTTTGGGTAGGCTAATTATCGATTTGCCAGAGATTCTCTCGGGCAATGAGGGTGCGGATCTTGTTTTGCAGGACGGTGACTCAATTATTATTCCGCGGCAGACTACAACCATCGCCGTAATTGGGGAGGTGCGTAGGCCCGGGGTTTATCGTTATCAGCAACAACTGGGATTAGAAGATTACGTTGAGTTAGGTGCCGGTATGACTGTACGCGCCCATGACGAAGCTCTTTATGTGGTAAAAGCGGACGGCTCCGTCAACACGGTACGAGAAGAGCTGTTTAGATTTAGTGGTGCACAGAATCGGCTGGAGCCTGGAGACACTATTGTTGTTCCCGTCAATCCTGAATATCGCGATAGCATTACTTATTGGAGCACCATTACCAGTATCGTCTACCAGACAGGTATTGCGGTGGCCGGCATTGTCGCGATTCTGTAGTTCTGTATTTAGTTCGATCTTAGGATCCTAGAGTGGAGATTGTCACAGCGAATATAACCGGTAAAAAGGTTGTTTTTAATGCGATCTTTGTTCTACTTAGCGCTGTAATCGCTGGTATTGCGGGAATTTTAACTGCTGTACTTATGTTTTGGATGACACGCCAGAAGATTGCTCAGGATGACTATCAGAAGCATGGTATTTCGGAGAGGCCAGCATCACGCCTTGGTGGGCTAGCGGTTGCCTTCTGTGCGCTGGCGGTTTACTTCATGTATTCAAGTTTTCAGGTTGATTTAAAATCAGTATCAGGCGGTCTTTTGGCAAGCCCTATTTTTTATGCAGTTCTTATTGGCATGATCGGATTTTGTGACGACTGCATCGGGCACATGTCGGCCCGTGCCCGTTTATTGTTAACTAGCATTATTTTTGCGGCTTGCTTAATGCTGAATCTAGAAATCGTTCCTTCAGCTATTGGTATTCCGGGTTTTGACTCTTTGCTTCAATTTAAGGCATTGGCTTTTTTCCTCTGCCTGCTTACCTGCCTAACATTATTAAATGCTACAAATATGGCGGATGGTGCCAATGGTTTGATGCCGCTAGTTTTTATGGGTACCTTCTATGCATATGCGATATTGACTGGTGAACTCGCCTATTTTTCTATCGCAATTGGGCTGATGGTTTTTACCTTATTCAATGTTTTATCGGGGCGGCTTTTTTTGGGAGATGTGGGTTCATACGGTTTAGGGGCTTTGGCGGGCTTGGGTGCGATAAAAATTGTTGGCGAAACAGAAGCAGTGGTGTGGTTATTTTTGTGTCTGGCCGCTTACCCAGTTGTTGATTTCTTTGTAAGCCTGACTAGAAGGATGTCGGCAGGTAAGTCAGTATTCTTGCCTGATAATGACCACATGCATAATTTACTCTACGCCTTTTTACGCAAATTCACTGCTTCTTCGCTGATAGCAAACTCAGTTTCTGGACTGTCCATTAGCTGTCTTACAACGGGTACTGCACTTATCGCTCTGAGCTTTTGGGAACTTGATTCAAGCTATTGGATAGTATTATTTGGGTTCTTTGTATTACTCTATTTTGTAGCCTATAAGTTGCTTAAAGAAATCAACCTAAGAAGCGATTGATAGCTAATAACTTTAAGTAAATCTTTGGGAGCGTGAATGCCCTTCAATATGGAACAGCTTGTTGACCAAAAAAACTTACCGTTGCATTTTCGACTATCTTTGATCCAAACAAGTGCATCTCAAAATAGCTTTGGTCGCTAAGAATAAGAGTGCATATGAATAATTCTGTAATATGGCCCAAATAATGTCTAACGAATTAGATAAGCAATCCCCCAATCGCCAGCAATCTGGTTACTACGAAGATGAGATAGACCTTCGAGAGCTTTTTATGGTTCTCTGGAAGGGCAAACTCTGGATTATCGGCATTACCTTTATAGCAGCTGTTATTTCAGTCGCTGTCGCCCTATGGTTACCCAATATTTACCGAGCAGAAGTGCTGTTAGCGGCGGACGAAGAGGGCGGTGGACTTGCAAGCTTGGCTGGGCAATACGGCGGGCTGGCCAGTTTAGCGGGTATATCTCTGCCCTCTGGTGGTTCGAGTGAAAAAGCCGTAGGTATCGCCACGCTTCAATCGCGCCAATTTATAGCCGATTTTGTTGAGAGTCACGATATTCTTCCGGAGTTGATGGCAGCTGAATCTTTCGATTGGACTACCAAAGAAGTTGAATATGTCAAAGAAATCTATGATGTTGATCAGCAGGTTTGGACTCGTAATGTTGAAGCGCCACTGACGCCGAAGCCGTCCGCTCAAGAAGCTTATGAGAAGTTTCGAGAAATTTTAGCGGTTTCAGAGGACAATGAAACGGGGTTTGTCACTATTTCAATTGAGCATCTTTCCCCGATAGTCGCTCAGCAATGGGTGACTTGGATAGTTGCTGATTTGAACGAAAAAATGATGTTGGATGCCACGGCTGAAGCGCAGCAATCGATCGATTATTTAACGGATCAACTCAAAAATACCCAGGTTGTTGCGCTGGAAGAAGTGTTTTATTCATTGATCGAAGAACAAACCAAAACCATTATGCTGGCAAACTCCCGTCCGGAGTATCTCTTCAAAACCATTGACCCGGCCGTTGTGCCCGAAGAAAGATCCAGCCCCAGTCGTGCGTTAATCTGCATATTGGGAACGCTTTTGGGAGGCATGTTAAGCGTATTAGGCGTCTTAATATGGCACTACGTATTCAAGCCTGAAGGGGCGGTCCAGCAAAGTTGAATGCCCAGTGGGTCGTGGTGATGACCAAGGCTCGACAAGAGCACAAGGCGGTCACCAATCTGCAGAATCAGGGCTTTAATGTCTACCTTCCCAGCACGCCAAGGCGTGATCGGTTTGGCGAAGCACATGGCCTTGAGCCGCTATTTCCCGGCTACTGTTTTTGCGCTGCACAGACTGAGCAGTCCCTCTCGCCACTGAGATCCACTCCGGGCGTTTTATCAGTGGTGCGTTTTGGTCAGCAGATTGCCCACATCGATGCCTTGGCAATCGACCGCATAAGAAAGGCAGAGGCCTATTTAACCGAAAACCCCATAGACGGCGCTATTCAGACTGGAGATAGGGTAAGGATAGTGGATGGCCCGCTGGCAGGGCTCGAAGGGTTGGCTTCGAACACTGCTCAAAACCGGATAGAGGTATTGATTGAGATGCTGGGCCAGTACCAGCGGTTGCGATGTGACCGGAGTCAAATCGTCAAAGCCTGATTTTGTTATCGGCCGAAGCCTTCGCTGAAGCCACCAGAGCACCTAAAAAATTACCCTTACGCTTGATAAATCGGTGCAATTACGTAGTATGTTCACCGATTGAACGGCCTTCTGTGTCTGCGCCCTCAAAGTGCTAGCGGGAGTTTTCCCTGCGGTAGCCTGCCCGAATTAAACTTATGACCGATATCGAACTTCAATACCAAGCCCTTAAACAACTGCAACGTAACCCTAATCTTACTCAGCGCCAGCTGGCCGAGATCTTGGGCGTGAGCTTGGGCAAGACCAACTACCTGGTTAAATCCCTGTTGGATGTGGGCTGGTTAAAGCTTGAGAATTTTAGGAAGTCGGATAACAAGATGGGGTATATCTATCTGTTGACTCCTAAGGGTATTGCACAAAAGACGGCGATTACGCGGCGTTTTTTGGACAGAAAGCGCTCTGAATTCGAGCGACTGGTGCTGGAGATAGAGGCGCTGGAGAGCGAAGTTTCTGCGCCCGAGGTCCAAGAGTGATGAGGCCGTTTCAGGGTGGTGTTGCCGGATTGTGCGGTAAGGCTTGCGCCTGATAATGGTTATTAACGGTGGTTGTCTTTCTGGTAATTTGGTGGGGTCTGCCGGATCTCTGGAGGGCTCAAAGGCCTTCGTATTTCCGCTGCACTTTACACCTAAATGTTTCATATAATTGACAAAAAACAATAAATGTATATTATAAGAAACATAATGACGGATTCTATAGAGAAAATATCGCGCAGCACGGCCAGTCCGCTCACCGAGATTGGCCTGCAGATAAGGCAACGGCGAAAATCTTTTAAGATAACAGCCAATGCCGCCGCAGAGGCGGCCGGAATATCCAGAGTGACGCTACACAGAATTGAGAAAGGTGAGCCTTCGGTGAGTATGGGTGCTTACTTGAGTGTGCTGAGTGTGCTGGATCTGAGCCTTAGTGTTGCTGTTAAAGAACATGCGGACATTGAGACTGGGATCGATAGAGTGGGATGGTTGCCTGCGCGCATTCCTCTAGCGGACTACCCGCAGCTCAAAGAGCTTGGCTGGCATATTCAGGGGGTTGATGAATTGTCTCCTCTGGAGGCGCATTCGATTTATGAGCGCAATAAACGTTTTTTGGAAGAGGATAAGTTCAGCGACAGTGAGAGGGCGCTCATAGAATCGCTTAGAGTGGCCTTTGAGGGTGTTGTGCCATGACATTTATTCGCCAGCATCATCAACGAATTGCCAAGGTTTTAACGGCGCTCAATGCTGAGCTACTTAAAGAGCACCATTGTCTGTTTGGTGGTGGAACGGCGATAGCGCTTAGGTACGGTGAGTACCGTGAGTCAGTTGATATAGATTTTTTGGTGTCAGAACTATCCAGTTACCGGGACCTGCGTAACTTGGTACGCGAGGGTAATGGCATCGAAGCCATTATGAGAGACGGCAGTGATGGCACGTTTCAATATTCTGATATTCGCAGTGATCAGTACGGTATCCGAACCAAGATTTACGTCGACGGACAGCCGGTTAAGTTTGAAATCGTCCTTGAAGGCCGGATTAGCTTAGCTCAGCCAGGTAACAGCCAAAATATTTTAGGTGTCGCCACGTTGACTTCGTTAGATATGGCTACCAGTAAGCTCCTTGCCAACTCCGATCGAGGGATGGATATGGGTGTGCACTGTCGTGATGTTATTGACTTGGCCATGATGAATCTTAGTAAGCCTGATTTACACAAAGCCGTTGAGAAGGCAGAGACGGCTTATGGTAAAGCGATTTTAGTTGATCTCTCTAAAGTGATTGATCTGATTCAAGA
>Ga0209557_1001620_pt1 | contig 12312 bp, 8 predicted proteins | sample SaaInlV_120m_DNA_4_FD_184672 | JGI IMG/M metagenome (GOLD analysis project Ga0209557, IMG submission 184672) | Marine microbial communities from expanding oxygen minimum zones in the Saanich Inlet - Saanich Inlet SI074_LV_10m_DNA (SPAdes) (version 2) | ecosystem: Environmental > Aquatic > Marine...
AAGAGCCCTCGATGTCCGACTATCGATGCACCCAGGCCAATTTACTGTACTTGCAAGCGACAACGAAGACATTGTCGAAAGATCGATAGAGGAGTTTGAATATCATGTTGATTGCATCAGATGGATGGGCTATGGCAAATCGTTCCAAGACTTCAAGTGCAACGTACACATCTCCGGTCGTCAAGGTCCAGCCGGTATCAAACACGCAGTTGACAACAGACTTTCTCCAGAAGCGAGAAACACTATTACGATCGAGAACGACGAAAACAAGTGGGGACTCGAACACAGTCTCGAACTTGTCGACACCTGCGCATTGGTTCTCGACATACACCATCACTGGTGCCGCGAAGGTGAATATATACATCCCACCGACGATAGATTTGATCGCGTGATAGATAGCTGGCGTGGTGTACGTCCCGTGATACATTATTCATACAGCAGAGACGAAGCACTACCTGAAGGATTTGCACACAATACAATGCCTGATATGCCAACACTACTAGAAGCAGGACACAAGAAAGCAAAACTACGAGCGCACAGCGATTACTATCCTAACAACGCTGTTAATGACTATGCACTTTCTTTCTTAGACTATGCAGATATTATGTGCGAGAGCAAATGTAAGAATCTAGCAAGTATTGAACTATATAAATACTATAAGGAGACAAGTAATGAGTTACTTAAAGAGCATGTACGGACGGAACAAGTCATCGAATCCTACGCCCCAGCATTCGGATAAAAATCCTAATAGAGTATTAGGCGGACTACGTGGCCAGGGTGTAGATACAATGAAAGTACTAGGCGAAGATGGTACTGAACATACTATACCTAGTACAAAATATGTGCAAGGATTAGAAAATAAGTTGCGAACTACAGAAGCAAGATTAACAAATTTAGAAAAACAAGTAAGGAGAATGGGCAGTGATTAAATCATGGATTAATTCAAGAATGAAAGAGCGTACATCTTGGGATGGCGCTGCACTAGTAGTACTAGGACTTATGGTATTATTTTTAGCACCATTAGCAAAGATTGCCGCAGGTTTAGCAGTAGCATACGGCGCATGGACTATTTGGAAATCAGAATAATTACAGTTTACTGATTGGCGTAGTACTAGAAGCAGACATATTCCAAATCTGTTTCTTTTCTACGCCTTTCTTTTGGGCAAATTTCTTACTATCGCAGGTCTTACATACGTGAAAGTAGTTATTGCTTAGTCGCTTAGGATCCATACTTCCTCTTGCTCGTTCAAACTCTGCATCACAATTATCACACCTAAATACACAATGTGTAACTTCACGCTTATAGGTGTGTTCCTTGCCCATTTTGCTTTTACGAACGTGCCGGGTCTGCTTTTTAAATTCTTTTATATACATAACTATATTTACATTAAGATTATAAAATAAGACGATAAATATTAGAGAGGAACACTATGAGCATACTAACTTTAACTCCAGCAGCTGAGAAACAAATTGATCTTTTAAGTAAAGAAAACAATTGTTATGGCATTACTTTGAACATTAAAGGTGGCGGTTGCGCAGGGTTTGAATACGAATGGGGCACAATAGCATCTCCAGAGGACTTAGCAGCAGACGACGAGATAGTAAAAACAGCAAACGGCTGTGCGTTTGTCATTGGTAGTCATAGTTTAATGTTTTTGATTGGTACTGAAGTAGATTATGTAAAAAGTCTAGTCGGTGCTAACTTTGAAATTAACAATCCGAATGCAAAAAGTAGTTGCGGATGCGGAGTAAGTGTAAATTTTGATATGGATAGTTTGGTACCACAGTTTTAAAGGAATTATAAAATGACTAGACAAGTAGTTAATATTGGTGTAGAAGGAAATGACAATACAGGTGATAGTATTCGTGAAGCATTTAGTAAACTAAATGAAAACTTTCAAGAACTTTATGCTGTTTTTGGACAAGGTGGACAAATAGGATTTAGTTCATTAAGTGATACACCAAGTAGTCTTTTAGATAGTAATGGAGCTGGTAACTTACTTGCTATATCATCTAGCGATGGTACTTCTATGGATTTAAGATCTTTAGAAGTTTCAGGACTAACTGTTGATTACACTAGTGACCCTACAAAAATTAAAATTACTAACAATGGTGCAGCAGTCGGTAATGATATTACTCCTACACTAGGTGGCGATTTAGATGGTCTTAACTTGTTTAGTATCGGTAGAATTACAATTTCTAACAATTCTGCTACTCAATTTAATAACACTCATGGACTAACAGGTACACCAGATGCTATTACAATAGATGATCTAGTTCCTGATAAAAAGTATATAGATAAAAACTATGCTACTATAGGAAGACCAATTCCAGTTAGAGACGAACCAGCTGATGCTACAGAGTATACTCTTACTATAAGTGCAGTAGACGGACTTAATGCTACAGTAACAGCACATGGGTTAAATCAATACAGCACTGGTAAACCTTATACATTTGCAGGTACTACGGCAAACGGATTAGTAGACTCTAATACATATTATATAAAGGTAGTTGATGAAAATACATTAAATTTATTTTTATCCGAAAATAATGCGTTATCCGGAATCTCAGCACTAACACCAACTACTGGAACATTAACAAACAACAATTACGATAGTACTATTCCAGGATTTTATCTAAAAGATGAAGCACTCCCACGTAAAAACGTAACAAAGCGTACAGGCGACAAAATGACAGGCGCTTTACTATTACACGATCATCCAGGATCGTACGCAGGAGTTAATAGCGGCGTAGAAGATGATTTTCAAGCTGCTACAAAATTTTACGTTGATAATACAAGTTTTGCTAGTACAACTAACATTTATGTTAGTACACAAGGCGACGATGTACAAGCAAATACTGCATACGATAGAATAGGACGTTCACCTAGTAGTGCATTTGCATCAATTAATAAAGCTGCACAACTAGCAGAAGAATTAATTGCAACTACAAGAGCCCGTCCAGGTCCTTACATGCAAACTATTACATACAACACAGTATCACCTGCATCAGTAACTGCAAAAGGCATTACTAATAGTGCCGGCTACACAAATATGTTTGCACTACTAACTGATAACCGTCAATTTATTATGGACGAAGTTGTTGCACACGTAAATGCTACATATCCTGACTTTGTTTACGATACAGCAATTTGTGCAAGAGATATTGGACTTATATTAGATAGTATTAAACTAGATGTAAACAGTGGCTCTGCAACAAACTTTTTAACTATTGAAGCAGGACTACGTTACTTTTCAAGTGTAAGTGGACGTAAAGCAATTAGCTCACAGTTAACTGAAACTGTTGCTGGTATACAACATGCACGATTAGTTGCAAATAAAGTATTACAACACATAGCACACACGCCAACAACTGGAAACACACAAACACAAGTTAGTCCTGGTGCACCTGCAAATGCTACAGCAAGAGGTGCTGTACTTTCACGTTTTGATAAACTTGTTGAGATTATGTCAGGTGACTCACAAGGCAATGCTCCAGGTCTTGCTTCTACAGGTCCTGTAGTTGAAGGAAGCACATATTCAATTGTTGTAGATAACGGAGGATTTGGGTTCCTAGATCAATCAAATCCAGCTAACTTAGACTTACGTGCAGGTAAAGTTATCCGCGGTAAGACAAGTGGTGCATTAGGACGAATTACTGAAGTAGAAAATGCTGCTAGTGAAGATACAATTAAAATGCAGTTACTTGAACCAATTGAATTTTCAATAGGGGAAGAATTAGAGTTTGGTAATCTAGTAAAAGATGCACAAATATCAATTAGAGTTGAATCTGGTATTTACTACGAACAGTTTCCAATCAAAGTAGCATCAAATGTTAGTATCAAAGGTGACGAATTTAGAAGAGTAATTGTTAGACCAGCTGACGGAGTTTCAACTTCGCCTTGGGCAAAGGCATATTTTTACAGAGATGCTACATTTGATAATTTAACACTTACATCATCAGGCATAGTTGATCCAATTACTGGTGGGTATTACGGACACCATTATTTAAGTAATCCAACAGATAAAACAAGTGCTCCTATTGAGAACAAAGACATGGATGTATTCTTGTTAGGCGATGCAAGTATTTTACGCAACATGACAGTTACTGGTCATGGTGGATTCATGTGTGTACTTGATCCAGACAATCAAGTATTAACAAAATCACCATATATCCAAACTGCTACAAGTTTAAGTCAAGGTATAAACACACAAGCGTTCCGAGGAGGTATGTTTATCGATGCATGGACTGGTAATGTTCCTATGCAAGTTATTACTGATGCTGCTAACACAGCGTTTAGACTAACTGTAAAAACTATCGGGTCAGGCGGACTATTTGTACGTAAACCTAGTTTACCTGCTCCATTTTATATTGACGGTATACGTTATACAGTTAACGCTATTACAGAATATGATCAAGCACAAGGTAGTGCAGTTCTTATATTAGATCCAACATCAGGTGATAACAGTGGATTTACAGAAGTTATTCCAGCATTTACAGATCCGGATCCAAATGATCCGTCACTACGAACAGGCGGTTATAGTATATTTGTGCAAACAGGTGGTAACCGTTCTATGTTGGCTAACGACTTTACACAAGTAAACGATGACGGCTACGGTGTTGTAACTATGAACGGCGGTCTATCAGAACTTGTTAGTGTGTTTACATATTATTGTCACACTGCTTATTATGCAGGTAATGGTGGACAAATTAGATCATTGAATGGTTCGAACGCATATGGTGAATATGGATTAGTTGCTGAAGGTGCTGATCCTAACGAAATACCTGATGCAGTTGGCTTGATTGATAACTTTGTACAGCAAGCCGAAATATTCAGTGACGGTGGAGTTTATACTAACCCAGTCGATCAACTTTACATTTATGTAACAGGTCCGTTGTACACGCCACATGCAAGAGGCGAGATTGAAATTGACCATGGCGGATTAGTTGGACTTACACGTTATGAAATTGTTACTATTGAAAATATTACAACTGGAAACCCAAGTGTAGTTGGTGGTAATGCTAGAGACATTAATGTTTATAAAATTAATTTTAGTACAGCAGGCGGAGAAGGTCGAAGTGATACAGGTCTTAAAGTTGAACCTACATTAGGTGATCCAGTAACAATACGCTGTAACCAAAACTTTAAGTTTGATGGTGTTAGAGAAGTTCAACCTATTAGACCTTCGACTGCTGTTAGGTTTACAGATGAATATGCAGGATTTACATATAGATCTGTTGCGTTTGGTGTTACAGACGGCACTGGTGTTGCGCTTGCTCATTCAGACGAAACTATTGTAACTATTGACCAAACATATGATTATCTTAGACTTGCGGTAAAGCAAAGCGAAATAGGTAATGCAAATGTTGATAGCGATCCGGGCACAATGGGTGCAGCAGCCGGCGATACAATGATAGCTATAGAAATATTAAGTTCACAAGACGATATTGATAGAATTAACAACAACACATTAACTGCACTTGCTGAACAGCCTACATTAAGTTCAGGACAAGCAAGACAAGCACCTTATATATTTGGTTGGGCAGGTCAAATATACGAAGTATATGAATATAAAGATAGAACAACATATGCAACTGTTAAAATACAAAGATACACAGGCGATAGCGTTGGAACACAAACAGGTGCATCAGGTTTAGGTAATACTCTTACAAGAGCAGATTACGATATTACATTACGAGCTGGGTTACAAGGTAAAGTTGATACTGCATTAACTACCGAAGTAACAAATGCAACAATTACATTTAAGATTTCAACCTGTCGTGCAACTGGACATGACTTCTTAGATATTGGTACAGGTGGTTATAATGATAGTAACTATCCTAATGTTGTACTTGGGGAGCCAGTAATACAAAAAAGCCAAGCACGAGAAGTAGAAGAGCGTACAGAAGGTAGAGTGTTCTACGTAAGTACAGACCAAGACGGTTTCTTCCGTGTAGGTAGATTCTTTACAGTTGACCAAGGTACAGGACGAGTTACATTTAGTGCAAGTATTGCTCTAAGTAATCTTGATGGTATTGGATTTAAACGTGGTGTTGCTATTACAGCGTTCTTAACAGATACAGCAATGGTAGATAACGCAACTGACGCAGCGCCAACGCAGAGTGCTGTTGTAGGATATGTGAACAGACGTTTAGGATTTACAACAGACGGCGCTGCTGTACCTAATCCATTAAGTTCATTTGGTGGATATCTAAAATTAGATGGCGGCACAATGGATGGTTCAATCAATATGTTTGACAACCATATTATTAACGTACCTGACATTGACCCAGACTATAACGATGATAGTGTTGCTGTAAACAAAGCATATGTTGATGCAAACTTAGAAGCATATAACGAGCTTACTGAGTTACGTAATATGGAAATTGTTAATAGTACAAGCGGTGACTTATTAGTTGCTACAGGTTATTATAGAATTATAGTTGACAATACTGTTGATGGTGACTGGGAAAATCATGTTACTGAAGCCTTAACAACTAGTAGTGGTGCAACAGGTGTACTAATTGACGCTGTAGATACATTAATTAGAGGTGACGCTAGAACTATTTTAACATATGAATTAGACGCAGGTAGTCCTCAGTTTCCAAACACAGATACTGTAAGTTACAGTGGCGGAGTTAATGCACAGATTATAAGTCCAGGTGGTATACCTGTAGATGAATATGCAAATGTACACGTAGATACAACAGCTGGTGATATTGCAATTAGTGTTACACGTAACGGTCCTAATGCACCTGGCCCAGACAGTTATGCAGCTCTTACAATTGAAGATGGCAAAATATCTAACAACCATGTAGCAGCAGATGCAGCAATTGAACAATCAAAATTAGATATGAACATTGCAACAAGTGCATCAGCAGCACCAAGTGGTACAGCAGCTCAAATACAGGCAGCAAGTGGATTAACAAGTTTTGACGAAGTACAGTTTAATGTTACAGCTGGATGGGCAAGTATAAAAGATGGTGGAATTGCTCACTCTAAGATTTCAGATGTTACGACAGGTACGGTGCTTGGTAGACTTACTGTGACAGACGGACCGATTGAACAACTTACATTTAAACAAGTTGTCGATAACGGTATTGAAACAACTATCACTGGCGAAGCTAACAAAATTGTAAAAACTACTGCTACAGGTGCAGTTATTGGTAATAGTTTTGGTATGGACGGCACTACAGTAATAGACTATACTGGCACAAGTCATAATTTATATAGTAAAGGTGGCTCTAAACTAATAGGCCTTGACGGAACAACTATTACAATAGGCGGTAATATTGAAACTAACGGCACAGCGCACAATATAGGCACATCAAGTAACAAGTTTAATACTGTGTATGCAACAACATTTGATGGTACTGCTACATCTGCACAATATGCTGACTTGGCAGAAAACTATATAGGTGACGCAGTATATGAGCCAGGAACTGTTGTTGTGTTTGGTGGGGAAGCAGAAGTTACAACAACAGCTAAAAAAGGCAATCATAGAGTTGCAGGTGTTGTGTCAACTAATCCTGCATACTTAATGAATAGTGCATTACAAGATACTAATACAGTTGCAATTGCATTACAAGGTAGAGTACCATGTAAAGTAATAGGTATAGTTGAAAAAGGTGATATGTTAGTTACTAGTGGTATCGAAGGTTATGCTGTTGTTAATAACACACCAGGCATTGGTCAAGTTATAGGTAAAGCAGTAGCAAACAAATTAACTAACGATAGAGGTATTGTCGAAGTAGTTGTAGGAAGAGTATAATGAGTGAAAAAGAATACGTTGTTTCAGTAAACAGAGGCGTTGATCTAGCACAGTTAGAATCAGAACTAACAGCATCATCAGGGACAGGCCCAATACCAAATAGATCAGTTGATATTGCAAATCAAAGACCTATATCAAAACGTCAAACACACTTTATGCTAACAATCGAAGAAGCTCAAGCATTAGAAGCTGATTCTAGAATAGCAGGTGTTGAAGAGCCTGTGTATAACAGAGACGATATTACACTTGAAAGAAATGCTACACAAGTTGGTGACTTTACTCAAACAACGTCTGACACTGGATCCTATGTAAACTGGGGTCTAAGACGAGTAAACGAAGAAACTAACATATACGGAACAGGTAATACAGCAACAGGCGGCTATGACTATGTTTTAGATGGCTCAGGTGTTGATATTGTAATACAAGATTCTGGCATAGAAGCAGGACACCCGGAATGGGAAGATGCAGATGGTACTACTAGACTACAACAATTAGATTGGTTTACTGCTAGTGGAGTATCTGGATCGATGCCTTCAGGACATTATTCAGATTATCACGGACATGGTACACATGTTGCAGGAATAGCAGCTGGTAAGACTTATGGCTGGGGCAAAGGTGCTAATATATATGCACAAAAATTAAGTGGTTTAGAAGGAGATTCTGATCCAAATGGCGGGATAACTTTAGACAATTGCACAGATACTTTAATTGCTTGGCACAATGCTAAAACCAATGGCAGACCTACAATTATCAATATGAGTTGGGGATACACACGAACATATTCAAATGTATCAAACGGAGTTCATCAAGGATCTTCCTGGGGGTATACAAACGATTCAACTGTATATAGAGACTACGGCGTTGGTCCGTGGGTTTTCGGAAATTGGAAAGCAAGTATACGACTAAGTTATGTTGATACTCAAATCCAAGAAATGATAGATGCTGGTATTATTGTTTGTATAGCATCAGGAAATCATTACGCAAAGGCTGATGTTATAAGCGGCAATGATTATAATAATACTGTTACAGGAACTGTGCAAGGGTTTAGTAATGTTACTACGACATATCATAGAGGTAGCAGCCCTTTTGACGATCAAGCATTTATGGTAGGAAGCATTACAGATTCACCGTTAAACGGTTCACTAGACGAAAAAAGGTCTACAAGTGTTACAGGTCCAGGAGTTAATATATGGGCGCCAGGTCATAATATAATGAGTGCATGTAGTAACACAAATGTAATGAGTGCTCAAAGCTACCATTTAGATAGCAATTACAAACAAGTTAACATCGGCGGTACTAGTATGGCAAGTCCACAGGTTGCTGGTGTAGCTAGTTTGTATTTGCAACTTAATCCGAAATGGAATATGGATCAATTAAGAACTGCTATTCAAGCAGATTCTAAAGATGTCATTTACGAACCTAGCAGCACTAATTATGATGTAACAAATGCATTACTAGGTAGTGGAAATAGAATGTTATACAATAAGTTTGGTGTAGCACAAGACGGTACAGTTAAAAATGGGATGGCGGTAAACAATGCAGCAATTACTCTTAGAAAATAAATATATAAAAGTTAGGAAAAATCATGGCAAATAGATTTCCGTTAGTATTAAGTTCAAATGAAATACGCGAACTACCTAGTATAGATAATTTAGATTTAACTGGTTCAAGTATAGTCGGAGCAAATAATATAAGTGCAGTATCGCTTACTATTAACGGCGGTACTATCGGAGCAAGTGTAACATATGCAGATATACCAGACGCTCCGACACAGTTAAGCGATTTAACAAATGATATTGGTCTTACAATTAGTAATGATTTTTCAGACATTACAAATAAACCTATAACACTAGCAGGTTATGGTATAACTGATGCTGCTACAATTGTACAAGGACAAAAAGCCGACAGTGCTATACAACCAGGCGGAAATCTTAGTTCACTTAATAACGATACAAACTTTATTACACTTGCAGATGTAACTGGAGAAATTACAGTTAACCCAACTGGTGATTTACAAGGTAGTGTATTTGCAGATAATAGTACATTACTCGTAGATGGAACAAATGGAAATGTTCCAAGTAGTGTAGTGTCGGGTACAGAAGCAACTAATTGGAATACTGCATATAGCTGGGGAGATCATAGTGTTGCTGGCTATTTAACAAGTGTAGCATTTACAGATCTAACTAGTACGCCAACTACTATAGCAGGTTATGGTATTACCGATGCGTTCGATGGTACTTTTGCAAGTCTTACAAGTAAGCCTAGTACACTAGCAGGATACGGCATAACAGCATCCTTAACAGACTTAGGTATTGCAGATGGTATAGATGGACAGTTCTTAAAAACTGATGGTGCAGGTAGTTTTACATTTGAAACAATTGCAGGCGGCGGCATTGCAGAAGTATTAAGTGATACTACTCCGCAACTAGGTGGCAATTTAGATCTTAATACTAATGATATCACCGGTACTGGCAATGTTACAATTACTGGAACAGTTACCGCAACAGACTTTGTTAGTAGCGGATCAGGCACACCTACATTAGAAAGTTCTACAAATATTGTGTTAGATGCTGCAAATGAAATATCATTACAAATAGGATCAGTAGAAAAAGCTAGTGTGTCAGCAACAGGTATGGTTACAGATATAATGACACTAACGCCTTTAGCAGCAGAACCAACAACACCTACTGTAGGGATGATTGTTGTTGCAGACAAAACAAATTGGGATCCTCTTACATCAGGTGGTACTAGACCATATGTTGTATTTTACGATGGCGCAATTTGGACAAACTTATCATCAGTGGCTTAATGGAGAAATAAATGGCTGTAAATTTAATTAACTTAGGAACATTTGCAAACGATGGTACCGGTGACGATTTAAGAGAAGCGTTTGTAAAAGTAAATCAAAATTTTGAAGACTTAGATTTACGTAACGATGAAAAAACAACTGCGAGTAACGTTGGCGATGCAGGCACAGGTGCTGATGTTTTTAAGGATAGATTAGGGTATGATCTAAGATTTAGGAGAATACGACCTTCCCCAGGAGGACGCATAGTTGTTAATCAAACTGATGAAGATATTAGTTTAGATGCAATAGGTAGCGATTGGAGATTTGTTACAAATTCAGGAACTGATCTTAAAACAGATAGTATGGCAAATCAAGTAGTACACTTAAAAGGTGTTCCGTATCCTGATGCTATTGCACCTGGAGTAGATCAAGTTTATATTAGCTATAATGGCGATAGCGGAGAAATAGAATTTCGTATTAATCCAAAACTAAAAGCTGATACAACACCTACATTAGGCGGTAATTTAGATGCTAATAATCAAGACATTATTAATGCTGCTACTGTAACTGCTGCACAATTTAACGGTGCTCTTGCAGGTAATGTATATGGCATAGACATAAGAACATTTAATGTATTACTAGAAGAATTAAATTTTGATTTTGGTAGTGCAACAGGTAATGCTCCTAGACTTTTAGATTGGTTAGTACAATCAGCAGCAGTAGATTTTGGAACTATTGAATCACCTGATGGAAAAACGTTAGACTTCGGCCCAATTGTAGGATAGGAATTTATATGTACTGGACTTTAGAAACAGGCACAAATTTGGGAACATACCAAGAAGGAACAATTCTTGATATTGCATTGCCAACAAACACTGATCAAATTGTACAGATTAGTGGACAAATGCCTCCAGGACTAAGAATAGATGGAACATCTATAGTTGGTACAGCATACGAAGTAGCAAGAACAACAGACTTTACGTTCTGCTTACGTGCATCAGGTACAGACGATTTTGAAGATAGATCATATACTGTTACCATTGAAGGTGCTGATAATCCAGTATGGGTAACACCTGAAGGCAATTTACAAATAGGTTTAGCAAATCAGTATTTTATACTAGATAGTCAGCCTGTTGATTTCCATCTACAAGTTATTGATCCTGATATTCCAACAGGAGAAAGACTAACCTTTTGGATAGAAGATGGTGATGGAGTTTTACCACCCGGTGTTAGACTATTACCAGAAGGGCAACTTGTAGGAGTTGTTGAACCGTTACTTGCATTAGATAAAGATGCAGGAGATGGCGGATACGATACATCATATTACGGTGTAAATCCGTTTGATTTTAGTGTGCTAAGTCATAATGGTTATAGTAGTTTTTATTATGATACAGAGTTTTATGATTTTAGTATTAAAACAAGGGTACCTCGTAAATTAAACAGATATTATGAATTTATTGTAAGTGTGTCTGATGGTGAAACTGTTGAAAAGCGTCAATTTATTATATACTTAGTAGGCGATGATTATCTTAGAGCAGATAATACTATTATGCAAGTCGGCACTGGTATATTTACTGCTGACAATACATATGTGCGTACACCAATATGGCTTACTCCTGCAGACTTAGGTATAAGACGAGCCAATAATTATATTACTTTATTCTTTGAAACACTAGATCCACTACACGTAGCAGGTAATATAGGATATATCCTACAACCAACTAATCCAGACGGTTCAAGTAGTATACTTCC
>Ga0209557_1001624_pt1 | contig 12275 bp, 10 predicted proteins | sample SaaInlV_120m_DNA_4_FD_184672 | JGI IMG/M metagenome (GOLD analysis project Ga0209557, IMG submission 184672) | Marine microbial communities from expanding oxygen minimum zones in the Saanich Inlet - Saanich Inlet SI074_LV_10m_DNA (SPAdes) (version 2) | ecosystem: Environmental > Aquatic > Marine...
TGTTGCGGCAGGAGGCGGATCGAGAGGCAAAAGTGCGCGCAGCCTCTGTATTCGTAGAAGATCAAGCCCCGCTTGAGGCCGATATTCCACCGGCGCTTGAAACTGCGCAAAGCAGCTTTCCGGCCGGTCCGGCGGCGCCAATAAACGCCCTTCCATCAGCGCCATTGCCTGCGCCGGCCAGCGAGCCAGATCAACTTCAAGCTGATAAAACCGCGCCTGCGCCCAAACCCATCACCGCCCAAAACGCGGATACGCCATCCCATAGCTTGGGCAGCCTGGGCTTCACAACCGGGGTTGCTGCCGTGATGGCCGCTTTGCTCTTCTACCTTTACGCGGAGACACTCAGCAACGCAGCCCCCAGCCTGACACCCTATGCCGATCTTTACACGCTGTGGGTGGATGCCCAGCGCCAGCGTGTAGACCCATTGATTGACCAAAGCGTTCTATGGGTTCTCGCGCAGGTTAAGCAGGTTTTTTAATCCCCTGACCCTAAAACTTTTCAAGCAAGCGTTCTAAATAGTCGCGCTCGGGTTTTGAGCGATCACGCTCACCCATACGGCGCCGGATCTCCTCAAGCAGCTGTTGCGCCTGGCGCTCCATAGCCCGCCTTTCCTGCGCCTCTGACATCCCATCATCCCCCGCATGCCGGCCCTGCTGACGCCCCAGCGGATCGGTTGCCTCACCGCGCCCGCGCCCTTGAGCTGCGCTGCCCTGATCAGCCTCATTTAAACGTTGGGCTTCGGTAAATGCCTGATCTAAGTGCTGAATACCATCCCGCAGCGCATCCAACGCATCCGCCTGTTGATCCATAGCTTCTGGCAAATCATTCTCGTCTAAAGCCCGTTCAGCCCGGCGCATAGCCTCTTCTGCTTCATCCAAAGCTCGCGCTGTAGGCCCGTCGCTGCCTTCACCGCTTGGATCAAGCGGCAGATTTTGGCGTTGCCGGCCCAGAGCCTCTCTGAGGCGCCGCTGGCGATCCGCCAGATCTTGCGCAGAGGGCGGCGTTGCATCCTCAGAGGGGCCTGTTTCACCTAGGCTTTGTTGCCCCAAACCTTCACCACGCGATTGGCTGGGTGCTTGTTGAAGATTACGAAACGCCTCGTCAGATAGGTTTTGTTGACCCCGCAGCGTGTCTTCTAAGCCTTGCAACGCTTGTTCGCGCGGCGCGCCTTCGCCCGAAGAGCCTTCCGCAATCTGCATATTTTGCATCATCTGCTGCAACTCTTGAAGCGCTTGTTGCGCCTCGGCCATACGCCCCTCACGCATCAATTTCTCGATACGATCCATCATGGCCTGAAGATCATTTTGCGTTAAATCCACGCTATTTTGCGGGGTGGTTGAACGCGGGCCCTTTTCAGGAGCGGTTTTTTCCCGTTCCGCCTGTTGCATCAATTGGCGCAGGTAGTTTTCATTTGCCTCGCGTAATTCTTGCATCAATTCGGCAATTTCCGCCTCAGATGCTCCGTTTTTCATCGCTTGCGACAACCGCTCTTCAGCTTGCCGCATGCGCTCTAGCGCATCGTCAACATCGCCGTCTTCAAGATCAATCGCCAAGGCCCATAGCAAGTCCGCAATTTCAACGCGCGCTTGTTTCAGCGCGCCTTGCGCAAGCGCTTTTGTCAGCTCAGCACTGATGAAACGCAGCTGTAAATAATCACCCTCCTTGCGGATTTGCGATCCCGGTTCAAACAAAATCGCCTTAAGCATACGCTCGACCCGCCCAGCATTTTCACGATGCCACATCAAATCGCGCCGCTGTTCAATCAAGGCCGCAGCCAAGGGATCAAAAAATCTGCGGCCGGGCAGCGTCATGGCGCGCGCCGGGGTCACGACGCTTTGTCCCAAAGCATCCTTGGCTTCCAAAGAAACGGTTACGGGTAGGTTTGAGAGCATATGTTTCGAAAAATCTTCGGTTACATCCATCGAGAAATCCCGATACCGCCCATCAAGCGGCATCGGCAAATCAACGCGCAGGGCCGCGTCACTCTCTGGGTCAAGCGCCAAACCATAACGCCGATCTAATGCCTCTAAATCCACTTCAATAAGCGCGCGTACTGCGGTGATGCCAAAATCATCCTGCGCGGCGTAACTGAACCGGCTGACCCCAAAAAAATCGGGTTCAAAGGTTCCATTCCATTGCAGGTTGGGCGGCTTATCAGGAAGCAGCGTAACAGACCAAACTGCGCTGGATGGTCCCGAAATTTCCAAAACACCCTCTTGTAGAACCGTGAAGCTTTGTTGCAAGCCATCCGCGGCAGAGGTGGCCGCAGGGGTGGGCGAAACGGTTTGATTTATTTGATAGCTGCCTTCCGGGCCATAAAACCGCAAATCAACCCGACTGGTGTTCAAAAGCCTTAAGTCAGCTTGCTCGAAAAGATCCGGCAAATAAAGGCTGGGCAAACCGGAATAGGGCGGCTGTGTCACCCACCCCTCCCAGCTTTGAACCTCAACCGTTTTTAGGTTTAAGGGCAGCGGCGGCGCAAAACGCGCAGCAAAATTGGACGATGATCCAAAGGTTAGGCTGACCAAAAACACCAATAATGCGCATAGGCGTAAGCCAAAAGGGTCGGCTTTCATCAGAGTCAGATCAGGGGGAACGGATAAGGCTTGGTTGGCCAACGCTTGCATTTGGTGTTGATGGCGCCGCCAGAGCGCCTGCGTAACCGGATCTTTACCTCGGATGCTTGCAACATCGTTTAACGCTTGCAAAGGGCGCGATGGCAAGCTGCGATCCACGCGTTGCTTGGCGTCTTGCCAACGCGGCATATGAAACCTTTTGATACCCCAAAGCAACGCAGCAAGAGCCCCGGCGGCAGCAATCCCAACCCCCAGCGCCAGAAGATCAATTTGGCCAATCACCGGCCCGCGCCACATCGGCAGGCTAAACCCAATCAGACCAACCGAACAAAACGGCCAGAACGCTTTTAAGCCGCGCTCACAGACCAACCCAATAAGCGTTTTAAAGACAGCCGGCTGCGGAGCTGAAAACCAGTTTTGAACACGCGAAAAGACCAGATCAAACCTCCAACTCTTGGCTGTTTTTTTCTACAACCAAGAGGGAATCATATCTCGATTTATCATTTCGTCAAATGTGGGACGGGCTCGGATCACCGCGAATTGATCGCCGTGCACCATTATCTCGGGTACCAATTGGCGGGTATTATATTCACTGGCCATGACGGCCCCATAAGCACCGGCCGAGCGAAAAGCCACAAGATCGCCCGCGCTTTGGCGCGGCAAAGCCCGCCCTTTGGCAAATGTATCTCCAGATTCGCACACGGGGCCCACGATATCATAAGTGGCTGTTGGCTGATCCGCGCTGGCTGCTTGCACAGGCACCACATCATGATGCGCCTCATACATCGCTGGGCGGATAAGATCGTTCATCGCCGCGTCTAAAATCAGAAATTCACGGTCTTCACCGGATTTCACATAAATCACTGAACTGACCAAAACCCCAGCATTGCCAGCAATCAAGCGCCCAGGCTCAACTTCTATTTCACAGTCTAAATGGCCCAATTCACGCTGAACCATTGCGCCATAGTCCTGCAAGCTGGGCAAAGGCCCAGAATCGGCCTGATAGGCAATACCAAGGCCACCGCCCAGATCAAGCCGACGAATATCATGCCCCTCGGCCCGCAATTGCTGAGTCACGCTTGCCAGTTTGCGATACGCCAATTCGAAAGGTGCCAACTCCGTCAGCTGGCTACCAATATGCACATCGACACCCACCGCCTCGAGCCCGGGTAAGCTGGCCGCGCGCGCGTAAACTTCAGAAGCGCGCGAAATTGGAATGCCAAATTTGTTTTCTGCCTTGCCGGTGGCAATTTTGGCGTGGGTTTTCGCATCCACATCGGGATTCACGCGCATGGTGATTGGCGCAACCGTTCCTAAAGACACTGCCACCTCATTGAGGGCTTCCAGCTCGGCTTCGCTTTCCACATTGAATTGGCGCAAACCACCGCGCAGCGCGAAAGCCATCTCATCGCGGGTTTTTCCAACCCCTGAAAATACAATCCGCTCCGGGGCAACGCCGGCGGCAATAGCGCGACGATATTCCCCCCCCGACACCACATCCATCCCAGCGCCCAACCCGGCCAGGGTTTTAATAATGGCTTGGTTCGATGCAGCTTTCATCGCAAAACAGACAAGGTGATCCATACCTTGAAGCGCCGCATCAACCGCATGGAAATGGCGGGTCAAGGTAGCGCTTGAATATGCGTAAAATGGCGTGCCAACTTGCGCTGCTATCTCGGCCAGCGAAACCCCTTCGCCATGAAGAATACCGTTCTTATACTGAAAGTGATCCATCGTTACCCAAAGGCCTTTTATCTATGTTTATGAGCTCGATTACCCTATCGACCACGGGATGAAAAGCCTTGGCCCTGTTCTAGATTATGGCAGGGTCTGCTTGAGAAAAATAAATTCGCAAAATGGCCGGAACTTATGTTTGACAAACGCTCTAGGCTACGTCTTCTAGGTGGACACCGTTACAGGACGTATCAATGCTGACCTTCGCACTTGCCGTTTTTTTACTGATCATAACCCCAGGACCTGGTGTGCTGTCCACGGCGGGCGTGGGGGCCGCCTATGGGTTTCAACCCGGACTGCGCTATGTGATGGGGCTTTTTATCGGCACAAATTTGGTGGGCTTGGCCGTGATCAGCGGTCTCGCGGCCATCGTGTTCAGCGTTCCTGTGGTTCGGGGCGTGCTGATGGCGGCCTCGCTGGCCTATTTGGTCTATTTGGCGGGTCGGATCGCGCTGGCTGGATCAAAACTGGCTTTTATCGATGCGCGCCGACGCCCCGGGGTAAAAGACGGAATACTCTTACAAATTATCAACCCCAAAGCCTATGCAGTGAACTCGGCCCTCTATTCGGGTTTTGCGTTTCTGCCCGACAACCTGCTGCTGGAAACCCTACTGAAACTGCTTATCGGCAATGCGGTCTGGTTTCCTATCCATTTGATCTGGCTTTTTGCGGGCAGCGCATTGCATAGGCTCGACCTCGCCGAGACAACGCAAAAGCGAATAAATTATGCTATGGCAGCCGCAATGATGACCGTTGTGCTGCTTGGGGTTTCCGCCGCGCTTTAAGACAATAGCGGGCGAATGCGATCAATCGCGCGCAGAATATTCTCGCTGCTATTGGCATAGGAAAACCGTACATAGCCTTCGCCAAACTGGCCGAAGCTGGTGCCGGCAACCGTGGCCACGCCCGCTTTGTCTAAAAACAAATCTTGGGTTTGCTTGGCATTTAACCCCGTGCCGCTGATATTGGGAAAAGCGTAAAACGCCCCGGCGGCATCCGCGCAGCTTACCCCCGGCAAATCATTTAACGCCTCAACGATAATTTTTCGCCGCGCATCAAATTGTGCAACCATATCATAAACGGGATCTTTGGGCCCTGTCAGCGCGGCCAGCCCTGCAAATTGCGCGGCTGCATTCACGCAAGAGTGATCATTAATGCACAACCGCGTCACTGGCTCAACCATCGCATCTGGCCAAACCGCATAGCCCATGCGCCAGCCAGTCATTGCATAGGTTTTTGACCATCCGTCCAAAACGATCAGACGGTCCCGGATTTCCGGATAAGTCAATAAACTCACGTGCTCGCGACCGTCATAGAGCATTTGGCTATATATCTCATCAGAGAGAATGGCGACATGGGGATGTGCGGCAAGCCCCGCAACCAATTTATCAATCTCTGCCTTTGGGGTGACTCCACCGGTTGGGTTGGCGGGGCTGTTTATGATGATCAAGCGGGTTTTATCGGTGATTTGAGACAAAACCGTTTCCGCATCAAACGCAAAGCCATTTTCTTCCAACAAAGCCATTGGAACCGGCGTGGCGCCGCTATAGCGAATAACCGATTCATAGATGGGAAAGCCCGGGTTTGGATAAATAATTTCAGCCCCTGCCTGACCAAACATCAAAACCGCAAAAAACATCGTGGGTTTTCCACCGGGTACGATAATCACGTTATCCGGGTGAACCGCAGCCCCATGACGCTGCTCTAAATCCTCTGCCACCGCTGCCCGCAATTGCGGCAAGCCATTGGCCGGCGTGTAGCCGTGATGTCCGTCCTGCAAGGCTTTTATACCCGCATCGACAATATGCTGCGGGGTGCGAAAATCTGGCTGACCAATTCCCAGGTTGATAATATCCCGTCCCTCGGCCGCCAGTTTTTGAGCGCGCGCCAGAACCACAAAGGCTGATTCTGTGCCAAGCCGAGAAATACTATCGGCAAATTTCAATTGTGTCATTCGATGTCCTTTCGCATGCGTAGCCGCATAAAAAAATAAAACGGCAATCCGCATCCCAACCCGATACATAAGATGAGAGGAATACTGACGAGCCCTGAAAAGTTGCGCCTTTGAAAGGCCTCAAACACGATCCAAACGACCAAAGCGACGGCGGCAACGGTTAAATCCCACGCCAAGCCCGCGCTGGCCTCCGTTAGGAAAAAAGCTGATATCAAATCGCCAAGACCGCCCTCATTTTGGGCCATCCAAGAGGTGAAATAATACATCGGATGCACAGCGCCCCAAACCGCCAAGCCCAAAAACACCCACGAGATTCGCCGCATTTATTTCACGTCTTCCGTTTTTGGAGGCATGGGCGGACCATCGGCGCCACATCCGATCAATCCAACCATACAGATCACTGAAAACACGACCCAAACCAATCTCATGCTTCCAGCTCCTGTTTCCACCGCAGGATCTGCGCGCGCACCTGCGCAGGCGCAGTGCCGCCGTAAGAGATGCGCGAGGCAACCGAATTCTCTACGCCCAAGACATCATAAACCTCTTTGGTGATCGCGGGATCCACAGAGTGCATCTGCGTCAGGCTTAAATCTTGTAGCTCGCATTTTTCCGCCTCGGCCAGCGCCACCAAACTGCCCGTGACATGATGCGCATCACGAAACGGCATGTTTAAACTGCGCACCAGCCAATCTGCCAGATCGGTGGCGGTTGAAAACCCGGCCCCGGCGGCGGCGCAAAGGGCAGCTTTATTGGCCTGCAGATCGGCCACCATGCCCTGCATCGCGGCCAAAGCCAGCAGCAGGTTATCGGCGGCGTCAAACACTTGCTCTTTGTCTTCTTGCATATCCTTTGAATAGGCCAAAGGCAGGCCCTTCATCACCAGCATCAATGCGACATTGGCGCCAAAAATACGCCCGATCTTGGCGCGGATCAATTCAGCTGCATCGGGATTTTTCTTCTGCGGCATGATAGAAGATCCGGTTGAGAACCGATCCGACAAGCTGACAAAACGAAATTGCGCGGACGACCAGATTACAAGCTCTTCTGCAAAACGGCTGAGATGCATCGCGCAGATACTCGCCAAGCCCAGAAATTCCAACGCAAAGTCACGATCACTGACCGCATCTAACGAATTGGCGGCCGGGCGATCAAAGCCAAGCGCTGCGGCGGTGCTATTGCGATCGATCGGAAACGATGTTCCGGCCAAGGCGGCAGCCCCTAATGGACATTCAGACATGCGCTTGCGGGCATCGCGCAGGCGGCTTAAATCGCGCCCAAACATTTCGACATAGGCCATCATGTGATGCCCCCAGGTCACGGGCTGCGCGGTTTGCAGATGCGTAAACCCCGGCATTACCCAGTCCGCGCCGTGTTCTGCTTGCGCGATGAGCGCATGAATCAAACCCGTTAAAGCAACCTCACACGCGTCTAATTGGTCACGCACCCAAAGTTTGAAATCAGTTGCAACCTGATCATTGCGCGAGCGCGCCGTGTGCAGCCGGCTGGCAGGTTCGCCCACCAGATCTTTCAACCGCGCTTCGATATTCATGTGAATATCTTCCAGCTTACTTGAAAACACAAATTTCCCGGCCTCAATCTCTGACAAAATGGTGATCAGACCTTCCTCAATCGCTTCAAAATCGCTATCACTGATGATGGATTGTGCTGCCAACATCGCGGCATGCGCGCGCGATCCGGCTATATCTTGAGTGGCAAGGCGCTGGTCAAATCCGATTGATGCATTAATTGCTTCCATAATCGCATCAGGACCGCTTGCAAAGCGGCCTCCCCACATCTGATTTGAGGACGTGTTAGACATCAATTTACCTTTCGGAGGACACATGGCATTTATTCGTTCATTCTTTGTTTATACTGCTCTTATTCTGGGTGCAAATAGCACGTTGGCCGCGGCAAATAGCACCGAGCATCTACAGGCTTTAAAGCAAGGCGATATGAAGAAATTGGTGTTGCACAAAACGCCAAAAGAAATTTCAGAGCGCGCTTTTTTAACGCAAGGCGCAGATGAGGGGCGTTTGTCAGATTTTGCCGGGCAATATGTTTTGCTGAATTTTTGGGCAACATGGTGTGCTCCTTGCCGCAAAGAAATGCCAAGCCTGTCAACCTTGCAAGCGCAGCTGGGCGATGCGCGGTTTAAAGTGGTTACCATCGCAACGGGCCGAAACGCACCAAAAGCCATGCAGGCGTTTTTTGACGCATTAGAGATCAAAAACTTGCCTCTGTATCGAGATCCGAAACAGAAACTTGCCAAAGACATGGCCGTGCTGGGGTTACCAATGACGCTGCTCATTTCACCCCAAGGCAAAGAGGTTGCGCGGCTACGAGGAGAGGCTGATTGGGCCAGTGCGCCGGCGCAGGCGCTTTTACGGGCTTGGATCCAATCGGCGCAGTAAAACAGGTTGGCAAGCTAAAATCGTGCCTTAATGAAAAAAGATCCCAACAACTGGCCGGTTTGTTGCGTTTCAAATTCAGGGCTAAGATAGGTCCAGCCAATGAAATTGCTCCAACGGCCATGTACATAATTCAAGCCAAACCGAGCACGGGCGCGATATTTAGAAGCGCGCAAAGCAGAGCCGGTTAAGAACATTGAGCCGATAACGCGGGTCAAATCCACGCCTGCGCTGAGTAAAAACCCTTCTCCTGTGCCGTCTATAACGCTATAACGCTGCCCTGAAACGGGCGCTCTTGCAAAGAGTGCTTCGGACAAATCACCAAAAAATCCTGCGTCCACTCCAATTCGGATGAGGTCTTCGACCCCTGTTTGAACTTCGACAAACGAACGGATATTGGTTGAAGGAGATAGCGCGATAGGCCGCGCAACTTCTGTTAAAGTTCCAAGAATAAACTGATTGGACACTTGCGTATTTTTCACAAAATCTGACGGAAAAGGCTGATCAATTTCCGAATGGACCTTTTGCTGCAACCCCATTAGGCCGGTCTGCGGGCCCAACAATGATGCATCTACCCCAAAATTATAGGCCAAGCCGCCCGCTTGAAAGTGACGGTGCAGACCAATCGACAAATGGCCCACGTAATCCCTGTCTATATCTTCCGTCAAGCCAGTCTCGTCACGGGCGTAAGACCTGTCAGGATTACGCGATAAATCTGACGGAGCAATTATTTGGCTAAACAATCTAAGTTCATTAAGCGCCTCTCTGCGCGGCAATGTCCGGCTCATTTTCGGGCTATCAAAAACACGGCTAGACACGAGCGACCCCGTGCGCCATCGATCCCTACCATCCCCAAAGAAATCATTTGTGAACAAAAGGCCATATCCAAGCAGTTTGGCTTTTTCCTTTGCTTGAATGCCCTGAGGTAACGCAAAGAAACATAGGCCCACCAGTAAAAGCTTCAAAAATACCACTTAAGACTTATCCAAATAGTTTGCTCAACATAGGGCGCCGTTACAGTTTTTAGATGATGCTCTTTTTATAAAAAAATCCTAAAATAAACAAATATTTTTGATGCATTCATTAAAGTATCTGAATGGTATTTTTTTAACTCTAACCAAATTATTTGTGTTTCAACGTTAGGAAAAAGAGTTTTTTTCTTATATAGAAATCATAAGAGAAGATTGAATGCCCTAATTTCTTCTACAATAAATTAAAGCCCGACGTCACCTGATATCCTAAATATCCAATCATAGATAGAACATCTTTTTAAATATTTAATAATTTTATAATCAGTTATTTAAATTCTACATCATAAATTGTAACAACAATTGGAGTCTAATGAATTCTCTTAAAACTTCTTTGAAATATAGTTTTGATATTTAAAATTAGAATATATCTTTCTGTTTAACCGGCAACCTCTTTGTGAATAAGCAAAAGGTTATTGACATATAAATCAATCAAGTGGTTTATTCTTTTCATTAACAATAAAAAGGAATTTTCTATGCTAGAAAATATAAATGACTACTCATTGGAAGACTTAAAAAAAATTAAAAAACAGGTCGATCAGGCTATTAACACATATAAAAGCCGTGCGATGGCAAACGCCCGTAAAGAATTAGAAAAAACGGCGAAATCATTGGGCTTTTCTTTGAGTGAAATTGTTGCAATCGCACCCGTAAAATCAAAAGTAGCCGCGAAATATGCCAATCCCGAAGATCCAAGCCAAACATGGACGGGCCGAGGTCGAAAGCCACGCTGGGTAGAGGCATTCATCCAAAAAGGAAACACCCTCAAAGACTTAGAGATATAGACACGGGTCAGCATTACGGCCGCCCGCAAGGTCATGGCACAAATCACGCAAAGGCTTGCGCACGTCTGTGAGAATTGGTTCATAAATGCCTATATGCACCGGAACCCGTCAACTTCTGCTGCAATCAGATAGCGCCATGCTGATATAAGACGCCCTTCTTACCGCAAGATAGCAGACCGCTAGAAGCGCATATAATCAGCCCAAGTTCTTTTCAAGAAACTTGGTGTATTTTCAAAATATGCGCTTCGATCTTCTTCGATCAAAGGCATAATACTTGAAGTGGAAAAGATTTCGATGAAACTCTCCGTTTGTTTAGGCCGCGAACCATCTCTTGGTATTGCGTCCAGAAGCTTGAGAGCAAAGCCAAAAGAGGCTTCAGCGTCGCGTTTTAGCCGCAGCCCCGAAAACACTTCTAATGATATTTTTTTTGAAAGTCGTTTGCGCGCGCTTATCAATACCAAAGGGTGCAGAATATGCTCTGTCTCTTCAAACCTAATGGCTTTGCTTACGCTCATATCCCAAGAGCGGCTAAAACCAGCCTGTTCCAACGTTAAACCGGCGTTACGGCACAGCGCGCATCGGTTGGGCAATGCTGCGTATAGATGCGCTGCCCAAAAGGCCTCGGCAGCTGGCATTAGCTGATAGGCGCTCAATTGAAACCCATCTGAAAAACTATCAATTCGGCCTAATTTGCTGACAGCCAGAATATTTTTTTCAACAAACATCCGCCCTGTCAGGGATGCCTGATCCAGACCTAGGCCTTTTTCCTGAAAATTTATCGCGAGTCGGGTGGATAAATAACGCTCGAGATCATTGGTTATTCCAAGTACAGCCCGCCGTGTTTCACCGTGCGCCGATAGGCCCCAAAAATACGTTTGTGGCAGCGGGTGTATTTCAAATGTATTCAAGCGCGATATATCGCTTAGATACGCCAAAGCATTGCCGTCTTGATACCTTTGCGCTGATTTATACGCCGCATAGGGAATTTCTATTTGGCTTAAACTCAAGCGTCGGTTGACATGCTGAACCCGAAAACTGCGCAAATTCGTCCGCTCAGATGTCAAACTGTTCAGAACTGCAGGAAGATCCTCTGCTTGGGCTAAATTCATCCGAGAAACCACTTGGCTGCGCAGGCTGTTTAACGACCCCTCATCGCGCAGCAACTGTTCTAAAATTTTATGCTTAGCAATGCGTTCGGGCTGCGCCCGCTCGGCCACGTGGATGGCAAAATCCTGACCACTTTCGTGATGAAATATATGGCTTTGTAACATACATGCATATATTGAGTTTCCAGCAACGGGCTGATCATGCCAAGTGAAAAAATATCCATTTTTCTGCGTCAGCACAATTGACGCAGCCGAGTTTGAAAGCGCGCTCTGCAGCGCTTTTATATCATCCCCGACCGGCGCCGTGACAATCTTTTTTAAGATGGGGCGCCCCTCGCCAGAAAGCCCATAAACCTCGATAAGCGCACCATATTGCCCAGAGGGGGTCAGCTCATTCGGGTCCTCAACGATCACCCGAATATCATTTGCCGAGATTTCAACCAACGATTTAGAAGGCGCGTTTATCCCTAGGGTGATAATGTCCCGTTCTGCCATAGCGCCTTGAAGATCACAAGCAGACCAGCCGGGCGATGCAAGCGCAAACATCACCGTGATCAAAAAAACAACCGCCTTGCACATAAGAAAAACGCTTTGCGATCCGGCGTTAATATTGACGTTTTTCCTCACCGAACCGCGTTGATCGCCAGTAGGGATGTTGCGATATTGCTTAAAATATCGGACAC
>Ga0209557_1001625_pt1 | contig 12269 bp, 10 predicted proteins | sample SaaInlV_120m_DNA_4_FD_184672 | JGI IMG/M metagenome (GOLD analysis project Ga0209557, IMG submission 184672) | Marine microbial communities from expanding oxygen minimum zones in the Saanich Inlet - Saanich Inlet SI074_LV_10m_DNA (SPAdes) (version 2) | ecosystem: Environmental > Aquatic > Marine...
AACTATCAGCTGCCATAAAACGCTTAAAGAAAGAAATTTCTGAAAATATGCCAAAAATGGCTACCAGGAAATCAAGCCAAACTGCTCTAGAAGTAATCAATCCAATCATGCAAGAAACAATTGGTGGGTCAGCTGATTTAACTGGATCAAACAATACAATTACTAAAGGTATGAAATGGTTTGATGCTGATAACCGCGATGGTAGGCATGTTGCATATGGTATTCGAGAACATGGTATGGCTGCTGCAATGAATGGAATGGTATTACATGGAGGTGTTAGGCCATATGGTGGAACATTTATGTGTTTTACAGATTATGCACGTCCATCCATGAGGCTTGCTGCATTAATGAAAATACCAGTTGTTTATGTATATACTCATGACAGCATTGGTTTAGGTGAAGATGGACCAACGCATCAACCTGTCGAACATTTAGCCATATCTCGCGCGACGCCAAATACTTGGGTATTTCGTCCGGCTGATACAGTTGAAACCGCAGAAGCATGGGAACTTGCGATTACTACTAAAACAACTCCATCAGTACTTTCTTTGACAAGACAAGGCTTACGAACAGTGAGAACAAAACATACTAATAAAAACATGGTAAGTATGGGTGCGTATGTTTTAGCTGATGCAGTTGCTAAGAGAAAAGTTATACTAATAGCTTCTGGTTCTGAGGTGGAAATAGCTTTAGATGCAAAAACCCAATTGGAGTCTGAAGGTATAGGTACAAGAGTAGTCTCTATGCCTTGTATGGAGCTATTTGCAGAGCAAGATGAAACTTATCGCAGGCGTGTTCTTCCAGCCGGCCCAGTTCGCGTTGGAATTGAAGCAGCTGTTCAGCAAGGGTGGGATAAATGGCTCACAGGTGAAAGAGGCAAACATAACAAATCTGCTTTTATTGGAATGGATAGCTTTGGCGCATCTGCACCAGCTGAAGAGTTATATTTAAAATTTGGAATCACTGCTAAAGGCATTATTAAAGCCGCCAAAGATCTCCTATAATAAAACAAAATAAAAATGTTACCGCTAACACATCATTTGTTAGCGGTAACATGTTGAAAATGTGAAATATTTGTCGATAATCGCCTTTTAACTATGACTACTTTCCTTTAAAAAACTAAACATACACACAAGATAATATCTTGTAATTCTTACAGTGATCGGATGTTTAGATGACAATAAAAGTTGCAATTAACGGCATGGGTCGTATTGGCCGTTCAACATTAGCAGCTATAATTGAAAGCGGCAGATCTGATATTGAAGTAGTCTCAATTAATGCTCCTGCGCCAATTAAAACACTTGTTCATTTAATGAAATATGACTCTGTTCATGGCCGTTTTCCTGGCGATATAAAAATAATTGGAAATAATATTGACGTTGGACGCGGCCCCATAGACATGCAAGCAACATATAACCCTGCAGAATTAAACTGGGAAGGTATAGATGTACTCTTAGAATGTACTGGCGTACATAATTCAAAAGAAGCATCCATGATCCATTTAGAAAATGGTGCAAAAAGAGTTTTATTATCTGCTCCTGGAAAAAATGTAGATAAAACAGTTGTTTATGGAGTTAATCATTCTCAACTTACAGAAAATGATTTAATAGTATCAAATGCTTCTTGTACCACGAACTGTTTAGCACCAATTGTAAAAGTACTGAACGATGCCATTGGCATAGAAAATGGTATAATGACAACTATTCACTCATACACTGGTGATCAACCAACATTAGATAAAAAGCATACTGATTTGTATAGATCAAGAGCTGCAGCAATGAGCATGATACCCACTTCAACTGGAGCAGCTAAAGCTGTTAGTCTTGTTTTACCTGAACTAGCAGGAAAACTAGATGGATCAGCTATAAGAGTTCCCACACCTAATGTATCATGTGTGGATTTAACATTTCAAGCTAGTAGGGATACAGACGCTAAAGAGGTAAACTCTGCGGTAAAGAAAATTGCAGAAACATCCATGAGAGGTGTTTTAGATTATGACCCAGAGCCAAAAGTATCCATAGATTTCAATCATGATACTCATTCTTCAAATTTTGCACCTGCTCAAACAAAAGTTTTAAATAACCGCTTGGTAAGAGTATTAAGTTGGTATGATAACGAATGGGGCTTTTCTTGCAGAATGGCTGATACTGCAATTGCAATGGGTAAACTATTATAGATAGTTACTTTAGACATAAAAAATATTACTCTTGAATGAAAATATTCAAAAATAAGTTATAGTAACTGGAGATACCGAATGGCGTTACGCACATTAGATAATTTTAACCTAAAAAATAAAAATATTCTGATACGTGTCGATATGAATGTTCCCATTCATAATGGCCAAGTAACAGATTCCACTAGGCTTTCTCGGGCAGTACCAACAATACTAGAGGTGCTAGAAAAAGGTGGCAAACCAATACTTTTATCACATTTTGGACGCCCTACTCGTGGATTTGACTTAACAATGTCAACTCAACAAGCCGTTACTGCATTATCAAATAGATTGAAAAAGCGCGTTCATTTTGCTTCATCATGTATTGGCGAAACTGCACAATTAGCCGTAAATACATTACCAGCAGGAGATGTGCTATTACTAGAAAATACCCGATTCCATCAGGGTGAGAAAAAAAATGATCCTGAATTTGCTGCTGAATTAGCAAAGCTAGGCGATATATTTGTATCAGATACTTTTTCCACTGCACACAGGGCACACGCGTCTGTTGAAGCAATAGCACGTATAATGCCTAGTTGTGCAGGAAGACTTATGGAAGAAGAAATATCTAGATTAGAGAATGCATTAAGTTCACCAAAAAAACCTGTAATGGCAGTAGTTGGTGGCGCAAAGGTATCTTCCAAATTGCTTTTATTGGAAAACCTAATAAGCCCAATGGATAAAATTGTAATTGGTGGTGGAATGGCTAATACATTTTTAGCTGCTAAAGGATATAATATAGGCCAATCTTTGTGCGAACATGAAATGCAAGATACTGCGCGCTCAATAATGGAAAATGCAAAAAAAATGAATTGCGAAATAATATTGCCCATTGATATTGTTGTAGCAAAAGAATTTGCCGCAAATACAAATTGTGAAACCTTACCAGCGGACGCTTGCCCTGCTGATTCAATGATTTTAGACGCAGGATCTCAAACAATTAAACTTATTCATGAACACTTGAAACATACAAAAACAGTTATATGGAATGGGCCTTTAGGAGCATTTGAAGTTCCTCCATTTAATAAAGCTACAGACGCTGCTGCAAAGTATGTTGCAGAATTAACTCAATCTGGAAAGATATTATCAGTTGCAGGTGGTGGTGACACAGTTTCAGCACTCAATGGTAGTGGGTCTGCAGATAAGTTTACATATATTTCAACTGCAGGCGGAGCCTTCCTCGAATGGCTTGAAGGTAAAACTTTACCTGGGGTTGCAGTTTTAACATCTTAAAATAAATAAAGGGCAGAATAAAATATGGCGCATTATGAAAAATTACAAAAAATCATAAGTGGAAATGGCTTCATTGCTGCCTTAGATCAAAGCGGTGGATCCACACCAAAAGCACTGTTGCAATATGATGTAGACCAAAATTATTATACAAATGACACAGAAATGTATGATCAAATACATTCTATGAGAGCACGTATAGTTTCTTCACCATCATTTAATTCAAAGAATATAATTGGTGCCATATTGTTTGAAATGACTATGAACAAACAAATAAATGGAAAAGCATCTGCAACATATTTATGGGAAGACCTTGGTATTGTTCCATTTTTAAAAATAGACTCAGGCTTGGAACCTGAAGAAAATGGTGTTCATTTATTGAAAGATATTTACGAAATAGATAGAAAGCTAGAGGTTGCTGTTTCTAAAGGAATATTTGGAACAAAGATGAGATCAGTAATAAACTCAGCATCAGAAAAAGGTATCAATGAAGTTGTAGAGCAACAATTTAAGATTAGTGAACAAATAAATAAATATAACTTAGTTCCCATTATTGAGCCTGAGATAACCATATCAATTGCCGATAAGGAAAACGCAGAAAAAATTCTTATGAGATCTATTTTGAATAATTTAGATGAATTACCAAAAGATTCAAAAGTAATATTAAAGCTATCATTGCCAGAAATTATGAATTTTTACTTACCATTACTTAATCATCCAAACGTATTACGTGTTGTTGCACTTTCAGGCGGATACAATCAAAGAAATGCATTGGATAAATTACGATGCAATAATGGAATGATAGCAAGCTTTTCAAGAGCCTTAACTGAAGGTTTAAGTATAAATCAAAACGATGATGAATTTAATTCAATAATTGATAAATCAATTCATGATATCGCAACAGCTTCAAAAATTTAAAATAAATACAAATTGATTCGATTAGGGATTCACAAACAGAATCACATCTGTCATAATAGCTTTAAGCAGGAATAAATATCTGCAACGAGGTGAGAATGGCATATAGACGATCACAAAAAGTTGGATTGAGCACAGCACTATTTTTTGCATTATTTTTAGCACTTACAAGTTACTTTGTTTTTGCAGCAATTCAGGGTGATTATGGCCATATTAAGAGAATACAGGTAGAGTCCGAAGAAAGACGTCTTGTTCTTCGGCTTGAGGCGCTAAAATTAGAACGCGAACAACTAAAAAATAAAACCTATAGATTGTCTGATGGTTATTTAGATCTTGATTTATTAGATGAACGTGTTCGAAAAGTATTAGGAATGGCTCGGGTAAATGATGTCATTATACGCTAAGTAATTGTATTTATACATATTAATACAAACTTAACATGCAAGACAATAATTTATAAATTCTGCGTGCCTTTTGCTTTACAATAGATTATAATAATAGTTCAATATTAAACCTTTTAAGGGATCTATCGATATGGCAAAAGCTAAAAAGAAAGCTAAAGCAAATATATCAGCCGATGAATTGCATAAATATTATCGCGAAATGTTATTAATTCGACGTTTTGAAGAAAAGGCTGGGCAATTATACGGCATGGGCCATATAGGTGGATTTTGCCATTTATATATCGGACAAGAAGCTGTTGTCGTCGGACTTGAAGCAGCTGCAAAAGAAGGCGATAGCAGATTAACTTCATATCGTGATCATGCCCATATGCTAGCATGTGGCCTTGATCCTAAAGGAGTTATGGCTGAGCTGACTGGTCGAAAAGATGGTCTATCTAAAGGTAAAGGCGGCTCTATGCATATGTTTAGCAAAGAGAAAAAGTTCTATGGAGGTCATGGAATTGTCGCCGCTCAAGTCCCGATCGGAGCTGGATTGGCTCTAGCCAATAAATACAGAGGTGAAGATACTGTCACTTTTACATATTTTGGAGATGGTGCAGCAAATCAAGGGCAAGTCTATGAAAGCTTTAACATGGCGGCTCTTTGGAAACTCCCAGTGATTTTTGTAGTAGAAAACAATAGATATGCTATGGGAACAAGCCTGCAACGCGCAGCCTCTACTCCTGATTTTTATACAAGAGGAGAAGCATTTGGAATTGCTGGAGCAGTTGTAGATGGAATGGATGTGTTAGCAGTAAAAGCCGCTGGCGAGCTTGCAGTAGAACACTGTCGCGCAGGCAATGGTCCCTTTGTATTAGAGGTAAAAACTTACCGGTATCGGGGTCATTCAATGTCAGATCCAGCTAGATATCGCTCTAAAGAAGAGGTAAAAAATGTTAAGGATAATCAAGATCCGATAGACATGGTTAAAGAAATGTTGATCCAAGGTGGCCATTCTACTCAAGATGACCTTAAGATAATTGATAAAGATATAAAGAAAATCGTTCAAGAGTCTGCAGATTTTGCAATCGCAAGCCCAGAACCTGACCTAAACGAACTTTACACAGATATTTTGGTTTAAGGAGTAGAACCTATGACAATCAATATCCTTATGCCCGCATTATCACCTACTATGGAAGAAGGCACTCTAGCAAAATGGTTAGTTAAAGAAGGTGATATCGTTCAAAGCGGTGATATCATGGCAGAAATTGAAACAGATAAAGCTACAATGGAATTTGAAGCTGTGGATGAGGGAACAATTGGTAAAATCTTAATTCCAGAAGGTACTGAAAATGTAACCGTTAATACTGCCATAGCAATTTTATTAGAAGATGGTGAAAACCTTTCAAATCTTAATGAAGTATCTTCACCAGTCGCGGCTGATAAATTAGAAAAAACAATAACTTTAACAGAAAATGTAATTTCTAAAGATATTATCGAACAGTCAACAAAAATATCAAATAAATATATTGAATCAGAATTAATACCTGATGGAACAACATTTACACCAACTACAGTTCGTGATGCATTACGAGATGCAATGGCTGAAGAAATGCGATCAAATGATAATGTATTTCTTATGGGCGAAGAGGTTGCAGAATATGAAGGTGCATATAAAGTTTCTCAAGGGCTTCTTGATGAATTTGGGGACAAACGTATCATTGATACTCCCATTACTGAACATGGATTTGCTGGTATTGCTGTAGGTGCTGCATTTGGTGGCTTAAATCCCATTGTTGAGTTTATGACTTTTAATTTTGCTCTACAAGCAATGGACCATATCATAAACTCTGCTGCGAAAACCCTTTATATGTCTGGCGGACAAATGGGTGCTCCTATGGTATTTCGAGGTCCAAATGGAGCAGCTTCAAGAGTTGGTGCTCAACATTCTCATTGCTTTGCTGCTTGGTATGCTCAAATTCCAGGACTTAAAGTAGTCATGCCATATTCAGCAGCTGATGCAAAAGGTCTATTAAAATCAGCCATTCGAGATCCTAACCCTGTAGTATTTTTAGAAAATGAAATGTTGTATGGGCGTACTTTTGAAGTACCTGATTTAAAAGATTTCACAGTACCAATTGGGAAAGCAAAGATTTGGCGTGAAGGTTCTGATGTCACTTTGGTGAGTTTTGGGATTGGAATGCAATATGCACTTGAAGCCGCTGAATTATTAGAAGCAGACGGCATATCAGCTGAGGTTATTGATTTGCGGACTATAAGGCCAATAGATTATGATACATTGATTAATTCAATAAAGAAAACAAACCGCTGTGTAACAATTGAAGAAGGATTTCCTGTTGCCTCAATAGGCAATCATCTTTCTGCAGTAATAATGGAACGTGCATTTGATTACCTAGATGCACCAGTAATTAATTGCACAGGTAAAGATGTACCAATGCCATATGCAGCAAACCTTGAAAAGCTTGCTCTTGTCACTACACAAGAAGTGATAGAAGCCGTAAAGCAAGTAACTTATAAATAGGAGAACAATTATGCCAATAAATATTCAGATGCCGGCTCTTTCTCCTACAATGGAAGAAGGCACACTTGCAAAATGGTTAGTTAAAGAAGGCGATACAGTTGAAAGTGGCGATGTGATGGCCGAAATTGAAACTGACAAAGCGACAATGGAATTTGAAGCCGTTGATGAAGGTGTTATTGGAAAAATAATTGTACCAGAAGGATCAACTGGCATTAAAGTAAATGAAATAATCGCCATTTTGTTAGAGGATGGAGAAGATTCTTCAGATATCGAAACTAATGACGCTGAAAATAAACAAGATGTGGTAGATATCATTAAAAATGATGAAAAAATTCCAGTCGTAAAATCAGAAAAAACTGGTTTAAGCTCATCAAAAGAGAGAATTTTTGCAACACCATTAGCTAGACGCATAGCTAAATCTACTAATGTAGATCTAGCTAATATAAAGGGATCTGGGCCTTATGGACGAATTGTGAAAGCTGATGTTCAATCAAACAATGTCAAAGCTTTAGAAAAAACGCCCATAACTCAGATAACAAGTTCTGTAACATCTGAGTCAATAAAGACCATGTACAAAGATAGAGAATTTGCTGAAATACCACTTGATGGAATGCGAAAAGTCATAGCAAACAGACTAACCGAAGCAAAACAAACAATACCTCATTTTTATCTTCGAAAATCCGTTAATTTGGATAAATTATTAATTGTTAGATCTGAAATGAATACTGGATTGATAGATCAAGGCATAAAAATATCCGTAAATGATTTCATAATAAAAGCAAGTTCACTTGCCTTACAAGATATACCACAAGCAAATGTAGTTTGGGCTCAAGACCGAATATTACAAATGACTTCCTCAGACGTTGCTGTTGCAGTATCTGTTGAAGGCGGGTTATATACTCCAGTTATTTTTGATAGTGAGAAAAAGACGCTTTCATCGTTATCCTTGGAAATCAAAGATCTTGCCTCTCGCGCAAGAGATAAAAAACTTTTACCAAATGAGTATCAGGGTGGTAGTTTCGCTATATCTAACCTTGGCATGATGGGTATTGAAAATTTTGACGCAGTTATAAATCCACCACATGGATCTATTCTAGCAGTTGGAGCGGGCACAAAAAAACCTATAGTAAAAGAAGATGGAACTATAAGCGTTGCAACAGTAATGTCCTTAACATTGTCTGTTGACCATAGAGCTATTGACGGAGCACTAGGTGCAGAATTTTTAGCAAAAATTACAAATTACTTAGAAAACCCATTAACTATGTTAGTTTAATAATATCTCATTATAAGTATCATAATAGGATATTATTTTATGAAGTCTCTTCACAACCTTCAAAAAATTGATCCATTGTTTGAGAGGGCTGGTCGCAGCCAGCCTCCCCAACAATTAATCCAGGCACTCCTGCTACAGTTTTGCAAGGTGGTATATCTTTTAAAACAACAGAACCAGCTGCAATTTTAGAACAATATCCTACAGTAATATTTCCCAATATTTTAGCACCTGCACCAATCAAGACCCCATTTTCAATAGTAGGATGCCTATCCCCATCAGCTTTACCAGTCCCACCAAGCGTAACTGAATGTAGCATTGATACATTATCACCCACTCGAGATGTTTCACCAATCACAATTGAATGGGCGTGATCTATCATTATACCACAACCCAAAACAGCACCTGGATGTATGTCAACGCCAAACACTTCCGAACACCTCATCTGAATGAAATATGCAATTTCTTTACGATCATTTTTCCATAACCAGTGAGAGACTCTATAAGCTTGTAATGCCTGATAACCTTTAAAAAAAAGCATTGGTTGAAGCATTTGATGGCAAGCTGGATCACGATCAAAAACAGCAACCATGTCTGCTCTTGCAGATAATGCAATCGAGTCGTCGATAGATAAAACGCCATCGATAATTTCTCGTAATATTTGAGCAGGCATTTCCTCTGAAGATAATTTTAAAGATATTCTATAGCTTAAAGCCTTACGAAATGTGCTATGATGTAGAATACTCGAATGCACCATCCCTCCCATCAGTGGTTCTGCTAATATTAAATCTGACGCTTCACTTTGAATACGCCCCCAAACTGGATCGATGTTGTGAATTTGCTCTTTTTGTTTGGCCATTAAGATTATCTTTCATTAGATAAGATTGATTTCATTATTAATATTTTTATTTACAACATTGTACATTCTTAAAACTTATACTAGCAAGTTGTAACTCGTATTGTTTTTAATTATTGCAAAGAAATTAGAAGTTTGAATAAATGAATCTAGGAAAAAATAATCATAAATGTTTTATTATTCACTTAAAAAGGGCTGTAAGTGAAAGAAAACAGTAGAATCAAGAATATTGAATGTGAAACCAAAATAATTGATGCAATAGATGCAAATACACTCATAGATCAATACATTTTACAATTTTTGAAGTGGAAATAAATTGAAAAATAAATGGCGAACATTATCAGTGGATGAATTAACTGATAAAATTGACTATAATCATATTGATTTTGGATATTTTGCTCCAAATTCAATTCAAAAAATTCTTATATTCATTGGCCAAAAGTCATTCTTAAAAAGAGGGTTATTTAGAAGCCAATATACAAAATTAATTTTTTCATTAAAAAAAGGGCCATTAGACATCTACTTCAGAAAATGTGCTTATAGAATCTTTGGTGAAAATAATCTGATTGAGTATGGAATATTGCTCGATCCAAGATATAATCATTCAGATTTAGAATTTCTTATAGATGGTGCAAATCATGATTCAAATTTTGTGGATTTAGGATCAAATATAGGTTTATATTCTCAACCCTTGGCCTTAGCTTCACCAAATGGAAAAGTAATATCTATCGATGCAAACCCATTAATGGAAGCAAGATTGTCTTTTAATTCTCACGCTTCTGCAATTAAAAATATCCAATTTGTATTATCCGCAGTAAGCGATAAAATTGGAAAAGGATCTCTAAAAATAAGAAAAGATGATATTGCAATTGTAGCAATTGATGAAAATATTCAAAGCGATATTAAAATAAATACATTGAAAAATATTATCAAAGAGAACAACATTGACAGCATCTATGGTTTAAAAATTGACATTGAGGGCCACGAAGATAAAGCCTTGGTACCTTTTTTATTAAATTCAAAAGATTCATTATTACCAAAAAAAATTGTAATTGAAAAATTATCTAAGAATACTGATTATCATGGCTGTACAATGGCTTTTAAAAAATTAAATTATAAGTTAATTTCACGTAGCAAAAATAATTCATTTTATGAAAGACACTAATTTAATAATAAGTTAAAAACTTTATTTTTAACTTATTTTGACTTTAAAGCACGTTCAATTTTTCGCCATTTTGCTACATTTTTATTGTGTTCATTAAGAGTTTTAGCAAAAATATGCCCACCAGAACCATCAGCAACGAAATAAAAAAATTCAGTTTTTTCAGGATTAAGTGCAGCCTCAATAGCAAGTTTTCCTGGATTACCTATTGCAGATGGGGGCAATCCTGCAAATTTTCTTGTGTTGTACTTAGTATTTTTTTCTAAATCAGATTGCTTAATTGATCGCATATTTTTGGGATTACCATTTGTAAAATCATATACAATCGTAGAGTCCATACCCAAAGGAATGCCAGATTTAAGGCGATTGACAATAACTCCTGCAACTAGTTTTAATTCATTTGTTTGAGCGGTTTCTTTTTCAATAATTGATGCAACGATTATCGCATCTTTTTTTGTATCAAAGGGTAAATCTTTTGAACGTAATTTCCATGCAGTATCTAATATATCATCTTGAATTTTAGACATTTTTTGCAAAATATCCCTACGTTTGTCACCTTTTTGATATGAATAAGTATTAGGAGCTAAGCTTCCTTCAATCGGCAAAGGTCCAATTTCGCCATCCAATTCTAAATTGGATTTTAATCTCTCAACAATTTGATATGAAGTAAAACCTTCTGGGAAGGTAATTTGTTCATTTATTGCCCTACCCGATGTAATTAAAGCAAGAACGTCTAACATCGATGATTTACTTGGAATTAAATAATTTCCAAATTTTAATTTTTCATCTTGCTTCGCATATCTAGCCCATACATTAAAAATTGTAGAATTGTTTATTATCCCTAATTTTTCTAACTCAGATGAAACATTTCTAAATCTATCACCTTTTTTCACTTCAAAATTAATATCAGATTCTAGTGGACCCTCATTTTGATATTGGTTTTTTGCCCAATAAACCAAACCTGCAATAATCACAAAAATTACAATTAAAAAATTAACAAAGTTGGCAGCAAAATGGCGAGCTAACATTATATAGCTTTACCCATTACCAAAGAAGCATTTGTTCCACCAAATCCAAATGAATTTGACAAGACCACATTTATTTCACGTTCGACTGCCTCTAAAGGCGCTAAATTTAATAATGATGGAACAGGATCGTGTAAATTTAATGTAGGGGGCGCTATTTGATCTCGTATTGCCATTATACTAAAAATAGCTTCGACTGCTCCTGCAGCTCCTAATAGATGTCCAATTGCTGATTTAGTTGATGACATTGTTGCATTTCCAGATTTTTTTCCAAGCAATCTTTCAACTGCACCTAATTCAATTGTATCGGCCATAGTGGATGTTCCATGAGCATTTATATAATCAATTGCACTTGGTTCTAATCCAGCGCGCTTAATAGCGGCTTCCATAGAGCGATATCCACCATTACCATCTGATGCTGGCGCTGTAATATGATGTGCATCACCAGATAATCCATAGCCTAATATTTCTGCATATATCTTAGCACCACGTGCCAGCGCATGTTCATACTCTTCAAGGACTAATACACCAGCACCCTCTCCCATTACAAATCCATCACGGTTCTGATCGTACGGTCTTGATGCACTTTTAGGATCTTCACGATGAGCCGTTGAAAGAGCTTTACAAGCATTAAAGCCAGCAATTCCAATCTCACAAATAGGATTTTCAGCTCC
>Ga0209557_1001633_pt1 | contig 12246 bp, 14 predicted proteins | sample SaaInlV_120m_DNA_4_FD_184672 | JGI IMG/M metagenome (GOLD analysis project Ga0209557, IMG submission 184672) | Marine microbial communities from expanding oxygen minimum zones in the Saanich Inlet - Saanich Inlet SI074_LV_10m_DNA (SPAdes) (version 2) | ecosystem: Environmental > Aquatic > Marine...
CTGGTGCTAATGCTCGTGCCCGTGAGGATCGTGCTGATGCAGCAAAACCTAAGGCAGATCCTAAGAAACTAAAACCAGGTGAGTCCTACATGGACTACTCCAAACGTCAGAAGGCAGCAAAGTCTGGCACTGCTACTAGCAGATTGAATTCGATGGGTGCCAACATCAAACCTAAGAAAAAATCTTTGTTGGGTAGATTGGGTCTTAGAAAAGAAGAAATCCAAACAGAAGGTATGGGTGATGTTGCTATCAAGGCAATCAGAAAAACCCAAGGTGAAAAACCTGCATATCTTAGTAAGCGTTCGTCTATGATTCGTGCAATCAAGCAGAAGCAACTTGATTCATATCTCAGTAAGAGAGATGCTAAGAAGAAGGAACGAGTAACCAACGTTGGTGTTGGCGAAGAGTTTGTTAACGAGAAAGCAGGCGAGAAAGATGCTTGCTATAAGAAAGTAAAAGCAAGTGCAAAGGTATGGCCTTCTGCATATGCTAGTGGTAGATTAGTCCAGTGCCGTAAGAAGGGTGCTGCTAGTTATGGTAATAAGTCTGAAGGAATGACATTCCAACAAGTTCAAGAGAAGTGCTGGAAAGGATATAAGCGTGTTGGGATGAAGAAGAAGGGCAATAAGATGGTTCCTAATTGTGTTCCCGAGGAAGTTCAAAATGAAGGAGCAGCCTGGACAAAAAAGTCAGGAAAGAACTCCGAAGGAGGACTTAACGAAAAAGGACGAAAGTCTTACGAAAAGGAAAATCCAGGATCTGACCTCAAAGCACCAAGCACAAAGGTTGGAAATCCCCGCAGGGCATCCTTCTGCGCTAGAATGAAAGGCATGAGAAAGAGACAGAAAGCATCCAATAACACGGGAGATGATCGTCTATCGAAGTCCTTAAGAAAGTGGAATTGCTGATCAATTGACAAATTGTATCAGTATGGTACAATAAATAAGTAAAATTATACCACGAGGATACTGCAGCAATGACTGATCCAAAAGAAGTCTCATCTTTTTCTATGGAAAGAAAAGAGTGTGAGAAGTGTGGTGCTGTTTGGTTAAATGGGCAGCATATGTGGACTGGCACTGGAAAGACGGGTAATGAGTTAGATCTTGCTGGGTTGGTTTGCAACAATATCAGTAGGGAAAATCCAGATTACACTAAGTGTATTAACTCCAAGAGGGGCGAAATTGGTGGTCAAACTTGGGAGTATAGAAGAGGATATGTTGAGGGTCAATTGGATGGTCTGATGAAGAAGTCAGCGATGCCTGACAGTTAAAAGACATGCACTAAAAGTCTAGTCATAGATAGTGTAGTTGCATATTTTTTATGAGGATTCTAATTGCTTTCATTGCTTCATTTTTCATCGCTTTACCCGCATGGGCAGTAGATGTACAAATGGGTGCTGGCGGCAACCTAGTATTTGAACCGAATGAGATTACAATCTCTGCAGGTGATACTGTGCATTTTATTAATCAAGCACTACCTCCTCACAACATTATTGTTGAGGCACGTCCAGATCTCTCTAGAGAATCATTACTATTTGCTCCAGGAGAATCACAGGATGTTGTATTTGCTGACGCAGGGGACTATAATTTCTTTTGTGGTCCTCACCAGGGCGCAGGCATGACTGGCGTTGTTCACGTAAATTGAGTTAATTAAATGAAAGTTGGAATGATAGGTCTGGGTCGTACTGGTGAAGGTATGTCCCGCCGTATGATTGAAAAAGGAATTGAAGTCTGGGGTTACAGTAGTACTAACTACGAAAGTGCCTGTGGACAATATGAAGCAGGACATATTAGTGGATGTGTAACTTCACTAGAGTATCTTGTCCAAGCAGTTAAATCTGACCGCAACCAATATACTAGTGCTGGGAGAATTCCTGGTATCTTTCAAATTACACTCCCAGAAGTAAAGGTAGAAGACACACTTGATGAGTTGTTACCATTACTTGAGGGGGGTGATATTATTATTGATCATAGCACCATTGACATCTCAAAATGTCAGGAACTAGAAAAGTATTGTAGTAAGTTAGGTATCTCATATATCTTCTCTGGAGTATATGGGGCAACCCATGCTGTCAATGCATGTTCTAAAATTTTCCAATCGCTATCACCAGGTAATGCCACACGAATTTGATCCATGCGAAGCACCTGTAGAAGGGGAAGTTGATAAGTGGGGGTTTACTATTAAACCTACTATTAGTGATGATGAATTAATTCTTATGTGTCTTAAGAATGCTCCTTGTGGTAGTGATAGAAAACAGGCAATAAAGTTAATTAAAATTTACGAGGAAAAAATTAAATGACTTTAGCACATGTCCTACTTTTCGGATCACTACCCTTTGTATGTGCCACCATCTATTTCGGGCTACGAAAAGGTGAAAATAACTATTATGAAACCGACGCCTACTCAGGAAATGGAACAGCGCATTAGAATGCGATTTGCATTCGCAATGTCTTCATTCGGGAGAATGTTTAAACCTTCAGGTATATCACAAGAAATGAGAGAACTTTGTAATCAATGGTCTCAGATTGAAGAACAACCACCCACAGGTGATTTGTATTCAGTTGATAGGTATTTTTTAGAACTTTGGAAGAAGAATAATGAAACCAGAAACTAGTCTTTCAGCAACAATTATATTCGGTGCAATCGTAGGTTTTGTATCCTGGAGTTTACTAAACGCTTATCCGCTATGATGTTAGAATTTGCTAGATTTTGTGGTGTTGTATTAAACAATCCATATGGTGTTGGATTCTTGGCATGGTGCCTAGTCTTCGTTCCTATCATAGGTATGTGGGCAGTGCATAATTATGGATGGCAACATTGGGAACCTTTTACAAGGAAACATAAATGAATTTATTATTAAGACCTCTAGATAATGCTAACGACCCTGTGTGGTCAGTGATTATGTGTGTGATACTTGCAGTTGCAGGAGCATTGTTTGTAGTCATATACATATTAAGAATGGCATTTGCAGAATTAAAAAATGGGAGCAATGACACCACCGAGCAGGAAGAGCTGCTACAACTTCCGAGTGACGGAGATCAATCGTGTCCTTGATGGTGATACTATTGACGTTACAATTGATCTTGGGTTTGACTTATACAAGAAGGAAAGAGTTAGAGTTGCAGGAGTTGATACGCCAGAGAAAAGGACGAAGAACTTAGAGGAGAAGGCACTTGGAATCGACGCAACAAACTGGCTCAAAGAAAAACTCGAAGGCACGTTGGCTGGTGATGATGAGTTGTCTGTTAGGACTGAACTTGTTGGTGGCACTGGGAAATACGGGCGTCTTCTGGGTTGGCTTTACATTGGGGACGACAGTGTGTCCCTTAACGAGCAAATGATTACCGAAGGATATGCTCATGCATATGATGGTGGCACCAAGGATATGAACCTTGAAGCACTAAAAGAAATTCGTAGACAGCATGGGACACTCGTAGAATGATGAGTGGTTTATTTGTATTTGGATTTATGATATTGATTACAATAGGAATGGAAATGACTTGGCCTGTGAAGAATAACAAATGAGTACAACTGAACAGTATCTTGGTAATCCCAATCTAAAGAAAGCAAACGTCGCTACAGAGTTTTCTCCTGAAGAAGTGCAGGAGTATCTTAAGTGTGCTGATGATCCTGTATATTTCATTCAGACATATATTAGAATTGTTTCTCTGGATAAGGGTTTGATTCCTTTTGACATGTATGATTTTCAGGTTGATATGACCAGAAAGTTTCATGACAATAGATTTAATATTGCCAAGTTACCTCGTCAGTCTGGTAAGTCCACTATCGTTACATCATACCTTCTTTGGTATGTACTTTTTAATGCGAATGTTAATGTCGCTATTCTAGCAAACAAAGCAGCAACCTCCCGCGAGATGCTGCAAAGATTACAACTAAGTTATGAAAATCTCCCCAAATGGCTCCAGCAAGGAATCCTCCAATGGAACAGGGGAAGTCTGGAACTGGAGAATGGCAGTAAAATCATGGCTGCCTCTACTAGCTCTAGTGCCGTCAGGGGCATGTCTTTTAATGTCATTTTTCTGGACGAATTCGCGTTTGTTCCGAACCACATTGCTGATCAGTTCTTTTCATCTGTCTATCCTACTATATCTTCTGGTAAAAGCACAAAGGTAATTATCATCTCCACGCCACACGGGATGAATATGTTTTACAAGTTATGGCATGATGCAGAACTTAGTAAGAACGAATATATACCAACAGAAGTTCATTGGTCTGCAGTTCCTGGTAGAGATGCTGCATGGAAAGAGCAGACAATTAAGAACACTTCAGAGCAACAGTTCAAGGTTGAGTTTGAATGTGAGTTCCTTGGTTCTGTTGATACATTGATTGCTCCAAGTAAGTTGAGGACGATGCCGTATGCAGATCCTATTGCACAAAATAAGGGTCTTTCCATTTATAAACGAGTTGAACCCGAACATAATTATATCATAACGGTTGATGTTGCCCGTGGTACAAGTCAAGATTATTCAGCATTCTGTGTTATGGATACTACTACAGTGCCATACGAAATGGTTGCTAAGTATAAAAACAATGAGATTAAACCTATTATCTTCCCCAATGTTATTATAGATGTAGCAAGAAATTATAACCATGCATATATTTTATGTGAGGTAAATGATATTGGCGGACAGGTTGCAGATATTATTCAGTTTGATTTGGAGTATGAGAATCTATTGATGGTAGCAATGCGCGGTCGTGCAGGACAACAACTTGGTCAAGGATTCTCTGGTAAGAAGACGCAACTGGGTGTCAAGATGTCAACTGCGGTAAAGCAGGTTGGATGCTCAAATCTTAAAGCATTGATTGAAGAAGACAAACTCATCATTCCAGATTATGATACTATCGCAGAACTCACTACATTTATTGTAAAAGGTCAATCATTTGCTGCAGAAGATGGTTGTAATGACGATCTTGCTATGTGTCTGGTTATTTTTGCCTGGATGGCAATGCAGGAATATTTTAAACAGATGCATGATAATGATGTAAGACAACGCATCTATGATGACCAAAGAGAAAACATTGAACAAGACATGGCACCGTTCGGATTTATGTCAGATGGATTGGAGGATGATCATATTGTTGATGCTCAGGGTGATGTGTGGCAGATCGCGGAATACGGCGATAAGTCCTACATGTGGGAGTTCCAGTGAGTTTTCAAAAATATAAATAATCTTAGACAACCGATGTTGACATCAATCTAGGAGATTTAAACAATGGCAGCTAATCAATCATCGCCAGGTGTAGTCGTTCAGGAAAGAGACCTGACGACTATCACCACTCTATCTACCGCCAATACTGGAGTAATTGCAGCACCTTTTGAAATGGGTCCTGTTGAAGAAATCGTAACTATCTCCAGTGAGAGGCAACTTGAAGAAATTTTTGGCAAACCAAATGATTCTAACTATGAGTATTGGTATACTGCTGCTCAGTTTCTTTCCTATGGTGGCGTACTTAAGACCGTTCGTGTAACTTCGGATGTTTTGAAGAATGGTGTTAATACTGGAACAGCACCTCTGATTAAGAACTTCCAAGACTATGAAACTAACTACGAAACTGCAAACAATACCTGGACTTGGGCAGCAAAAACTCCTGGAACAAAGGGAAATTCAATTGGTATCTTTGTAACTGATTCTGGTGCTGATCAGATCGCAGTTATCCCCGCACCTGGTTCAGGTAATGAGTTTGAATATGTTGCTGATGAAGCGGTTACTGCAGCATCAGGTGCTGCTGGTAAGGTTTTCAAGTACAGCATTCTTCTCACTGTAGATACTATTGTTGGCACATTCGTTCCTGGTACAGCAACTACAATTTCTATTAGTGGTTCTGACGAATCAGTTGATGTTCTTGCATGGGATGCTGTCAACAAGAAACTAGAAATTGGTCTTCCTGCTGGTGGTATTACTGGTATTATTTCGGATGGTCAAGTAATTACTCAGGGATCTAATACTGCTGCTATCGATACAACTATCGAGCGTCGTTTATATGTTGCTCTGAATAAAGACAGTATTGAATTTGCTGCTGCAGATTCAGTTACTGACACTAACAGTAACGCTGCAGTTGTAACTTCAGTTCGTTCTGAGTATGCCGAGCGTGAGTATCTTCCTGGAGTAAAATGGATTAACGTTGGTCCTCGTCCTGGTACTTCTAAGTTTGCTTTGGATAGTGGTGGATTCCGCGATGAAATGCACATCGTTGTTGTTGATGTTGATGGTAAGATTACTGGTACACCTGGTGCTCTTCTTGAGCGTTTCATTGGAATTTCTAAAGGATCTGACGCCAAGACTTCTGTTGGTGAAACCAACTATTATGTTAATGTTCTGAAGGCACGATCTGAGTATCTCTTCTGGGGTGAACATGAGACTGGTCTCTTCAGTGCAACAGCAACTGCATCCGATGGAAACTGGGGTCTCACCTCACAGGGCAGACAGTTTAATCTTCTACGTTCTACTGCTGGTACTGTCGATTACCCTGCTGCTCAGACAACTGTTGGTTCAAAGAATAACTCCACTTTCTATTATCGTCTTATTAATGGTGCTGACTATTCAGCATCTGGTGGTGTATATACAGTAACTAATACTGATATTGCTTCTGCATACGAATTGCTTGAGGATCCAGAATCTCAGACCATTGATTTTATCTTAACTGGTCCTTCTGGTACTAACGATGCCGAAGCAATTGCTAAAATTAGTTCTTTGGCAAATATTGTTGAAGAGCGTCGTGATTGTATGCTGTTTGTATCGCCCCGTCGCGGTAACATTATTGGTTTAAGTAACGCTACTACAATTACCAATAATATTGTTTCATTCTTTGACCAACTACCAAGTTCTTCTTACATTGTTTTTGATTCTGGTTATAAGTACATCTACGATAAGTACAATGATGTTTATCGTTATGTCCCTTGTAACGGTGATGTTGCTGGTCTTTGCTTACAGACAACCGAAACCTCAGAACCTTGGTTCTCTCCTGCAGGTTTCCAGCGTGGAGTCTTGAGAAATGCAATCAAACTTGCATATACTCCCAATAAGACTCAGCGTGATAATCTGTATGCTGCTCGTGTCAATCCTATTGTTGCTTTCCCTGGTCAAGGCGTTGTTCTTTACGGAGATAAGACGGCACAAGGTTTTGCATCCGCATTTGATAGAATCAATGTTCGTCGCTTGTTCCTCACTATCGAGAGAGTTGTCAGTGGTGCTGCTAAGGCGCAACTGTTTGAACAGAATGATGCAGCTCAGCGTTCACTGTTCCTCAATATTGTCGAACCTTACATGCGTGAAGTACAAGGTCGTCGTGGCGTTACAGACTTCTTAGTCAAGTGTGATGATGACAACAATCCTTCTGAAGCAGTTGATCGTGGTGAGTTCTATGCAGAAATTTTTGTGAAACCCACCCGTACAATTAACTACATTACTCTTACCTTCACGGCAACCAGAACTGGTGTTTCGTTTACTGAAGTTGCTTCCTGATAATAGTTAACATAACTAAGAGACCTTACGGGGTCTCTTTTTTTTGCTTCAAAATATTAATTGTAATAAATATTAGGGACAGAGACACCTGAGCAAAAAACAATGGCAAAAAGAGGAACTATTGACGATTTTAAAGCAAACGTCGCTTCGGACTTTGCGCGTCCTAATTTATTCCAGGTAGATCTTGCATTCCCGTCAGGAATTATTAATAATGCAAGTCTGGTTAATCTTGGTAAATTTACTGTTCGTGCAGCAAATCTCCCTTCGTCTCAGATTGGAGTGATTGAAGTTCCCTTCAGAGGAAGAGTTCTGAAGATTGCAGGAGACAGAACCTTCGAACCCTGGACGATTACTATTCAAAACGATAGTAATTTCGGATTGCGTAATGCGTTTGAACTCTGGGCATCGAGCATTCAGGCATACAACGAGAACTTTACATCCGCTGCTGGTCTTGGTGACGCAGACGATTCAACGGGTTACTTTGCTGATATGAAAGTGCATCAGTTGGCGCGTGATATTAAGGATGGAAACAGACCAAAAGTTCTTAAGTCCTACAAGTTTTATAATATTTTCCCAAGCAATATTGCTGCAATTGATCTGGACTACGGCAACAATGATGCGATTGAAGAGTTTACTGTAGAACTACAAGTTCAATATTGGACTCCCTTAAACAGGGGAAAGAATGATTGATAAATAGATCAGAATCAGTTAACTTAGAATTATAATGTCGCAGCTCTTTGGATACTCACTTGAAAGAGCGAAGAAGGTCCCCAAGGGGCCTTCTTTTGTTCAAAAAGATAATATGGATGGTTCGCAACCTGTAGTTGGTGGCGGATACTATGGTTATTCTGTTGATTTTGATGGAGCTGTCCGAAATGATTATGAATTAATCTCTCGTTATAGGGAGATGATTCTTCAACCAGAATGTGATAGTGCGGTTGATGATATTGTCAATGAAACTATTTGTGGTAATTTTGATGATGTCCCTGTTGAGTTAGAACTCTCTAATCTAAGGGTATCGGATAGAATTAAAAAATTGATGAGAGAAGAATTCAATGAGGTTCTTCGTCTCCTCGATTTCGAAAATCGTTCCTATGAAATTTTTCGTAGGTGGTATGTTGATGGAAGACTTTTTTACCATAAGGTAATTGATCCTAAAAATCCAAACGCAGGTCTGGCAGAACTTCGTTATATTGATCCTCGCAAGATTCGTAAGGTAACTGAGTATGAGCAGAAGAAACCTGAGCAAATGCGTGGAGCGGATTTAAATACTCAACTAACACAAAAAACAGCAGATTACTTTTTATATAATCCAAAAGGATTGAAGAACTCTACTAATCAGGGTATGAAAATTACCACAGATTCAATTACTTATTGCCACTCAGGTATTCAGGACCTGAACAAAAACATGACTCTTAGTCACCTTCATAAGGCGATTAAGGCAGTTAACCAACTGAGAATGATTGAAGATTCTCTGGTTATCTATCGTTTAAGTAGAGCACCTGAGCGTCGTATTTTTTATATTGATGTAGGTAATCTACCTAAGAATAAAGCGGAACAATACCTTCGTGAGGTAATGAGTCGTTATAGGAATAAAATGGTCTATGATGCAAACACTGGCGAGATTAAGGACGATAAGAAATTTATGTCTATGCTGGAAGACTTCTGGCTTCCTAGACGTGAAGGCGGTAGAGGCACAGAGATTTCTACGCTTCCAGGAGGACAAAATCTTGGAGAACTTGAAGATGTAAAATACTTCCAGAAAAAACTATACAAAGCACTCAATGTACCTGGTTCCCGTTTAGAAACGGAAACAACTTTTAATATTGGTCGTGCTGCTGAAATTACTCGTGATGAAGTTAAGTTCCAGAAATTTATTGCACGTCTTCGCAAAAGATTTTCAGAACTTTTTATGGATCTTTTAAAGAGTCAATTAGTTCTTAAGGGTATTATTACTCTTGAGGAATGGGAGGAGATGAAGACTCATGTTCAATTTGATTATGTTGCGGATAACTATTTCACAGAACTAAAAGAAATTGAGATTCGCAATGAGCGTATGAATCAAGTTGCATCAATGGATCCGTATGTTGGAAAATACTTTAGTGTTGAGTACATGCGTCGTCAAGTTCTAAAACAAACTGATATAGAGATTAAGGATATTGATGATCAAATCAAATTTGAGTTGGAATCAGGTATTATTGCTGATCCTATGGCAGAAATGGATCCCGCTATGGCTGCTGGCGGTGAAGGTGGAGCACCAGCAGCAGAAGTAGCACCTAACGAGCAAGAGTCCGCAGTTAATGCGGCAGATGCTCGAAGAGGAGAATTTTAAATTACTAAATAATACTACAGTGGGAATACATTATGCCTAGTGATATTGCAAATCAAATTGTTAAACAAGTCTTTGGTGATGATAAAGCATCAGCAATTGATTCAATCAATGATGCTTTAGGTTCTGCTACATATGATGCAATTCAAGCGAGAAAGATTGAATTTGCAAAAAATGTGGGATTTGATTTGGGTGATACTGGTCAGGATGATGCGGATGAAATTTCTGCAGAATTGCCTGATAATTCTGAAACCCCAAACGTTGAGGACGATCAATCCGAACCTCCCGTTGCTGAATTAGAACAACCACCCGAAGAAGAAAATGAAACTGATAGCTGAAGAAATTACTCAAGTAGATTTTCTGTGTGAGGAGAATGAAGGTAAGAAAAATTACTTCATCGAAGGTATTTTCTTACAGGCAGAACTCCAGAATCGCAATGGTCGCATGTACAAGTTACCAACTTTACAGCGCGAAGTTGCTAAATACAGCGAGAACTACATTCAAAAGGGGCGTGCTCTTGGAGAATTAGGTCACCCAGATGGTCCTTCCATCAATCTCGATAGAGTGTCACATAAGATTGAATCGCTCAAAGAAGACGGAAATAATTTCGTTGGAAGAGCGAAGATTCTTGATACACCTATGGGTAACATTGCTAAGAATCTTTTGGATGAAGGCGTTAGACTTGGCGTTTCTTCCAGAGGTATGGGTTCTTTGGTAAAAAAAGAAGGTTGCAGCGTTGTTGCTGATGACTTCATGCTTGCCACTGCTGCTGATATTGTAGCAGATCCTTCTGCTCCTGATGCATTTGTTGATGGAATTATGGAAGGTAAAGAATGGGTTTGGGATAATGGCATCCTCAAAGAGGCAGCAATTGCTCAAATGAAAATTGAAATTGACCAAGCAACTCTTATTAACTTGCAGGAAAGAAAAGTTTCCGCGTTTGCAAGTTTTCTTAAGAGTTTGTGATTTATAAATAAATACAGACAACGCTAATGCATAACGGAGTTCAAACAAATGGCTGAGACCTCACTCGATAAAGAGTTAGATAACATGGAAGAAGTGACCGAAGGTTCTAACGTAGTTACTAAAGATGCAAAACCTGGAGAGAAGATTGATACTTCTAAAGGTGGTGCAGCAAAAGTAGTTGATGTTACCTCGGATTCCATGGAAGGTGCAAAGGGCACCAAGAATGCAGGATCTTCTGCTGCTAAGGCAGTAGGTAAAGCACCTGTTCCTAGCACCAAACCAAGTGACGCATCTGCAAAAATGGAGGAAACGGAAGATGGCGAAGGCGAAGAAGTCCTCGCTGAAACCGAGTACGACTTTACTGAAGATGTTGACGCTCTTGTCGCTGGTGAAGAACTCTCAGAAGAGTTCCGTTTAAAAGCAGCAACTATTTTTGAAGCGGCAGTGACCTCTAAGGTCAATGCAGAAGTTTCAGCGTTGCAAGAGGTATTTGAATCTACCTTAACTGAAGAAGTTGAAAAGATTCAAACAGATTTGGCCGAGAAGGTTGACAACTATCTCACTTATGCCGCCGAGCAGTGGATGAAGGAAAATGCCCTTCAGATCGAGCATGGCATTAAGACTGAGATGGCAGAGTCTTTCTTCAACGGTCTAAAAGGTCTCTTCTTAGAGCACAACTTTACAGTGCCTGAGGAGAAATTCAACCTGCTTGATGGTATGGCAGGTGAGCTTGATGAAATGGAAGCTAAACTCAACGAGCAAATCGACACCAATGTATCTTTGAACAAAAGAATTGGTGAGTTTGTTAAAATGGAAATTGTGAACGAATGTGCTACGGGACTCGCTGAGACCCAAAAGGAGAAGCTTGCTTCTCTTGCAGAGGGTGTTGAGTTTGAAACTGAAGATGACTTTAGAAATAAAGTTAATACGATTAAGGAATCCTACTTCACTAGAAAGGCTGAACTTGCAGAATCTGCAAGCGACCCCAGTGTAGAAGCAGCGGAACCCCTTATCGAAAGCACGGTGAGTGGATCAATGTCGAAGTACGTTGATGCAATCGCTCGCTGGTCCAAATAATTATTAATTAACTACTAAAACTGGAAACAAAAATGTCTTTACAACAACTCCAGGAGAAGTGGGCACCCGTTCTGAATCACGATGCTCTTCCTGAGATCGCTGATTCCCATAAGCGTGGCGTCGTCGCACAACTCCTCGAAAACCAAGAAAAAGCACAAGTTGAAGAATCTGCGATTCTCAACGAAACTCTTCAAACAACTGGCTACACTGGCGGTTCTACAGCAACTGGTCCTGTTGCAGGTTTCGACCCTGTACTGATCAGCCTCATCCGTCGCTCCATGCCTCAGCTTATCGCTTATGATATTGCTGGCGTTCAACCGATGACTGGTCCTACTGGACTTATCTTCGCAATGCGTACCAACTACGGTAGCGAGCGTGCTCCTGCTGCAT
>Ga0209557_1001647_pt1 | contig 12173 bp, 7 predicted proteins | sample SaaInlV_120m_DNA_4_FD_184672 | JGI IMG/M metagenome (GOLD analysis project Ga0209557, IMG submission 184672) | Marine microbial communities from expanding oxygen minimum zones in the Saanich Inlet - Saanich Inlet SI074_LV_10m_DNA (SPAdes) (version 2) | ecosystem: Environmental > Aquatic > Marine...
CCGATCGCATTACTCTTTGTATCATCGCGAATCTCATCGCGCGCGGCGCTACGCACTCGAACTGCAAAATCCTCCCAACTACCCCCTCGAACGACCACACGTCGCCCATCCTCTCTCGGGCGCGGATCGACTCGTGAACCGCCTGAGAGACGGCCATTATAGCGATCCAAAGTCCATTCGGCGAGATTACCGTGCGCATCGTGTAGCCCAAAATCATTTGGCGGATATGAACCCACCGGCAAAGGACCGTAATGATCTGTATTACTTAACTGATGCTCGACATCGACGGGATAGGCTCCACTGAAATTACCATTCGAAACATCAGCTTGATCACCAAACGCAAATGGCAATACGGAGCCTGAGCGAGCTGCATACTCCCATTCCGCTTCTGTCGGCAAGCGATACACATGGCCATCCGGTAAGCGTCCAGCTGCTCTTTCGATATTCGTCAAGACTTGGCAATATAGCCTGACGTCTTCCCATGAAACGTTGTCTACCGGCAAGCTTCCACGCGTCACCGACGAAGGATTTTGATCCATCACCTCGGCATATTGGGCCTGAGTCACCTCATATTTTCCAATCCAGAACCCCTGATTAAAACGAACCGCGGTCTGTGGCCCCTCATTCGGCAAGCGCCCTACTTCCTGAACCGGACTGCCCATTAAGAATTGCCCCGCCTCAATCCAACAGAGCTTCAAAACTAAATAAGGCATTGTCCACTCGCCCCCTTGCTCAGGCCCCGGAATTTGCACTGGTTCAACCTCCCATTTTATGCGTTCATTGGGCTTCAAGTTAAAGCGTCGCACCATCGTAAGATAATTCTTAATTCGCAATTCGAGCTCAACAGGTTGATTCGCAGCCACAGGAACAACTCCATCCAAGTCATCGACATCCACTCCTGCCACTCGCACTTGAACTTCCAGCTCTGGCGGTATCACTAACTCGACCTGACCGGGCAGTGGCTGCATTAAATAAGTTAGCGTCTGATCCACTCGATCCTCGACCTTCACAGTTTGCAATGCTGACGTATAGAGCGGATGTAACAGCCGCACCGCATAAGTTCCCTCCGAGACCGCTTGCAGTGCCTCTGAGCCATATGCTAGTAGCCGCCCATTTAGCTCCACTGTCAAATCACTCATCAATGCGGAGGCCCCACTGCGAGGGACACCTGCAAAAGTAAGCGCAAAATCAAGCTCCGCCGATCGATCGACCAACGCACCAAAATCAATCACTTCATGCTCGCCAGATTCCACAGTAACACGGCGACTAGCGGTGCGATGGCCCTGAGATTCCACGGCCACAATGTAGTTTCCACTTCCCTCAGATGCATCTATTGTTACGGGTGACCGTCCCACAAAAATACTATTAAGCAAGACACGTGCTCCCGAGGGTTGTGTCCGCACAGTCACACTCGATGGCAGCTCTGCCAACACGACCTGAATCAGATTACCACTTAGATCTTCTAAGATCGCGGGCAAGTATCCCACCTTCCGAACAACAATACGATCAAGCCCATCGGAGACTCCCCGCGTTAAATGAAATTGCCCGTCAGCATCCGTCGTGCCGAGTTCAACTTCCAGACCCTCTTCATCCAATAGTGCGATCGTGGCGCCCGGTTCAGCCTGAATCTGCAGGCCCTGCAATACTGACTGCAACTCAATATCAATTCTAGGCAAGGCAACATTGCCAATAGACATCGGTAACTGCTGCTCTAAATACTGCGGAGCAGTAATAAGCAGATTATAATCCCCAGCCTGCACAACTAAATCGAGCCCACCCGCTCTCGTATCAAAGACAGCATCGATGCCAACAAATCGAACCTGCGCCCCCACGGGCGTGACATTGAGTCGCAAGTTCGGCGGTTCACCATCCGCCGCCACCGACACCACTTGCTTATTTACTAAGGTATCGGAAAATATTGAATGCACGAAAGATGCGAGTAAGCCTGTCAAACACAAACCAACCAAACCAATCATTGCCAAGCGATAGATCCGAGTCGCTAGCTCCCCACGCGCAACAATTTCGTCTGGCACGATAACGCGATCAATCTGTCGTTGAATCAAGCCGGCGCGTTCAGGCTGCAGTTTGTCCGCGATTTCCTTTAGAGCTAAAAGTACACTCCTACAAGATTGATAGCGCTCATCACGATTTCGTTTGAGAGCCGCCTCCATTAGCCCATCCCAAACTTGTGGAAGCTCATCCACGATAGTTGACGGAGCTTTATAATCAGAGAAATCCGCCTTCATTCCTGTCAAAAGCCAATACCCGATGTAACCGGAAGCAAAAACATCTACTCGCGCATCTTCAGGAATCCCTTGGCGATACTCAGGGCTCATCACATCAAACGAATTGAGTCGCGCGGGAGCCACATTCGCACCCAACGGACAAACCGATGCCGAGACGACCGAGTCAAACAACTTGCTGCCCAAAGTCGCTTTCACCCCCAAGCCGAGCAGCTGCATTGAGCCATCGCTCTGCATAAAGATGAGGTCCGTATCTAGATCGCGATGATCCACGCCCTGCGCATGCGCGTGACTTAGAAGCCCTAGCAGCAAAGTCAGGATACGTGTCACATCCTCCGCATCAATCCCCACCGCTCCCGGCTTGGCATGTTCAGCGAAATATTGGCTTAGGCTTTGCCCCTTGACTGCATCTATAAAAATGCAGTGCCGCTGATTCATCAGCACACAATTCTGAATCCGTGGAATGCCTTCATGATTAATCCCCTGAAGGGCAGCTTGTAAGCGCTCAAAACGTTTCAAGCACTTCGGGTCCTCAATCGTTCGCGGATGAAATACACAGAGCGTCACATCACGTAAATCACGCACATGCTGCATATGGTAGTAATTCGCCAACAAGCCTGGACTAATACACTTGACGACACGGAAATTCCCGAAGCTTTCGCCTGGCTTAAGAATGCGGGACTTCAATCGTTCCTTACTTGAATTTGGTGAAACTGATTGAGACTGCGTATTCCCTTTATCCATTCTGAAGAATCAAGCGTTTGCAAAAAATTCTTGGACCGACTGCACGATCGTCTCAACGGCAGCAAGCTTACCTGCCCCTTCATAACCACAAGCGAGCATGCCACTCTCCGGTTCAATAAAATGATAGCCGCGCGAACGAAGCGTTGCGATATTCTCCTGTGTCGCGGCATGGGCCAACATCTTACCATTCATCGCAGGTGCCAGCATCACTGGTGCAGCCGTCGCCAAATGAATCGAAGAGAGCAGATCCGGGGCGAGCCCCTGCGCAAACAGCCCCAGACAATGCGCCGTCGCCGGCGCCACCAGAAAGAGATCCGCCTGATCGGCCAGATCGATATGCCCCGGCTGCCAACCCTCGCCCTCTTTCCAGAGATCCGACGCTACCGGGTTACGCGAAAGCACTTGCAAGGTCAGCGGCTGGATAAACCGACAGGCCGAGGCCGTCATGACTGGAAACACCTTCGCGCCCGCTTCGGTCAAGCGACTGGTAATATCCGCAGCTTTGTAGGCCGCAATCGAGCCCGTAATGCCCAAAATAATGGTGCGATCTTTTAAGTCTAAATTCATATCTGCCACAGTCATTAGAATCTAGGGCGATTACCTCTCACAAACAAGACTCAAGTAATACACGCTCGTCAGTGCGCGAAGTAAGCACGCGCTTGACAGAGCGGAAATCCGATGAATGCTTTGTCGCGATGCATGTTTTATTCGTAGAGATGACTCTCATTTTGGGACCACTGAAACTTCTCCCCATTGGGGACATGAAGTAACGCGTCTGCGGGCTCAATGTCCGCGCATAACAGTTCCGCGAGCCAATGCTCCCACCACTAAAGACCCGAAGCGCCGCCAAAATTACGCCTCGATTTCCGAAATAAACATCCCAGTATCAACCCGATTTTCAGACCACGACCATGCAAAAAGGCATCATTACCAAGTATCGCCCCTGTCAGCTCGTTAATTTGACCGACCGCACCTGGCCAGACAATACGATCCAAACCGCCCCGATCTGGGCCAGCGTAGATCTTCGCGACGGCAACCAAGCGCTCGCTATTCCGATGAACGTCGATGAAAAGGTCGAGTTCTTCGAATTACTGGTCGCCACTGGTTTTAAAGAGATCGAAGTAGGATTTCCCTCCGCCAGCGACACCGAGTTTGACTTTATTCGCCGCTTAGTGGAAGAGAACCGAATCCCCACGGACGTGACCTTGCAGGTGCTGGTGCAAGCGCGTGAACATTTGATCCGCCGCACTTTCGAAAGCTTGGAAGGCGTGCCCCAAGCCATCGTGCACTTGTATAACTCGACCTCGCCACTGCAGCGACGCGTCACTTTCAACAAGAGTAAAGAAGAGATCAAACAGATCGCCATCGACGGCACTCAATTAATCCAGGGACTCGTCTCAACGCTCCCCGGCACCAAAGTTCGCCTGCAGTATTCCCCTGAGAGTTTTTCAGATACCGAAGTCGACTATGCCTTGGAAATTTGCGAAGCCGTAATCGATGTCTGGCAACCCACAGAAGCCAACAAAATCATCTTAAACCTCCCCGCCACCGTCGAAGTAGCCACGCCGAACGTGCACGCCGACCAAATCGAATGGTTCTGCCGCAACTTGAGGGCGCGCAACACCGCGATCATCTCCCTGCACACGCATAACGACCGCGGCACCGGTGTCGCCGCCACCGAACTCGGTTTGATGGCTGGCGCGGATCGCGTCGAAGGCACGCTGTTCGGTAACGGTGAACGCACCGGCAATCTCGACATCGTGACCGTCGCATTGAACCTTTACACACAAGGTGTCGACCCCGAACTCGACTTTAGCAACTTGGAGCACACCCGCTCGATCTACGAGCGCATTACGCGCATGCATGTGCCCGACCGCCACCCTTATGCGGGTGACTTAGTCTTCACTGCATTCTCTGGCTCACACCAAGACGCGATCAAGAAAGGCATGGACTTGCGAGAGAAGGATGCCACCCCTGGCGCACACTGGCAGGTACCCTACTTGTTGATCGACCCCGCCGACCTAGGCCGCGACTACGAGGCAATCATCCGCATTAACAGTCAAAGTGGTAAAGGCGGCGTGGCATATATTTTATCTCGTGAATTCGGACTCGATTTACCGAAGGTCATGCATCCCGATGTTGGCCTCGTCGTGAATAACGCAGCCGACCAGGACAGCCGCGAATTGAAGTCCGCCGAAGTGCACGAAATCTTCCAACGTGAATACGTTAATTTAAGCAGCCCACTAAAGTTGCTTTCGATCGAGCGTGAGGATTTCTCCAGCGCTGGAGAAGTAAGCATCGACGCTCAAATCAGCGTCAACGGCACCGCTCTCAGTATTTCCGGCCGTGGCAACGGCCCGATCAGTGCCTTTGTCAACGCACTCGTGAGCAAGGGCTGGAAAGACTTCACGCTCCTCGATTATCGCCAACACTCGATCGGCCGCGGCTCCGCAACAGACGCCGCTGCCTACATTCAAATCAAACATGACGATGGCTCGATCTTTTACGGCTGCGGAATCGACGCCAACATTGAGATCGCTGGCTTACATGCTTTGGTAAGCGCGTTTAATCGCGCCCATGCAGCACATCCAGAATCACCTCTCGGATAGTCGCGGCATCTAGGTTTCCCTCAATGAGACGCTGCATTCCTACCAGCTTACAACGCTGCTTCGAGACCTTTTGCCCCTCCGGAATCACCCCCAGCACAACCTGCGGAGGCTTCGAGCCGGAGGAAGCACAAATCTGTCTGGATAATTCGAGCCCCGCGGCCTCTTTAGTCATCACAATAAACACCACACTATATCGACGACGCTGAAAGGCATCGGCACTTAAGTCATAACTTGGAGCGTGATGCGGCGCATAGCCCAACTGGCGACAGGCAAGTAACAGCAGTTCCACCTCGGCAGTATCTCCGACTACCAGAATATCGCAGGGGTATTCTTCGGCGATACTAACCACCACCTCAGCTAGACGAGCTGGCGGACAGGGTGTTTTAGCGACCGCGTCAATCAACTTAATACGTACCGCAAAACCAAACACAGAACCCTCGCCTTCGCGACTTTCGAGCCAAATCCGTCCTCCCATCGCATGAACCAAGCGCTTGCAGATCGCCAAACCGAGGCCGGTGCCGCCATACTTACGAGTCGTCGAAGCATCCACTTGGCTAAATGCCTCAAACAACAAATCTTGCCGATCTTTGGGAATACCAATTCCGCTATCACTGACTAATACCTCCAGATAGTCGTGATCGAGTTGATCGAGATATCCGATCTGCTCCAATGCATCGGGACGACGCTCCAAAGGCAATTCATCTAACTGAATAGGTCGCACGGCGATTTCAACTTCGCCCGCGTTTGTAAACTTCAGTGCGTTTGCCAGCAAATTCTGCACGATCTGCCGCAATCGTTCCATGTCGCCTAGGGCAAACTCTGTGAGAGCCGGATCTAAAGTCAGCCGAAGCACGACATTGAGCTCGGCTGCTCGAATCTTAAAGAGCTTTACACAATTCTCAAAGCACAGATCCAACGGAAATTCCTGCATCTCCAAATCCAAGCGTCCCGCTTCAATCTTAGAGAAATCTAAGATGTCATTGACTAGAAAGAGCAGACTCTTACCGCTCGTATAGATCGTCTGTGACAGGTCTAGTTGCTCCTCATTCAACTTACTATCCATCAAGAAGTTTGACAACCCAATAATTGCATTCAAAGGCGTGCGAATCTCATGAGAGATCATCGCTATAAAATGCCCCTTTGCCCGATTACCCGATTCGGCACGGTCCTTTGCCTGCTTCAAATCGATCTCAATTCGCTTACGTGCAGAGATATCCTGCATCGTCCCCATGATTCGAGTCGCACGACCGAAGTCATCACGATCTTGCACCACTACGCGATCTTGCACCCAGATGGATTCAGCGGCGCCCTTAAAGATACGGTAATCGATCTCCAGCGGCTCAAACCCATCATCTATGAACCGCACATACGCGGCCAAAACTCGATCACGATCATCCGGATGAATACGCCTCTGCCATTCCTTTTTATGATCCTGCACATCGACCGAGTCCAATTCCAGAATGCGGGACCAATTTACATCACGAAAAATCTCCCCACTGGCTAAATCCTGCTCCCAGAACCCCATCTCCACAGTATCAAGCGCCATGCGCAAGCGATGCTCACTCAGCCGAATCTGCTCCTCATAGAGGCGCAGCGCCGTCTCATCAACCAGTAACGATAAGGTGCCCTCCCCCTCAGACTCATTAATATAGACTTTTAAAGTTAACAAGGTCATCGAGCTCGACCGTCCAGTACTATCGATCAAATCGATATGCTGATAACGTATCGTACCATCATCCGAACTAAACAGGGCCTCCCTGTCTGCCTCCCACTGTTCGCCGAGATCAACTGGGGGAGCCTGCAATTCTGACCTCATAATCTCGGGCACACTCAATCGAGAGAAACTCGCCCAGCGCTCATTGATAAAGACAGTGCGACCATCGCGCGATCGCACCCAGACACCGATCGGCAGGGCATTCAACACCCGATGCATTAAATGCTCACGCTCGTCCGCCAGATCGACTGTGCGTAAGTGATAACCCACAACAATCGCACAGAAAAACGTAATTGAAATGAGTACAACCAATACCCCGACTGCAAACAACAGATGCTCACCAACAGGACCCTGCGCAAAGGCACCGACCTCAAACAACCACGCATAAGCTACGACCAATACCAACAACGCTGCGATCGCCAGCGCACCTGTCATTTGGTAGCGCAGTCCCGCGCCAACTGCAAGGGCCATTACAAAAGGCAAAAAGAGCAGCTCCAGCACCCCACCATTACCAATCGAATGCAACGTTAAGATCAGAAATACACCAAACACAGCCAAGCTGATCGACAACTCGCCATAACTCCAACAACGAGTATTTATCTGACCCCAAAAAATCCATTCTGGCAGCTTTATTCGCTTCATTCTATTCGCTGATCTTGACAATGTTACTCGAAAATAAAGCATTCAAGATAAGCGAATATTTCGCAAGCCTTTAGCGACATGATCACTCTTCGTACCATCCTATTTGCACAACTATTCGACTATCAGGCCCAGACTTAGACATACCACTTTCGACTTAACTCTAATTACAATGAAATTCTCTAAATACCACGCACTCGGAAACGACTATCTCGTCCTCGACCCTAAAGACGCCAGTGAACTGCCGAACCAAGCAGACACTGTGCGCATTTGCCACCGCAACTTCGGCCTCGGCTCGGATGGCATCCTCTACGGCCCACTTGCCAGCGACACAGCCGACTTCGGGCTGCGCATTATGAATCCAGATGGTAGCGAAGCTGAAAAGAGCGGCAACGGGCTGCGAATCTTCGCCCGCTACCTTTACGATATTGGTAAAGTCCGTTATGACGCCTTCACTATTGATACACTCGGTGGCGTCGTCACCTGTAAGATTAGCGACGGCGCCGCCTCAATTACGGTTGATATGGGGAAAGTACGCTTCGCGATGGACCACATACCAGTCGATGGCCCAGAACAAGCGGATCACGACATCGGCCAGCAGCTGAGCATCCATGGCACCGACTACACCGTCTACCTTGCCGACATCGGCAATCCTCACTGCGTTGTGCCACTGACTGAAATCTCAGAGAAACTCGCCTGCGAGGACGGCGCAGCGATCGAAGTGGATCCGACATTCCCCAACCGCACCAACGTGCAGTTTCTAAAAGTCATCGATCGCAACAATATACAGATCGAAATATGGGAGCGCGGCGCAGGCTACACCCTCGCATCGGGCTCCAGTAGCAGTGCCTCCGCAGCAGTGGCTCACCGAATCGGCCTCTGCGATCGTGCGATCACCGTGCACATGCCCGGCGGCAAGATCGCTATTGAAATCGGCGACGACTTCGCAGTGCGCATGACAGGCCCAGCCACCCGCGTGGCTGACATGGAATTCGACCTCGAAGCCCTCGACTTCAGCGACAAAGTATAAGAGCACTCCAACAATACGTATCAAAGGACACTAACGCGGTGGGCTTTTTCAGTTAACGATCAATCTTACCGGAGGGCACTTGATTTTTGCCGAAATGCCATTAGCGTCCCGCTTTCAATTTCAAATCAATCCAAGACATATTATGAGTACACACACACCCGAACGCCACGAATTCCAAGCAGAGGTCAAACAAGTCCTCGATATCGTGGTGCACTCCCTTTACACGGATAAGGAAATCTTCGTCCGTGAGCTAATCTCAAACGCCTCTGATGCCACCGAAAAGCTGCGCCACACGCAACTTTCCGAGACAGATATCTTCGATGCGGATCTGGACCTAGAGATCCAAGTCACCTCCGACGAAGAAGCCGGCACGATCACCATTCAGGACTTCGGTATCGGCATGACGCACGGCGAGCTCATCGAGAACCTCGGCACCATCGCACACTCCGGCTCCAAAGCCTTCCTCAACGCCCTCAAAGCAGGCGGCGAGCGCAACGAAAACTTAATCGGCCAGTTCGGCGTGGGCTTCTACTCGGTATTCATGGTCGCTGATTCCGTCAAGGTCTACACGCGTACCTGGCAACTCGAAGGCGACTGCCTCTGCTGGTCCAGCAACGGCGATGGCGCTTACGAGATCGAGCAAGTCGAAGGTGAACGCCGCGGCACACGAATCGTCTTCACCCTGAAGGATGAATATAAGGAGTTTGCCCAAAAGGATAAACTCGAAGGCATCATCAAACGCTACTCCAGCTTCGTACAGTTCCCGATCAAAGTCGACGGCGACGAATTTAAGACAGTTCAAGCGCTCTGGCTCAAAGGCAAAAGCGACATCACAGACGAGGAATACAAAGAGTTCTACAAATTTCAGTCCAACGCTTTTGACGATCCACGCTTTTGGCTGCACTTCGCTGCCGACGCACCAATCTCGATCAACACGCTGCTCTTCGCTCCTACAGAAAATCAAGAAGGCTTCGGCTTTGGTCGTATGGAGCCAGGCGTCGCACTTTACTGCCGCAAAGTCCTGATCGACAGTGAACCGAAGAACTTGCTTCCCGATTGGCTTCGCTTCCTGCGTGGCGTCGTCGATAGTGCCGATCTACCGCTCAATATTTCACGCGAGTCCATGCAAGACAGCGCATTGATTCAGAAGCTCAACAAGGTCATCACCAAGCGCTTCCTCAAGACTCTCGAAGAAAAAGCCAAGAAAGAGCCAGAAGTGTATGACGATTTCTGGAAGTCCTTCGGCGTTTTCCTCAAAGAAGGTGTCACCTCCGACTTCACGCACCGCGACCAGCTACTTAGACTGTTACGCTACGAATCTTCCTACAGCGAAGAAGGTAGCACCACTAGCCTCGCCGACTACCTCTCACGCGCGCCCGAAGGCCAAAAAGAAATTTATTACCTTTCCGGCGCCAGCCGCAGCGCGATCGAGACCGGACCCTATTTCGAAGCCTTCAAGGCGCGTAATGTCGAAGTGCTCTACCTCTATGAGCCGATTGACGAATTCGTCATGAACCACGCCCGCGCCTTTGAAGAGAAGAGCTTTATCTCCGCCGATGCGGACGGTATCGACCTCGAAGCAATTGCGCCAGAGTCAGACACCGACAAGGAAGAAGCCTTGGCAACCGACGCAGTCGAAGGGCTTTGCGCATTCATTAAAGAAAAGCTTGGCAACGACGTCAGCGAAGTCGCAGCCAGCGACCGCCTCGTAGGTAGTCCCGCGATGATCGTCAACGGCGACAAGATGATGACTGCTCAGATGCGCAAGATGATGAAGGCCATGCAGCAACAGCAAGGCGATGATGCCGGCGTGATGGGTGCAGAGCCACCCGTCAAATTGCAAATCAACCCACGCCATGCATTGGTGAAAAACCTCGCCGAGCTGCGCGATTCCAACGAAGAACTCGCGGAATTAATCAGCGAGCAACTCCTCGACAATGCTCGCGTCGCTGCGGGACTCCTCGAAGATCCGTCTGCCATGATTCAGCGTAACTACAAAATCCTCGAGCAACTTAGCTCGAAATAAAATACTTTAATACATGTGCTTAGCAATGGAGTGAGGGCGACCCGCCCTCGTTAATGGTTACCGTGGGCAAGTCGCCCACACGCCTTTAACTATTCATAATCGCAAAGCACTTGGCTTAAAATCCTAGTGTGCAGTGGCATTGAGATTTATCCCACGATCTCAGGACTCCGCCAACAACACTATATAAATACTTACAAAAAACGCCGCCTTTCATCCGAAAGGCGGCGTTTTTGTAAAGACTAGACGGAATGTGGGTTAATCCCGGTAGCCAGGGATTTCACCAGACTTGTATTGGTCCATTAACAAGCCTTCATTGTGGGCGCCATGAGAGCCGGCCATATCCGATGCTGCGTTTGAGTGATCAGAGCCTCCTCCGTCAGAAGCAGACATCGCCTCATCGGTGGAAGCACAAGCAGTCAAAAAGAAAGTGATACCAAGAAACGCTAGGAGTTTTATAAATTTCATAATTTGAATATTAGATATAGGTTAAATAACCACTTTATGATTTTTCATTAAAATGCAAACACCATGAAGTTTTATTTAAAATCGCTGAACCCTTAATTGCGGGCTTAACAAGCCGCTACCCAGCTTGCTTTTGTGGGCCAAAGTGATCTATCTAACTAAGAAACTCATCCACTTCAATTATGCCTAAAAAACAGCGCCGTTGGTATTCCTTTACTTTAATGGTGAGCTAAGTTGTTAGGCGCTTAATCAACACGTGCTCGACCCAAAACGCCCACAGATGCATAAACCAGTGCTTCCTCACTTTCAGCACACGGCTCGCGCCACATGCTAATTTCTAATTCTCCTCGCTGTGCCCACAAAACCAAAAACCAAGCGCGCATCGACATCCAGTCGGCGCAAAACACAACAAGTACCTTGGACCAAACACTGGCTGATCCGAATCATTGTAGCGCTCATTGCAGCAGCGGTCGTCTTTCACTACTGGCCGCAGCTACGCAGCCTCACCGACCTTAGCAAACGCTCATCCGCACGCGCGATTAATGGCACTGCCGAACTGCAGATCGCACTGGCCCGTGCAGGATTCTCTCCCGGCTCAATCGATGGTACCTCTGGTTCGCAGACCCGAGCCGCCCTACTCGCCTATCAAATCAGCCACGACTTACCGCGCTCGGGCGTATTTGATTCCGACACTGCGCAATCCCTA
>Ga0209557_1001648_pt1 | contig 12170 bp, 10 predicted proteins | sample SaaInlV_120m_DNA_4_FD_184672 | JGI IMG/M metagenome (GOLD analysis project Ga0209557, IMG submission 184672) | Marine microbial communities from expanding oxygen minimum zones in the Saanich Inlet - Saanich Inlet SI074_LV_10m_DNA (SPAdes) (version 2) | ecosystem: Environmental > Aquatic > Marine...
TTAATTGATAAGTTGAATTTAATTGCTCATCGTCAATACTCAAATAACTTTCAATTTCCGATTGAACATCTGATGTAGTTGATCCTGATTCTTGAATTACATATCCATCAATAGGAATTCTTGCAGTTAAAAATCCTTTGGGGATTACATAACGCATTCTGTAGATTGAATCTGCAAAGCTGCGCGTATCTGGAGTACGTGTAATATAAGTTCTTGGGGATGCTGTCAGACCAAGAGATGAGATTGTAGAAGAAATTGTATCGTTTACTGTAGATACGGTAATATACCACTGATTGTTTACAGAATCATACTGTACTGGGTGTCCATTTTCTCCAGATTTCTTATCAATAACTCTACTAACAATTCTTAACTCAGAAGTTTCATTGCTGTAAATTGAAGTTGCTTCTCCAATTGTTGCTTCATTGACTGACTGAGCAAGTTTAATTTGATTTGCTGAAAGACCAGTTATGACTTCACTTGTAATGACATAATATGCTTTTCCGATAGAAAGACCATCTGGAAGATGTCCATCATCACTGTATGCTCTTATAGTTTCACCATTTACAAAATCGTGAGGATCTTTAAATGTGATAATATTATTAGTGATATCATTAGAAACACCATTTATCTTCTTATCAACAATAGATAGTTTTTCTGCAATATTTTCAGAACTACCACCATTCATAATGACAGCGGCAGTATATCTAGATGTCACTCCAGATATGGATAGTCTTAGATTAAGTAGTTCATCATTCTTACCACCAATTCTATACCCATCAATTATGTGATCTGGAGCAATATCTTGGTTGGTTTGGTTATAAAGATAGATTCTGCCTGCTGTACCTACTGAGTTTGTCTTTTCAACATCTAATTGATAATACTCAATAGAAATATCCTCTTCAACATTCTCTCTAGGTGGAATTATATGAGTAATATAACCAAAATTATCTCTATCAAATGCTTTTAGTCTGAAACCAGTAGATACTAATGCTCTAGCACCAAAGTTGGAGTTTGAGTTAGTAATTGATAAGTCACCACCACTATCACACTTAAAGTGTTCTGCATAACCAATAGCAAAAACTGAAACAATCTGAATGATTGCATTGTTTGATGCTCTAATATGATAGTTTTGAAACTCTGGCTTATATCTTGCTCTTGAATTAGAATATAAGTTTGCTACGCTTGTTCTGTCTATGTATGAACCAGTCTCTTCATCATATAAGACAAATGCATTGTCGTCTTTTTGAAGACCAATACCAGTGTATTGTGCGACAACCATAGATTTGAATCCAGTTGCCTTAGATCCATCAGCATGCATACCACACATACCGTAAACAGATCTCAATGAGATGTTAAAGATATAAGGTGATGCTGATGTTACTGTATCACTTACTAGAACCAATGTAGAGTTAGCAAGTGCTGCTAATGCTGGTGATGGGACTATTGGTGGGTTTTGTACTTGATAACGAATAGTTGTTGAGTTAACTACTTCACTAACAACAAACTGTCCATTATATCCAGAAGTATCAACATTTTGGATTTGAATTGGAGTATCTACATCAAGACCATCAATTGCTTCAGATAATGTTACTGTAATTAATGTATTACTTTCAATTCCATCTCCAGCAATAATGTTTGCAATGGAAGCTTCTTGTCCTGTGGATCCAACAATTCTAAATTCATCAACTTTAGTTTGAATATCAATATCGGATGATGGATAATCTGGTGAAATATTTCTACCACTAGATCCACCATATGCTAGACCAATTTTTTGATAGTAGATATCAAGGTCTGTTCTTGGTGTGCTAAAACTGGAAATGAAATCGTCGTCAATCTTGACAGGATTTACACCATCAGCATATTCAAATACTGTTAGTTTGTGGTGTGAAAAATTTGGTACAAATAAGTTTGAAGTATAGTCTTTATATACGTTACCATTTGGGTCTGCATCAAAAATACTAAACTGCCAAAGATAAGAAGATCCTGTTAGTCTAAAAACCGCACTTCTTTCAATATTACTATTAAGTGGATCTGGAACATACTTTGGTCTGATCTTTGTTTTTCTTAAGTCAAGACCAATAATTGATGTTCCTCTAGGGAGTATAACTCCACCATGAACACTATTCAGTTTATATAATTGATTATTTTCATTGTTTAAGTTGAAGTCAGTGGTCCCACTGAAAGGTGGGAAATCATTAGTAATTTCACTACTTCTTTTTAAATATGTGCTAGATCCAGTAGGAATCAACCCAGGACGGTTGTCTACAATATGCTCTCCTGGATATAGTAGGATTGTTGTTTTTCCAAACCTATCATTATCTAGACCTCTTTGATAAGAAAATCTTGCTGCTTCTACTAATGCCCTTTGAATAGTTTTAAATGGGCGAGCAAGTGAATTTCCCTGATTTTCAATATTATCAGTGGAATCTAGACTAGATGGGTCAACATAAAGGATTTCGCCCTTAATGTTTTTGAGGAAATTATCTAAGCGGCTTAGACCCATTTTATTAAATGCGCTACATCTTATGTTTATTTATCAAACAACAAGACCTTCATTAATTAAAATGAAGGTCATGAAGCACACGGAAGGGGTTTGGGTTGTATCACCTTTTTAATTATAATCTAAATTTTTTTATTTGTCAATATTTATTCATCTACATTTTCGATAAGATATTCTACGGTATTTGCGACATCTCTCATTGCATCACGAAGAAATGGTTGTTGTCCAGATTCTTGACGCATTTTGTCGGAATCATCACATAAAGTCCAACGCCATACTTTTTTATATTCAGAATACCAGAGGTTTATTTTCATAATTTTTAATGAAAGGATGTTAATCTACAGGTAGAAGTTCTGGATTTTCCAAATCCAGTTCAAATAACATTGGATGACATTCTTCTGCTATTAGATAAAAAGAATAATGGTAAAGTTCTTCTACATCATATGATGGTGTGGAATTTGCAATTTCTACCAAGTTTAAATTTAATTCACCTTCACCTTCTAAGTCATCAAATTTGAATGGAATACCCTGTATGAAATACATTCTTACAATAAAAACTCGCTCTTGTGATGCCTGATACCAACAATACTTAGTTTCTATCTTATATTTCATGATCTATCCATACCCTAAGCATATTTAGGGTAAATGCGAGTAGGGAGACTTGAACTCCCACGAGATTGCTCTCAACAGATTTTAAGTCTGGTGCGTCTACCGATTCCGCCATACTCGCAAGGCATTATACTTATCCGTATGCTATGTGGGCATTACACCCAACATACTGACAGTTTATAATGGAGTAAGACACAATTTCCGTTGTGAATATCCAAGGGGGTTTACCCTCACCTACAGGGTTTCGGTATATCCGAACCGATGAGCACCTTGGTTGGAACGTCTCAAGTTCCTAATGCTTCCTGAGAGGATCGAACTCTCCTTAGGCAAATTATGAGTTTGCTGCATTCACCAGATTGCTAAGGAAGCAAATAGGACTGCTGGGAGTTGAACCCAGTTCACACCGTTATAAGCAGTGGGCCTTAACCGTTAGGCGACAGTCCCTCAAGATGTATAGTCTATAATGACTATACATCTCTAGTGTGTCTACCAATTGTATCATATCAATATAAAAAGGTAATGAGGCAAAAATTTTGGGGAATTTTTTTACCCCCCTTTTTGGAATTAAAAGTTGATTTTCCCTCAGAGAGGTGATGCATATGCAAGTGTGTCTTCATCAAGCACGGCACGACACAGTTCCAGTACATTCATGAACTGGTCCACGGTTTCGCAGTCAAGAACTCTCTCATCACCTTGCTCAGAGTACAGATAGAACTTACGCTTCACGGGGTCCACAACGCAGCGTGTGAGGTAGTCGTCTTGCATGGGGTTTGTTTGATTACCTGTTTATTATAGGGCATTTAGGAGTCTTTGTCAAGGTTTACGGAATCCATCGTATCCTCTGGTCTTCTCCAATTGGTTTCACGACGGTCATAGTCCCATCCACCGATCAGATAGTGTTCATTGTTGCCAGGATAGTTTTCGGGACTATCTCCCTCATATACAACATGAAGTTTTTCATCATGATCCAATGGATTGATATAACGTGCTACCCAAACTTCATAATAGCAATTAATATTTGCACCATTGCCAGATTTAACTTTAATAGTTTTACCCCATTCAACACCATCTACAATAAGATCTTGAGAATATCCAATCTGAGTAAGAGTCACAGTAATAGTTTCTGGATCAACAAGACCATCCCAATACTCAGGAAGTTCAATTTTATTAGAGTCTTTTAGAGTTCCACGAATATAGATACCTGCTTCAGGTCCTTCTGCAATAACGTGACGAATTCTTTTTCCCTCTTGAGTTACATGAGGAATGTCAAAAGCAGCAATAACTTTATTTCCAGTGGCAGTACCATTAAAAGTTGGAGCAGTTACCGATGTCGTAGTAGTAATATCTCCAGTTATACTAATCGCACCTGCACCAGTCATTGAAGTATTGACTTTGATCAAGTCAATTTGAGCAGCACTATGATAATATGGAGTACATGCCTCATCAGGGTATTCACCCTCGCGATGGATTGATTTTTGAATATAATCATATCTCGCTGAAGCAGACCCCGCGTGAGATACATCGGTACAGTCTGGTTTAAAATTTGGTTCCCAAGGACCTTCTTGACCAACATCTTCTACATTGATTGCCATTTCTTAATTCTCCTTAAAATGAAAGCCATTTACTTGGGTGAGGTACACTTTGATGATGGAGATTATAATACTCTTTCAAACAGAGTTTGATATCTCCAGCAATAACATATCTATCCCCCAAATTATCTCTTTTTAGAGTTGAATGCATTAAATTACTTGGGAACAATACAACTGTTCCTTCATGTGGTGTAATTGTGTATGATTCGCAGTTATAATTATTGAATTTTTTAATTAGATTAAACCGATCACTAGTTTCAAACATTCCTTTGGACAATTCATTCATATTATCTTTATTATGAACACAAAGTTTATCTGATGACTTATCTGAGGAAATGTAATAACAGAAAGAAATATCTGCTCCATTATGTATATGTGGTTTCAATTGAGGAATATCTTTATTGTGATATCCAACCCATGCTTTGGTTACATTAATATTTAATTTCTGATGATCAATCTCAAGTACATCAAGATAATTACGAACACATTTGATAAGAGATTTAAAAAATAGAAAGTAATCTTCATTTAATTGAAGAGAACATTTGCCAGAATTTTCTGGAGTCTCATTTTCATATCCATTGAACCACTGCGTTTTTAGTTCTTCAAAATATAGATCCTTAAACTTCTCATGATTATCAATAGTATCTTGTACAACTACTGTTGGAAAGACTTCATGAATTTTCATATTATGTGTTTATATTATACTCACTATTATCACCTGGATAGTCCTCAGGTGTCAATCCCTTATACTCTGAGATAAGTTTTTCTCCGTCAGTTCTCTCACCAAAAACATGATAAAAGCAATTGATAGGCATTCCACCTCTTGCTTGTAGATGAATTTTATCCTCTTCAATTCTTTTTACAATAACATCTTGATGAGCACCAATAGGTGTCAAACTAACTGTAATTGATTCAATATCTACAAGATCTTTCCAATAATATGGTATTTCAATATAAGTTTTATTTTTTACTTTCCCTCTTAAATATATATCGTTAGTTGGACCCTCAGGGCAAGTGTGTCTAAGTCTCCAACCTTCTCTACTTGGGTGTGGGATATCAAAGTTTTTCTTTGCGGAAAGAATATGAGCACCACACTTAGACATAATTTCACCTTGAGCGGTTATATCCGCACCACACATGACATTTTTTCCAGTGACTAATGCTTTTTTAACAACTACATCTTCTCCAAATGATGCGTTGGTATCTACAGTCAGAGAACTTTTTATTTTCGGATCTGCAATCCTCAAATGACCTATAATATCAACATCACCATAGAAGAATGCTGCTGATTTTGCAGGAGTTCCAGACTTAACTTCATGACTACTTCCCTCAGGTGCTCTGATGACCGCAGTATATCCATCAAAAAGTTCTGCTCCTTTCTCTGCACCTCTTCCTGGATATCCACAAGCAGTAACGTTCCACTTATCTAAAAATGTTTCTCCAGATTTTAGTTCTGGTGCTGTACAGTCCTCATTCTTCATTGGACCAACCATTAAGGTCCCTTCTACATTTGGAAAATGTCCTGGATCTCCAAGTAGAACTGGACCTTGAATATATGTAGATCCTCGAACTAATTCTTCACCAACCCCTAATGCTTCGGGTTTTCCTATTCCAACCTGAAGTCTTTTTTGTACGGTTATACCTGGAAATTGAAGTGACATAATTAATTATAGTGTTAGTGTTCCTGATTCTGCTTGAGTTTCTTTTTCAATCTTAGGTGGTTTACGTGTTGGTTTACTAGATCCTCCACTTGTGAAATTGTCAGTCATAGCCATAATTCCAGCAGAAAAATTCAGAGAAGCTTTTGATACTATCTCGCAAGATCCTGATGAAAAGAATTTTACCACAGAACTGCCATTTACTTCAACATTTTTTGATCTTAGCTCAATTTTTTCATTTGCTTCAAGAGTTAAAAATCCTTGAGAATTATTGTGTGCATTTTCATTTGCTTTAATATCAATATTTCGAGCATGCATTCTAATGTCGCCATTACGTGCTCGCAAAACAATATCCCCATTTAGAGCATCAAGAATGAAAGCCACATCACCTTTCTTTAAATCATCTCCACATTTGATTTGATAAACCTTAGGGGAACGGTTTGTAGTCCATCCCGCTCGCTTACCTTCACCATCTAATGTATTATAATGGCGATAATCATATCCACTGCGAAGCATTACTGCAGATAGAACTTGATCATTATGAACATGTCCAAGTTTTAATTCACCATTTCTTGTACCATATCTTATAGCATCTCTAGATTCTTTTTCCATTTTAATTTTCTGGGATAAGTTTTCCTACACAATCAATAACTGATATAATTGGAGTCCCTTCTGGAATTTCGTCAACAAGGTCTTCCACTTTATTTACGCAGAAATTGGGAACAATTTTTGCATTAAATCCAGTATTACTCTTTACATATATCATTGGCCAAAAATCATATCCAAATCCAGGATCTATAACTTCAATACGAATTAACGATCCAGATTTATTGAAAACTGGTTTTAATTTAGTTCCATTATTTGGTTCAATTTCAATTGTATCATCTGGGGAGTATCCAAATCCAGATCTTACGATCACAGGATTACAAATACTCAAAATAACCCCATAAGTATCTGCATTTCCCCTTTGAGGAATCTCTGGAATGTCTGGTTCTGGAGCAATAATTACTACTGGTTCTTCAATTATTTTTCGTTTTCCAATACTTATTGGAAAATCTACAGAAGCAAAATCGGGTAAAATAACTTCATCTCCTACTACAAGTGGAATTTCTTCTCCTGGATCAAATGGAAGTTCCCAAGAATCATCATATCTTCTAATTATAGTTTGGTTTGGTTTTGAAAAAGTTCTATTATCACCACCCATACTACCATTTGGTGCTGGAAGATACCCATTTCCAGGGAATAAAATAGTGACCGAACTGACTTGGTTGTTTGGTGTAGTAACTGGAATAGCATGTACTCCTACACCAGTTCCACATGGATCACTGATCATTGGGTGTGGAAAATTGGGAGTTGATGATCCAGAATGTATAACATCAACTGCCAAAATATCTCCTGTTGAACTTACAATAGCATTTGCTCTGGCACCTCCAGAAGAAAAACTTACTGTTGGTGGACCACAACGTTGTGGTGCTAATGTCTCTTTGTTTCCACCACATCCACCACCTGAACCTTGAGGTCCACCTGCTTCTCCAAATATTTTCGTAATGTCTTGAGAACTTTGAATAGATCCTGCACCATCCCATAGACTCCATGCCATCAGTCCTTCAAGTTCTGGTTTTCCTTCGCATGAAAAGAATCCAGTTAAACTTTCAATATATCCAAGTATATCAATACTTATAGTTGGTGCTTTTCCTAAAAGTGCATATAATGGTGCAGTGACAGATTCTATTCCTGACAATAAAGGTTCAGTAATTTCTTTAATAATGTTTGCTCCAACATCAATACTTGCACATTCAGGAAAATTAACTGCTTTTCCGTTACCACTAGCTCCACCTTTAAATAGTGGACAAATAACTCCTTCTACAATGGGTTTTAATGAATCGATAATTTTGTTAAACAAACAAGATATAAGTTCCCAAATTTTTTCTTGAATACCCATCAATTCAATTTGATCTTCTTCCCAAACTTTCCCATACTCTTGTTTGACATCTTGTTGAATTAAATCAAGAGTCATTTTTCTTATCTCCTCAAGGAGATTCTTTATCATTCCTGAAATAAAATCAGTAGCTTTCTTACATATTTCTTCTTCAAAATCACTGATACTGGAAGCATTTTCAATTTGAGATGCAATTCCTTTTGCAAATTTTCTTGCTTCTTCCAACTGCTGAATCATGTCCTGCATGAACAGTTGTATAGCAAGAATTTCTTCTCCCCCACTCTTTCTTCTTACAGGGAGATTTGTTTTCTTCTTCCCATCCTTTTCTTGATCATCATCACCTTTATAAGTTTCTAAAACATCACTACCAGAATTAGATTCTGTTGGTTCGTTGGATGATGTTAACCCAAATGAAGGTCTTCCATCATCTGCTCTATAAGGATTTTCACCATTAATACCAGTTTTATTTGAGAATCCATTTTGAGGATTTGCTGCTGGTAATTTCTTTACTTGAGAATCATTAGGTAAAAGACCAATAATAAAATATTCTGTAGATTCTTCACTATCGGCAACCTGAAGTTGAACCCAACTACCTTCTTTTATATTCGCTGTTTGGGAAGCATTGGCATGTCCAGTTCCAGCAGTAACTGGCATGATAACTTTACAGAGTTCCAGTTCTTCATCTGGAATCTCTTTCTTATCATGTTTACCAACAATTCTTACGCGGTAACGTTGACCAAATCCTTCGTCTTGGCCGCTACGCCATTTTTTTCTTTTCTGATTCTTAGTCCAAGTCTCCTCTTTGGCAACTTGGCCAATAATCATACCTTGATTTTGAGACTTAGTACTGTCAAAGTCCATTTAAGTCAATCCTCATATATTCTACATTCGTCAGCATCGGGGTGCGTATCACAATAAAGTTCTAGAGGAGATGGGTCGTGATGATCACCTTCTTCAATATCTCGTTTATGATTTTCTGCATAACTTTCTAATTCCCCCAACTCACTTTCAATGTGACGTCGACGTTGTGCGGAAAGATTTGAGGTAGAAAGTTCCTCTTTATCTTCATTGATGTGCTGTTCAATAGTCCTATTATTTTCCATAAGTATGGATTAATACCTCACTTTATTTATTTGATTACTTTTTGCCTTCAGTATCTCTAACTAAACTCAAGACAGTTATATTTGATACGGGATCAGATGTGACAATAGCAATTCTATGTCTCAATGATTCAATCAAATACCTACCACTCTTTCTTTTAGAAACCTTAACAGTTTTTTGTGAAGATGGTTCTGGAAAATCAACCTCTATCATGTCTCCTGCTCGGAGTTTGAAGTTGAGAGGTATAGTTATTCTAAGATTTGAAGTTGCAATCTGATTATACCTCGACTTTGCTTGCCTTTCAATCTCTTCTATCGGAACATTAGCTTCATCTGATTTCTTAATTGGTTTAAGTTGACCCGTATCTTTTATTCTACTTTTTCTTAGAAAAGATCTGTTGGCAAAATCAAGAATAGCTGCTGGTGTTGGTATTTCCAATCCAGCATTATTAGTTATTAAGTTTTGAATATTAGAATCAAAAGGACTTTGTTCTTTATACTCATTTTTGCGTTGATCAACAGTAGTTATTTCGGATTTGCTGAAAGTTCCACCTTTCATCATTTTTTCAACATCCATACTAGTATTAAACTTGTATGATAATATCTTTGCATCATAACCTTCTGGCAATTTTTCTTTTGCTATCTCATCATATATTACTTTTAATTTTGGTTCTTGTTCAAACAATTTATCAATAGATCTAAATTGATATCCATCCACTGTTTGATAAAAAAGATATCCTGCTAGAGTTCCCTTTGCTCCAGATGCATTCGGCACACAACGTTTTGCTAGTTGCATACTCATCATAAAGGGGAATCCCTTTTCATAATTGCCAGTAAAAGTTTGCTTACCTAAAGAATCATCAGTGTTTACATCTGTCTTTAAGTAAGTAGAAACAATATCAGATACCATGTCTGATACTAATATATCTTTATATTTTTTAATCACACGATTAGCAGTATCCTCATTCTCAATACACTCTTTTGACCACATTGAAACATCAACAACTACACCTTTTACATCTTGAGTATAGTTGTGGTTTTTAATATACAACTCAACGTCTAAAGTTTCTTTATATCCATCTTCTAAAGACAAAACAACTTTTTCTCCTCCTTGGAGCTGTGCTTTATCGACTATATTGACATCACCACCAGTAGGACCAGAAGCATCTACAATTACAGACTCAGCCCTTACAGTGTTATCGAAAAGACTTTCAAAGTAATCTAGAGAATGAAATCCCCTACCTACTTGAATATCCGATCCTGAGTTGGGCGTTATAGTATATGTCTTTACATCAGACTGCCCTCCTTCAGATTCGCTACTAGCAAGTTTTGGTTTAGTAGACATTGTTATACCTTAATATAAATTTTCTTTACAGCGAGAGTGGTTGTACCACCATAATCCTTATATTGATCTATGTTATTATATTTAGATCCAGCACCAGGAGATTTAATTAAACCTCCTCCAGCATAAGCAGCATGAACATGATCACCATGTCCAGATGGATCCGTTCCAGCATGAATTAATTCAACAGGATTAACTCCATGCTTCTCATTAAATTTCTTTATTGCTTCTAGAATTTTTGGTTGCTCATAACCCCATGCTCCAATATCAATTGCTCTATCCGAATCATGATATGAATTTACAGCATGTTGACCACGAACGCCACCATGTCGAGAATGTTCTGTAACTGCTTGGAAATCTGGTCCTTGCCTCAATTCAGTTTTAAGATAATCACCAAGATCGCCAGCAATTTTTGAACCTCCAGTACCACTACCAGGACCAAGTTTAATATCAGGACTATATCCACCACTACTGTTATTATTTCCACTAGAAGACTGACTACTAGATGAGAATGACCCCCCTGAGGATGCTCCTAATAATTTTTTCCATTGCTGTGGAACGTTTGAAGGGATTGGATCTGTCCTACCTTTTTGTTCGGGGTAATGGAAAAAATTACCTCTGTTATGGAACATTATATCAGTATCACCCATATACTGCAGCATAGATTGACCTTTAAAGTCAGTTCTACCTTTAAGTTTTTTAAGTGCTTCTACAATTTTTCCCTGATTTTCTTTTAATTTCTGAGCAAGAGCAGGATCTCTATATGCTTTGCCCGTAAATACTGCTTCAAATTGTCCAGGAGCAGTACCAACACCCATGATTGTATTTGGATATCTTGGGTCAGCAACTCTGTTCAAAATAGCTGCAGCAACACCATATTCATCATCAGTACTTCTTGCTGCTTCTGAACTTACAATATATGCAAGATCACTATAGTCTTGATCAGTCAGGTCTTTCAGAGAACCACCACCAGATCCAAGACTAGTTATTGATGTTGGAGATATAGGAGAATCATTTCCTCGAGATCCAGGAGTATTTCTTTCACCACTACTACTAAATAGTCCACCAAGTAAAGAACTAGCTGGGTTTTTTAATGGTGCAGACGCTGGAGGTGCTTTTGTACTTCCAGGTGGGAAGAATGATTTAATTGCAAGTGGAATAGTTTTAAGTGGATTGAAGAGTTGTAGAAGATTGGGGAATTTAGTTACTTGCTTTTTTTCATCAACATATCCAATTTTTTTCAAAGCACCAAATAGACCAGGAATAAGTTTTACACCTGTAGTAACTGCAGATCTTGCTCCAGCAAAAGACGGAATTTCAAAGTTATGTTCCTTTAAAAATCCAGTAACGTATCGGGATAGACCGTCCTTCAAAAATCCAAAAACATGCTTTCCTACGGAAAGAAGTTTGCCAAGATCTTTCTGTAATTTTTA
>Ga0209557_1001649_pt1 | contig 12169 bp, 9 predicted proteins | sample SaaInlV_120m_DNA_4_FD_184672 | JGI IMG/M metagenome (GOLD analysis project Ga0209557, IMG submission 184672) | Marine microbial communities from expanding oxygen minimum zones in the Saanich Inlet - Saanich Inlet SI074_LV_10m_DNA (SPAdes) (version 2) | ecosystem: Environmental > Aquatic > Marine...
GCAGAAGCACGAGCCTTTGACAGCACACTCGACAGAATCGAAGCAGTCAAGCCTGATGAACATATACGCCGCCTCAACGAAAGAGGTCAACGGCGTGATGAAAAGTTTGAAGCAAACACTCCTGCTCTCGACTTTACTCAAGGCGCTATGCAAGGAGAAACCGATGACCAGAGAATTGCAAGACTCATCAACGAAGCAATGAATCCTACTGGTGGCGACGATAATGTTGAAACAGGTTTCCCAATGTCACTTGGAACGCAACTTCTAAAAGGAATCCAGCACGACTTGTATTACAAGGGCGTGTGATGTTCAATGCCAGCAGTATTCAGTCCCGGTGAGGCAGAAACCCGCCCTTTGCACCCAGAAGCGATTGTGTACACGAACGCACAGAAGGTAGCAGACCTTCTTGGTATTGGACCGGGAGAGGCTGTTTTGGTAGGTGCAGACTCTGCGACAGACGGCGTCTTTGTCACAGGCAATGACTTTCGTGAACACGGGTTTAGTGCAGGTGACACTATCTTCATCTATTCTGATGATGACCCTTTGGGTATTGAAAAGAAAATATCTGCGCCTACTACGCACACCACAGGTGTCAAGTTGCCCTTTGAAAGTGGCACAGTCACTGCCGCTACATACACCGTAGCAAAGAACACCTATGTACAGAACACAGCGTCATTCACAGATAAGCGCCGTGGCGTGACCAAAGCACATGTCGAACAGCGTATCAAAGAGATACAGGACCGTATCGACAATTACACTCACAACGCTTGGCGACCCTACCTCGTGGTTGCCGAGTACATCAACTTCGACACCTACAAGCCATATCGTCGACGGTATTTTACGGACTATGTCGGTACAGCCCCACTGCTCTTCCGCAATGTTCAGCAAATCTTGCGCATTGAGATGTGGCAGGGCGAGAACTATCGTGAGATTGGTTCAGCAGAGGCTCGCATAGAAATCATAAATGAAGACCAATTGGCCGGTGAAAAAATATATCTGGCCTTATCAAACGGTAGCATTGCTACTTTGGAGGAAGGCTCGGACGCCACTAACAAATGGCGAGCCGACTTTGACAAAGTCAGTACAGCCCAGAATCTTGCTGACCTTATCAACAGAGAGGACCGTGTGTCTAAGACTGCTGTTGAATTCACTCCTACATTCACATTGGAAGGCTCAACTGACAACATCGCTGTGCACAATGAGGCGTTGGCAAGCGCCAACTCAGATTACGGCAACGGCAAGTTGAAAGTCACAAGTATGCGTCAGACCAAAGGCGGCGAAGGTTTGCAAATAGCCGCAACGGATTTAGAAAATTTGCAAATCTCCCAAACGGCTAATCGCACCACCACGACAGCAATTGGCTATTACACTACTGGACTAACAGCCGTTAGCAACGCATTGACAGTGGCTTCCTACCCGGCACCAGACACCAGTCTAACCGTAAATGGGTACTTAGGTAGTTTTACCACGGTGGTCCTGCAAAGTGGAGCCAATAACCCCGCCAGTTCATTTACCACGGGTCAATCTGTTTTTACAGCAGGTGGAGCCTTAATGGGCGTCATATCTTCCTTTGGAGGTGCCGCAGGAGGCTATCAAATTACATTTGCAGAAGCAATCCCGTCCGGCAACAGACCGGGTACTGGAGAAGTAATACACGATTTTCTAAAGGTTTTACTCGCATCATCTGACAGACCAATTGCAAATGCTGGTTATCTTTCTTCTGGAGATTCTTCTCCCATACACGATTCAAACGGTGACGCTTATGGGACGGTCGTGACGGCAAGCGACTCAACTCCTGCGCTGACATTTTCCTCACCTGTTGCTAAATTGAGCGCAGGGGCTACACTATTCAATCAATTTTACTTGAGAACAACGGGCTCAAAGTCACACACTTTTTCTTCGGGTGATAAGATTTACACCCTTTCAGGTACAGAAATAGCAACCTTTTCTTCCTTCGTAGGTGACCACATCAGAGTATCAACTTCGACAACATACACAGGAATCTTGGCTTATCCGGGTATAAGGTCTGACAGTTCATCGACAACATTCAGTTTTGCATCAACTGACGGCTGGCCCAAGAAAGGAATTTTCATGATTGTAAATGGTACAGCGACAAGAGTGTTTTCTTACACGGGCGTAGGCGCTGACAAAAAATCACTGACAGGCGTAGCCGCTTTAGGCGGCTCAGCCGCTCTCACCCAGTTAGATACAGAGGGCGTTCAGGTTTCTCAATACTTCTTCCAATCAGACATTGGGGCGTTTTCTGATGCTGGTGGTGACCAAGGACGACTCAAGGACTGGTGGCTCGACCACGAAATGGGTATCATTTACTTCAACAACTCGTACCCGTTCTTTGAGTTCAACGCAATCAAAGCATCCTACATCTATGGCGAGCGGTACTTGGAAAAGGCAATCGAAGAAGCGGCAACTAAACTCGTCGCAGTCGACCTCATCATGGCTGACGACAGAAGCGTACTCATCCCAGAAGGCAGTCAGAACATCACGCTTGCACAAAAGGCAGAGATGTGGAAGAAGGAAGCCAATTCAATTTTGACTCGCTACAAAGAAGTCGTTGTGTTTGAGTGAGGGTTGTGTATGGCAAAGGAAGCACTCGACCTCGTTATCGAAACACTTGAGAAGTGGAACAGGGCCAACACAAAAAACATCAAGCCAGTCATCCTCGACATTGCTGACGCTACGCCTGAACGAGGTAAGCGACAGGACCTACAACGCTCGGACTTCGTTCTTCTGTACGAAACGGCGCACAACGAAGATGTACCTGACCTCCTGTACAATTTCGTCATGACCCGCATCAACATCACTGTTGACATCCGTACAGCAAAGTCCCGTGCTCACCTGCGCCTTATGGAAGATGAACTGCGCCGTTTGATACATGCTGATAGGAAAGGCGACGGCGTCAACTTTGACCGTATGCTCTTCAAGACCAGAACTGATTTGAGCGACCGGACGAAGAAACTCTTCCGGCACACTTTTCAAGTTGAGGTCGTAGTACTGGCTGACCCAGTGGGTGCGTGATAACATGTCTGGCGGCCAAGCGTACAAGGGTGATGTATCGGAAGTTCTCATGGGACACGAAACAGGACTGTACATTCAGTCAGGTCAACCGTGTACATGGCAGACGACTTGGTCGGCCAGCACTCCCGATTATACCACGCTGGCGTTCAAGACCGATGTAGGCTCTGACAATGTCACTATCTTTGAATCTGGAAAAAGCATCCTCAAGGTACCCCTTGGCATGCTTATTGGCCAAAAGTTGACCTTCCACCCCTCTGGTGTTGGAGGAGGAGGCCAGCAATTCGTTGATTTTTATTCTGACGGTTTTGACAGCAAGGTGTACTCAATTGTGGACCACACGCTTTCTGGTACAGAAACACAAATCAAAATTGTTCCTGCACTGGAGCACGCAACAAGTGGCCGAACCAGCGGTACAGGCGACTCACTTTTCATTCATTCGTTGGGACTGCCTTCGATTTACAGCGGGGACACTGCTTTTGCAATGGACAGTGACGCCACCACAAGCAAAGAGGTATCGACCATTGACCAGTTCATTGGCTTGGCTTCGCACATGAAATTGCCCGACACTGAGGTTGAACTTCTTCGGCATCACATCATAGGTCTTGGGCGACAAGCGGCTCTCCAACAAACAGGACGGGTCCACCACAGAGGCGGTCAAATAGAGATGCCTCTTCACAACCCCCGCTGGCTGTATTACAGCCTCGGCAGGGAAACCATCAACGACACCTCATTGCTTGCCAATGGGTATAGCAAGGCCAACACATTGCATACCACAGTCGTCCCCGGACAGACCTACGCTGATGTCAATGGTTTGGGTTTCGGTGACCACACTCTGGCAGTGGGTGACTACATTCTTTTCCAAGATGCTACTCTCGCACCAACTGTCTATTACAAGGGTGTTGAAGGGACATCTTCGCAATTTTGGCCACCTGCCCATGGCAGTTCAGACATCACAAGTGAGAGCCATCATTTCGACCAAACAGTCACCAGCGAAATACGCAGGGTGCTTGCTATCGAAGACCTTGGAGGCGGTAAATTCAGGTGCTATCTTGATGATGCACTTCATTACGAACACACTAACTCTGATGGTATCTATGCATTCAGATTTGCTTCCAACAACGCCACAGGTAGTCCTCATGTAAATGACGCAGGGCGCATCCAAAACCCGGTCAGTAGGCTCTTGTTTTCTGCTGAAACGGTTCCTTCTTTCTGCATAGAGCACAGCATTCGCAACCGTGATGTAGGTTCGTACCCCTTAGAGAACAGCAATGCACCCGGCTCCTCAACTGATTCAAAGCAACTGACCCGTATCTTCCGTGGATGCAAAGTTGTTGAGTGGGAATTGACGGCCACTACTGATGCTGAGGTTAAGTACCGGTGCATTTTTGATGCGCTTTCCTGCTACACTGACACAGGTCGTTTGGAAAGTAGCAATGCAGGTGACAGGTACACTGCTCACAGATTGTTCCAAAACACAGCAACAGATGCGAAGGGACGCAAAGAAGCAGGCATAGCCAAAGGCTCTGAAAAGCCATTCATGTTTTACAACAGTAGCATCAAAGCATACGACCAAGACATCGGCTACATCTCTTCGTTTGAATTGAGAGGTAAGACAGGTGTTGAGCCGTTCCATGTTGTAGGTGGTACGCCTGTGCCAGAAACCGTTGACTCTGCTAATCGGTCCATCAAGCAAGTCCCATACGGTGGCACCAGAAACGCTTCCATCATTCGTGAAGGCCGTGAAGAATTTGAGTTGGAAATGGATGTCATTATTCGTGACCCGCTTCTATGGCATGAACTCCGCACGCATCGTGAAGTCAGTGGCACCGTGAACTCAGACAGTTCAATCATCGAGATGCTCTTCACTAAGCCCAGCACATCTGCCAGCAACGGAGCCCAGCAGATGCGGTTGTTGATTGACGACTATGTCATCACACAGGCTCCTATCCCTGTACCTGATGACAAGGGACTACTCCACAGCAAGATTAAGGTGCACCCAAAGCACATAAAAGTAATTAGCACAGATACCCTGTTCCATTGTTGAGGCGAGCCTATGCCAATGAAGACCCCTTCCCAACTTCACCCCCGAGGCGATGTTGTGGTTAAGGCAAAAACATCTAACAAAAAGGCCCCTCTCAAAGATACATTCGACCCAGAGGCTGGCAAAGCCTCAGACAACCCATTTGGAGAACACATCTCTGCCTCTTCGGAGCCAGAGGGTGATGCTTCGGAGGTCCCCTCAGAAGAGGCTACCTCAAACGACACAGTGAGTGAGTACGATGACACCCAAACCGGTGAAGAAACATAATATGGAAATACAGGGCAAGTCAGTTGAAGTCACGGTCGCTACGCCGACCTTTTTTGATGTTCAAGGATTAGCCCCATTGTTTGCACGGGATGACATCGACTTAGCAGAATACTGGATGGTTGCCTTTGGCAAGTGGCTTCAATTTAGTGAACCCATAGCCCTGAGCCAACTCAGTGTTGAGGAAGGTATTGAATTGCAATCACTTGTACCTGACCCAGTTCAGGTCATAGAATGGCTGAGTTTTCGGGAGGCGAAGTCGCCAGCATAAATGAGTTCGTCGCTGGAAAGCAGACGGACGAGTGGCTTCGCTTACAAAGAGAAGGGAACGAATATCTGATGATGACACACTACAACATGGGGCTGAATGAAGTGAGAGAATTGACACCGGATGATGCTCGGCAACTGATTGCTTGGGCTGTGGCTATGCGCAAAAAGGAGAAGGCAACTCAAACCGACTCCGTGTACTTGGGGTACGATTATATCCCACCCTTGGAGTGATGAAGCATGGTGGACGAAAACATTGACCCTCGGACTGTTGACTCGGTCAAGAAGTTCTCAGAGTATTCCGAGGCGGCTCACAAAAACATGGAAGGGCTTAGAAAGCAAATCCGAGAATTCAACAAGGTCATGAATGTGTCACATACACGCACCCGTGACCTTCGTGAATCTCTGCGCCAGATGCAGAATATAGAGCCAATGCGCAATGTCCAGAGTGCGTTGGAAGAAAGTCGTATGGAAGCCATGCGACCAAGTCAACAGCCTGACCCCGTTGCTCCAACCCGACCAGCCACGCCTACTGACACAAACCACAATGTCAACATCAGTACACTCAAGATTGATGTGAGTGGAGTCACCGACCGCTCTGATAAGCAAAAATTAGCCAAGGAACTCAGCGCCATGGTGTCCAAGGAGTTGCGCACAAAGATGGGCGGTTCAAGGCAAAACAGCGGTATGAACAGAGGAATTTGAGATGGCAGACCGACTCCCAATCCGACTGGTCCGAGAAGATGGTGAAACCATCGACTTGACAGCACACACAGTCGAGATGGTTGTCGACAAGCAGTCTTCTGCATGGACTACTCCTTTTACAGACAGTTTCAAAGCGAGCATTGACCTCAACATGTCACATGTTCTTATCGAAATGAGCGGCACCTTCATCGACGACAGGGGCCAAGAAAAGGCTGAACTTTCCACGGCTAAGTTTGATTTTGGCGCTGAACTTCCGTTTAATGAACCTCCCGGTCCTCCTACTGGAGGCCCAATTTTTGAAGGTCAAACAGCGTCCAATCCTAATGTTGCCTTCGCTGGATTTGGACATGCAGGGGGTGCTACACTACCTACCATTCCCCCAACAACACCAAGCAATAACAATAATCAATTTATGCAACTAATGCATAACAAATACTTCAATATGCCAATAGCACATTGGCATCAAACAGGCGAGCCGTACGGACGCAGGGATGTCAAATTTATATTCGATGCTAAGCGAGGGGGCTCTGTCAAAGAGCCGCACGCCTATGCTAATCGCATACGAGAAACAAACATGAGAGTAGCGTCTTACAGTGCTTCCACTAAGACGATTGTTGTAAGTGGAGCAGACCCAAGAGAGTGGATTGAACTGACTGCTGAACAAAGTTATGCTCCTGTCATAGGTAAATTCAATGAAAATACCTACGGTCAAATCAAGGCAGTCACATCAGATTCAATTACTTTTTACGCTGTCGCAAGCACTCCTGTGGTGGACGATGTAATCGCATTACAAAACACACCTTTGTCGTACAGTGAAGGATATTCAACTGGCCCCGTGATTGGGATTCCTATTCGCCACATGCTCGACGAAACACAACCTACTCACACTAATGGTGCTTCACGGGATGTCGGCACGGCAACGAGCCCATCTGAGATTTTGGCTTACATTGTAAGTAAGGCTTTGACCAGCGTCACACCCGACCCTGTGGGTGGTGTATCATCTCGTGGGTTCAACACTGCCGGTTCTGGAGAATTGGCAAGTGCTTTTGCTGTCGACATATCAACAGGTAAAGGAAACCAACAAACATTACTTACCGTCACGCAATTGGTTGCCACAGAACTTGGAGCAATCAGTGGTGCGGTAGATACAACCGTACCTATGCAAATTCGATTTGAACATACAGGTTTCACCGGGGGTAGGGCTGGAAACAAAGTCAAGTCTGCTGGTGACAAGGTACAAGACATATTTGGCATCGTAGGCAACAGCCAGAACTTTGCCTCTAACTACGCCAGCCCAAACGCACTGCAAGGGGCCGTTGGCACACTCATAGAGAAATTGAGTGGACTAAGAGGCTACACACAGGACAATGCAGGCGACTACATTTACGGCGTTCAGATACCGTATGATTCGACTGTCAGTAAGAGTTCTTCCGAAACATTTGCTCAGCGCAATTTTTTCTTGACCAATGGCAAGGTTTCAACAAATCAAAAGATGTCAATCATCAATACCAAGCCAGCCAGTGACAAATTCTTAGCAACCCAGTTTGGATTCAAAAAAGGTGGTATCAAGGCCATCATCACAGACTTTGAATTTGAGCACAGCGGCCAATCCAATGTGTACGATTTTACCATGAAAATGTTAGCGGTCGACGCTATTCTATGAGGTGATGTTGTGATTCCGGTTCGATTTGTTTTTGGTGAGGGGAATAACTTCACAATCAATACGAGTGCAACAGACATAGCGGTCGCCGTTTCTCGTGGGGTCACTGTTTTCCCACTACCGATTTCATCACAGCGAGTAGGTGTTGACACAAACCTGCCACAGGTCACAATGAACATCTCTGGTCTTTTGGAAGACGACGATGATGCTGGAATTGCACTGTCGCCTCGTCTTGCGTACACGGAAATCATAACCAGCAATTGGGTTTCACAAACATCGACTATTGCGGTGACAGCAGTGTTAGCAGGTAAATCAATTCGCTTTCATCCTGCGTATTGGTGGGACAGGGACGGTAGTCCTTCTGGTCGACCTGCGTACATTGTTCTCAATTTCAACTCAACTGTTTCAAACAGGGCCGGAGGCTCGGGTGCACCTACTGTTGTTGGAACAAAGCAGTGGGCTGAATTAGGTTATGTGCACATTGATGTACCCATTGGGAATGTGGAGGCAGGTGCTACAAATGGCAACCCTGCCTCAACACTGGCCCTCATCATCAAAGACGCACTTGAACTGACAACCAATATCACAGCGACTGGACACTTTGGTGTTCCGGGCGCAAGGCGTGTTGCAGATGCGTTCACTGTGACGACATCACAGCATGCCAATGGCCAACAAATCGTACGCATAGAAGACAAGTTCCAATATGAAGATAGACAATGGACTCCTCGTGACCCTGATTTCAAGAATGATTTTTCCCCGTCGATTTTGTCAACTGGTTTGCCTTCTCGCTACTCTTTTGGTAAGAGTGCAGGCGATAAGGCACAAGACCTACTGGGCCTAATTTCCAATTCTCGTAAAGAGTCCGACCTGCTACGGGGAATACAAATCCCTTACCACTCACTCGTACAGTCGAACGACATCACTCCTGTTGTGCGAAATCTGTTCTTGACCTATGGTAAATTGACGCCTGCTGAAAAGGATTCTCGTAATAATTTTCGACCTGCTACCTTGCCTATGCGGGTTTCAAACACAGTCGGTGAAGATGAAGGTGGTCGCTCAACCGGTCTGCTTGCAAATCTTGTTGACGGACTGTGGGACTATTTTGGAGAGGCATGGGCTACACTTGCAGGTAAAAGCGCAGTCGGCAATCAAGGCGGCCTGTCGGTTGTACCTACCAAATTACACATCAAGAAGGAAGGAGCCGATGGTACCTACCGATATGATTTACAACTGATGAGTGCTGACCATGTCATAGGGGTGTGAGTATGACTGTATCAATCGAACCAAGTCACGCCCTTTTCTTCAATGGTATCACCGATGGTGTCATTGTTCCTCAGATGACATTCAAGAACAACTTTGGAGAACTACACACAGGTAGTGACTTGACGCATCAAAAAACACCAACTGCGTTGTCTGCCTTCACCATTGAGGCTTGGATTATTCCAGATTCCGGGGGCATAGTCTGGGAACAGGAAAATGTCTGCCGCATTATTGTAGGAAGTCCGTCAAGCCCCGGACCTGCACACGCTCAAGTTAAGTTGCGCAACATAGCCAACGATGCTGAAAACACATTCACATTGAGCAGTGCACAAGCCGTTTCTGGTTTGGATGGCGATGTTGCTTACTGGGACGGCGTCACCTTCCCCCGTGCTGGCCTCGATGTACACGATACATTCAACGCACAGGACGACAGCAAGAATGACTTGACCGGACTTAACCTCGGGCACCGGGAACTGCTTCAAGTGACATTGACTTTTGACCGTACAATACTTTCGCTTCACATCAACGGAGATGTCATCGCATCGAAAACGCTTGACGAAGAACATGAACTGGCTCTTCATCCTACACAACTCAGCATTGGTGGTACAGGAGGGGAATATCGTGGCACTATCGAGGCCGTGCACTGGAGCAGAGGAGCATCCGATGCTGGTCACGATTTGTCTTTGCCTGTCAAGAACGACTCAACTCTTGGTCTTTGGAGATTTGAAGAACCTGTTGAACCTATTGCTACCAGTATTACGCTACCTTCTTTATCGGCTTCGACAGGAGCATCATCATCCATTTCAATCGGTACCACATTGGCACAGACCTTGGTCGACGAGTTCACCGGACAAAGTGGTCTGACTTCGGTGGACCTGACCACATCTCCCCAATCAAACGGCTCGTACAGTGTTAAACGCTTTACCAGCGGGTCATCGACAACTGTGAGTGTACCACATGTACCATTCAACCTACTCATCAATCCACTTGGGTACAATCAAAGCACAGGCATTCCCAACCGAGAAGCACCTGAGCGTGTACGAATCACCGCAGTGGATGCGTCTGCTGGTACAATGACCGTCGAAAGTATTCACTTGGATTATGCAAGCAACGCCAGTACAGGCCGCAGAGGTCTGCTTATGGCACACGGTGCAGGCATCGGAGTCATTGTCACAGGCGATTGCTTGGTCGACGGGGGTACAGGAGAGCCGTATCAGATTGCTGGTACAGGCACACAGTTCTCTCATCGCCAAGGACAAGTTCTCATCGACGAAAGTGACTTTGAAAATCACGGATTGCTGTTTGCCCTAACAATGGCAACAACAGATAACGGCTATTCAAAGTTCTCTGCAACCACTCGTATGGCCGACAATTTCCTCATAGGTCACACAGGTCGACACACACTCAATCACATCCCCGGTCACCCGTTCATGGGCACAATGCCAACGCCCAAGGCCGCCTATGTTGAGCAGAGCGTTGACGCTGTTGCACAGGTAATGGAAGCATCTTTTGCCGCACAGTACGCTGATTTGTCAGATACTGTTCCACCGGGTAGTCCTGTTGTGTTCAATGACTTGTTTGGACCATACGATGTTTCAGGATTGACCTTTTCTTCTGTTCCAACTCAGGCTGTTGAAAACGGAATGGCTGGCATCGATGATACTCAGCGAGCCCTTCTTGCCATAGGTGGCGATGGTTTTGACGCAGAGCCATTTGCTTTGAGAAACATGGGTGATACTTCCCCCACGGGTGATGCACACACTCGTCACATGACTCCGTCCACTGAGTCAAGAGTGGCTATTCTCAAGGTACCCAGTCTTTCAACATACGATTACGCTCCATTCGTACAGGTACATTACAACGCAATTGACTTTGCAGGTACGGGTATGAAGTACGCCGCTACGGGACGCTTGACTCATAATTATTCTTCCAGCGTGATTAAATTCCAAAGCACAGAAGCCTTTGGTAAAACAGGCACTACCATTCGTGCCGATTACATTAGCATAGCAGGAGAGGTAGCAGGTGCTTCGTCTATCACGGCCACACTCGACCACACCGCAAAGACGCTTACATTTTCCTCTGCTCCTACATCAGCATTCCAGACTGCCGCAGTCACAGGGGCAATTGTCAATGTGTCTTTGCGTGGCAGTGTTCTCTTAGTCGAAAAAACAATTCCAAGCGGCAACACGCAGTTGGCATCAGGCGTTAAGATGGTCGACCTCATTCATTCAGACATATCTGCTGGAACAGCAGTTCTTTATGCACCGGGCGGCGTGCTGGAATTTGAATCTGATTCATCATTTTACATCGAGGACGGAGGACTCGTAGGCGATGATTCGGAAGGCACTATCTCAGAAACACAATTGGATGTGTCCTTGACTCCCGACAATTACCTTCCACTGCATTCATCTGATTCTGTACAAAAGACACCGCAAGTTATTGCGTCTGCTCTTTACGACGACAATGTGCACAATTCGTTTTTCCACAAAGTGGTAATCTCAGCATCGAATAACGAACAAATTGTACCGAATTTAGAAGCATCTGGGAACTTTCAAGCGGAGTTCAAGAAAGACATGCGCCCTCGTACAGGCGTACTTGTCAACAATGGTGGGGGCTATTCAGCAAGTGCTACTTCAATCACAGTCGATGGTGTTGATGCTACTACCAAATTCGGAGTAGGGCTCAATGTGTACACCCAAAAGGGTCTATTGCTTGGTGAAATTACGAGCCTGTCTTCCACAGCCATTGGTATCAGTGCAGGTATTGCAGGCGCAGTGACCGATAATGAAGAGTTGTTCCATCAGCCGTTGATGCAGGCTGTTAGTTCGACCAACCAAAGCACTGCTGTCAACGAAGTGTTTGACATCATTGGTCATCGTACGAAGAGCGGTCGGACCCGTGTTGTCGTACAGCCGTCCGACCGTCGTAGGTTCAGT
>Ga0209557_1001669_pt1 | contig 12105 bp, 7 predicted proteins | sample SaaInlV_120m_DNA_4_FD_184672 | JGI IMG/M metagenome (GOLD analysis project Ga0209557, IMG submission 184672) | Marine microbial communities from expanding oxygen minimum zones in the Saanich Inlet - Saanich Inlet SI074_LV_10m_DNA (SPAdes) (version 2) | ecosystem: Environmental > Aquatic > Marine...
AAGACACGTGAAATTTCAATGAATGCATATCACGGATTACAAAGTTATGTAGATGATGGTAATAAATTGGTTACTGTTTATGGAAGTAGAGTTGATGTACACACGATGTCAACGACATATGATATTACAACAGTAACCAGTACTATTAGCAGTGGTAGCCAAGTTGGTCATCCATATAGTGCATCTATAGAAAGAGCAAAATTCAGCGCAGATGGTATGAAAATGTATGTCAGATGGGGCGATCATTATATTTATGGTGGTTTTAGACATGAATTTAGCGAATATACATTAACTACACCATTTGATCCAAGCACAGGAATAACATCTGAAGGTCGTATGTCGAATCCAGGTAATGGTGAGATACGTGACTTTGATTTATCATATGACGGAACTTCATTATATATATTACAAGCCGATAACTATATCTATCAATATCGTCTTAATACACCATTTGATATATCTACTGCATATTGGACTGGTGTAAAATTTAATGTAGCAACATTGGACTCTACACCTTCAAGAATGAATATATCATACGATGGAACAAAAATACGTATATATGGCACAGGTGATGATACAACATATCAATTAGATTTATCAACTCCATTTGATTTATCAACTATTGTTAATAATGGTGTAAAATCTACTGCTATGCCTGGTACACTTGCTACTGCAATATCAAATGATGGCAGTCGAGTTATTGTACAACTGGACGGCCAACAACGACTTACTCTTTATAGTATGAATGGCGATCTACCAGTAGTATTAACTCCAGTTGCTGGAACTGCATGGGCAGGTGATATTACAGTATCACCAATTGCACTGAAGAAGACACGTGAAATTTCAATGAATGCATATCACGGATTACAAAGTTATGTAGATGATGGTAATAAATTGGTTACTGTTTATGGAAGTAGAGTTGATGTACACATGATGTCAACACCATATGATATTACAACAGTAACCAGTACTATTAGCAGTGGTAGCCAAGTTGGTCATCCATATAGTGCATCTATAGAAAGAGCAAAATTCAGCGCAGATGGTATGAAAATGTATGTCAGATGGGGCGATCATTATATTTATGGTGGTTTTAGAAATGAACTTAGCGAATATACATTAACTACACCATTTGATCCAAGCACAGGAATAACATCTGAAGGCAAAATTAATGACTATTTTGGTGGGATATATAGTAATATACTTGACTTTGATTTATCACATGATTCTACAAAAATGTATATAATGTTTTCTGATAATATTATATACGAATATGTTATGACAACTCCAGGTAGCATAGACAGTATATATTGGACTGGTGTAACATTTAATGTAGCAATATTAGACTCTACACCTTCAAGAATGAATATAACATCTGATGGAACAAAAATATTTGTTTATGGTACAGGTGGTGATAGAACATATCAATTGGATTTATCAACTCCATTTGATTTATCAACTATTGTTAATAATGGTGTAAAATCTGAACAAATTGCTCAATCATATGAGATGTTTATAAGTGATGATGGTAACTTCGTTTCTGGGCGGTTATATTCTGACACAATTTTTACTTACAAAATTGATGGTACTGCAGATGCAACGTATCCTACAGTTACTACACCATCTGGGTATATATCTGATTGGAACTTTGATTTTGATTATATTATAGACCAAAATAAAAATCATACTAGTGCCGGCACGTATGATCATATCTTGTTTATTTCGAATGACGGCTCTAAATTATACCAGAGTAATGGAAATACTAAAACAATATATCAGTACGACTTGAGTATTGCATATGATGTAACTAGTAAGAGCAATAATCCAGTTAGCACAGGGACCTTAAATAATCTAAGTAATTTTGTTGAATGTATGTGGATATCATCAGATGGTGTAAATATGTATATTGGCGATTTAAGTAATAAACTCTATCATTATACATTGGGGACACCATTTGATCTTAGTACCGCAGTATATACAGCAGTAAATTCTAGTGTAAACACAATTACGTATCTTAGAAATATTGAGTTTAATCCAGATGGTATAGGATTTAATTTATATTATGAAACCGGTCAAGTTGTAAGGCAATATATATGTGCAACTCCATGGGATATTACAACTGCATATCAAACAGGTGTCACACATGTATTTGAAAACGAACATACACCAATTTCTTTCCAAATGAGTTCAAATGGAACAAAAGCATATACATATACGCAAGAGGATGATACTTTGCGTGAGTATACACTGACAACCGCTTGGGATATCTCTACTATTAGTAGTCTTCCTAGTAATTCACATTACTTCAGAAATACTGATACTATTCATATTGCTGCTAACGGAAGTCTTTTGACCGCATCTACTGGAAGAGAGTATTATGTATATAGCACTGATGGTACTACTTACACTCCTGTGACTGCAACCGGTGGTTCGATAACCTGGGCAGCAGATTTGCAAGGATTAACAAATACTGATATAAGTTATGAACCACCTGCTAGTACTGATAACTTTATTTTCAGTGAAGATGGTACTTACATGTATACAGGAAATGGGCAATATGTAACACAACATACTTTAACCACTCCATATGATATAAGTACAGCATCTGTAACACACACAACACACTTACGAGATGATGTAGGTGTTTATAATGCTGTTACTAACCAGGTAAGAGCAATGCATATTAATTCTACTGGAACAAAGTTTTATGTAATGGATTCCTGGAATAATCCTAAACAATTGTTTCAGTTTGATTTTGGTACTCCATTTCAGATTAGTACGATTACCGCTACATCTGGAATATATAATAGAGTTATAGATAGTACGATAACAGATTTTACAATGTCATATGATGGTAAGAAATTATTCCATACACTCGGAGATAGAATTGTTGAAAGAGTATTGGCTACTCCATTTGATATTACAACTGAATATGAAACTGGTAACACATATTGGTTAGGTGATATTGACAGTTCACCGAAATCACTGCAATTTAGTTCAGATGGATTAGCACTTTATATATTTGGTGCGAGTTCAGATTCAATGTATGAATTTACAATGCAAACTGCATATGATATTTCAAATATTACATATTCTGGTATAACAAAACGTGTACGAGGTGTAAGCGATGCAAGACTTTCATCAGATGGTTCAAAAATGTATGTCAGAATAGGAACTAAATTCTATCAATATGATAATAGTTAATAATAACTTATTACTTAAAATAATTAAAAGCGCCCTCCGGGGCGCTTTTTTTGTGCTAAATACATATATAAATTAAGTGAGTATATAATTATTATGGCAGACCTAACAAAGCAAGCATACAAAAACACCGAATTCACCGATGCGCAATTAAGTGAATTCAGTCAATGTATAGATAATCCTTCCTATTTTCTGAATACGTACTTCACAATTCAGCATCCTACCAAAGGTAGTATGATATACAAAGCATATGAATACCAAAATGAACTTGTTAATTCGTATCATAACTATCGCTATAGTATTTCAATGCTAGGCAGACAAATGGGCAAGTCTACTACTGCCGCAGGTTATTTACTATGGTATGGTATGTTTGTTCCAGACCAAACAATCTTGATTGCTGCGCACAAGTATAGTGGCGCACAAGAAATTATGCATAGAATTAGATATGCATATGAATTATGTCCAGATTATATTAGGTGTGGTGTTATATCATATAATAAAGGTTCGATTGAATTTGATAATGGGTCCAGAATTATTGCACAGGCAACAACAGAAAACACTGGTCGTGGTTTGTCTATCTCTTTATTATATGCAGATGAGTTTGCATTTGTTAGACCTACAATTGCCAAAGAATTTTGGACATCTATTTCGCCTACTCTAGCAACAGGTGGTAAAGCAATTATTACATCAACGCCAAATTTGGATGATGACCAGTTTGCTCTTATTTGGCAAGGTGGTATTAAAACAGTTGATGAATTTGGAAATGAAACAGAAGTTGGAGTTAATGGGTTTAGAGCATATAAAGCAGTTTGGTCTCAGCATCCTGACAGAGATGATAAATGGGCAAGTGAAGAAAGAGGGCGTGTTGGTGTAGAACGTTTCTTACGTGAACATGAATGTGAATTTGTTGCATTTGATGAAACATTAGTTGATAGTGTGAAATTATCACAGTTTAGAGGTATTGAGCCATTACGTAAGACAGGACAGATACGATGGTATGATTCTATAAAGAAAGGAAATACCTATGTCGTTGGACTTGACCCTGCAATGGGCACAGGAGGTGATAACGCAGCCATACAGGTCTGGAGTTTACCAGAGATGAACCAAGTAGCAGAATGGCAACATAATAAAACTGATATGAGAGGGCAGGTAAAGACTTTATATGATATACTACATATTCTCAAAGAAGAATTGAAAGAATTAGGAAATAAGTCACCAGAGATATACTGGAGTGTTGAAAATAACTCACTTGGCGAGGCAGCATTGATACTTATTGAAGAGATGGATGAAGATAAATTTCCTGGAGAGTTTCTACATGAACCCAAGAAGCGAGGTGCTAGTCGGTCGATACGTAAAGGGTTTACCACAACATATAAGACTAAAATTACTGCGTGTATGAAGATGAAGTCATGGATTGAAAGTGATAAGATGACACCTATCAGTAAGAACTTAATAAGAGAGTTTAAGACCTTTGTTGCTAAAGGTAAAAGTTATGAGGCTAAGCTTGGAGAGACAGATGACTTAGTGAGTGCTACATTGTTATGTGTAAGACAAATACAAGTTATATCACGTTTTGATGAACAGTATGAATCACTATTGGGAGAAAGTTTAGATACAAATGATGATTACGATGAACCACTTCCTATGGTATTTTGATAAATACTAAAAAGGGAACAATATTATGGCAATTAATTTTGAAAATATAGCAGAAAAAGTAATGAGAATACTTCAAGGCAATGGACTATCGCCCAAATTATTCTCTAATGACGATGGTAAAAGTGTTGCTGTGCCAGAAGATGCACGATACTTTTATGTACAAGATCCCAACATTATGATTTTTGTGGATGATAATTCAGACGAAATAAAATTTCATATTGGAGAAGATGTAGATATTGATAATCCTAGAGTAAGTAAACTAATAACATTAGTCAAAAATTTATCTAGAAATAATCTTATGGATTTTGATATTCGAACTTTCGGCAAGTATATAGAACCTAAAAATTATACATATAATATAGAAACAAATAAGAAAAATAGTAAGGAGCAAGAAATGAGTGACGTATTGGGAGAAGGTCTAAGTTCGTTAGAAGGATCATCAAAAACAAGCCGCCAGACATTAGAAAATGTTAAATTGATTATAAGACATAAAGCTCCGGTGAATGAAGAACAGCGTGGATCAAGATCACGTAATATATCTGCAATCTTTGTAGAAAATTCTGACGGCGAACGTTTTAAGTATCCACATAAGCATTTATCTGGTGCAAGAGCAATGGCTAGGCACGTTAGTAATGGCGGTGCACCAAGTGATGTAGTGGGCGAAGCAATTATTGAGCAAACTACCACACTAGTAAAATTAAAAGAATTTATGAATATTGTAAACAAACAAGGATTGGTGAACGAAACAAACCGTGACGTAGTTCTTAATGTTAAAAGACAAATAGAATCAGTTAAGGAAAGTATCAAGCGTATTCAAGGTCCCAAAGGGTACACATCATTTGTAGAATCTATCGCACTAAATGAAGCAGATGCACCTGATGAAATTTCGGAAGAAGTAGTAAATGATTATGTTCAAAAATTTACAAAATCATCATTTGAAGAGTCACTAAAAGATATTCTACCTCTTATACATCGTGTAAATACAACAGAAGCAGAAAAGCAAAAAACAAATCAAGTAGAACGTGTTAAAAATATCATCGAGGCAACCAACGAAGACGGTTCACCAGTTAATAGTATTATATTCGGTGACCGTAATATTGATATCAGTAGCATTAAGAAAACAGAATTGGACGAAGATACTAAAACTACTAATTTGGCACAGACATTTTCAGACTTGGCCAGTAGAATACAGGTTGAATCGTGTGATGACAATCGTAGGCATGATAGAAGTAATGACCGTGCAGCAGAATTATCTGTATTTTTAAGAAATATTGCAGAACAAGTAAAAACGTCACCACAAACGGTAGCGAGAGAAGCATTGGAGTTGTGTGCAAGAATTGTAAAAATGTCAAATTCTAAAGTTTCGGCAGATGTGGTAGAAACTACAATTGAAGATAAAATGGATGATATGCTATCAGAAGCATTCAAACCATTCAATAATTTCGACTAAAAATTTAATAAAAATTTATTTTAAAAAAGGGGGCTTATGTCCCCTTTTTTGCTTGACAACGATAAATAAATACTGTAATATGTATACATGCTCTAGAGAGGATGATGCATATCACAACTAAAGCTAATATAAATCTAACATGGCTAATAAGGCTAATATAAAGGAAAAGTAAAATGGCAACACTAGCAGAAATTCGTGCAAAATTACTTGCACAAGAAAATAAAGCAGAAACAAATTCAAATCAATCACGAGGCACAGACGCAATCTATCCATTCTGGAATATGGATAACGATAGTACTGCGGTAATTCGGTTCTTGCCGGACGCATCGCCTGATAACGTATTCTTTTGGCGTGAACGTCAAGTAATCAAAATTCCATTTGCAGGCATTGTTGGTGGTGAACAAAAGCCTATTACAGTGCAAGTACCGTGCGTTGAAATGTGGGGTGATACTTGCCCTGTACACGCAGAAATCCGTCCGTGGTTTAAAGATCCTTCAATGGAAGATCTAGGTCGTAAGTATTGGAAGAAGCGTTCATATATTTTTCAAGGATTTGTAGTTACAGACCCTATGAATGAAGAAACTCCAGAAAATCCTATCCGTCGTTTTGTAATTGGGCCGCAGATTTTTAAATTATTAAAATCTGCATTGATGGACCCTGATATGGAAAATCTACCAACTGATTATGATGCAGGGACAGATTTCCGTCTTGTTAAAACACAAAAAGGTCAATATGCAGACTATTCAACTTCAAACTGGGCACGTAAAGAGCGTTCATTGAATGAAGCAGAGCGTCAATCAATTGATACGCACGGGTTGTATGATCTAAATGATTTTATGCCGAAGCGCCCATCTGATGATGAACTACGGGTAATCACGGAAATGTTTGAAGCATCTGTAGACGGAGAATTGTATGATCCAATGCGTTGGGCAAATTATTATCGTCCATATGGTATTGATGTGCCTGAAGGTGCGGCGGTAAATAGTGCATCAAGTTCACAATCTCGTCCATCACAGCCGTCACCGGCACCGGTCACCGCGCCTGCTCCAAAGACCGAGGCGGCACCTGTTGCAGCAGATCCTGCTCCAGTAGCAGAAGAGAATAGTAATGCTGGCGCAGATGCGTCTGATATTCTCGCAATGATCCGTAATCGCAAAACTGATTAATAGTAGATCACCTGGGAGAGCCTTCGGCTCTCCCACAATCACATAAAATATAGGAGTCTATTATGGCAAAAGCATTTGATGCATCAAAATTTCGTAAAAGTATTACAAAAGCAGTTCCTGGTATGTCCGTCGGATTTCGTGACCCGGACACGTGGATTTCAACAGGTAACTACTGTTTAAATAAGTTAATTTCTAATGATTTTCACAAAGGCATTCCACTTGGTAAAGTAACAGTGCTTGCTGGGGAATCTGGTGCCGGCAAATCATATATCGCAGCCGGTAATATTGTAAAACACGCACAAGAACAGGGTATTTTTGTTGTTCTCATAGATAGTGAAAACGCTCTAGATGAAAGTTGGCTACATGCTCTTAATGTTAGCACAGATAATGACAAACTACTTAAACTAAACGTGGCAATGATTGATGATGTTGCTAAAATCATTTCAGATTTTATGAAAGACTATCGTGCTGAATATGGTGATAAAGATGAAGCAGAGCGCCCTAAAGTTCTATTCGTGCTTGACTCACTTGGTATGATGATGACACCAACAGATGTTGACCAGTTTAACAAAGGCGACATGAAGGGTGACATGGGTCGTAAGCCTAAAGCACTGGCTGCATTAGTCCGTAATTGTGTAAATATGTTTGGTGATTTTAATATCGGTATGATTGCAACAAATCATACATATGCATCACAGGACATGTTTGATCCAGATGATAAGATTAGTGGCGGTCAGGGCTTTATCTATGCATCTTCAATTGTTATTGCTATGCGAAAACTAAAACTAAAAACGGACGCAGACGGCAATAAAACATCACAAGTGCATGGTATTCGTGCTGCGTGTAAAGTTGTTAAAACACGTTACTCTAAACCTTTCGAAAGTGTACAAGTGGAGATTCCATATGAAACTGGGATGTCTCCATATTCGGGATTGATCGAGTTCTTTGAAGCAAAAGGTTTACTAGTTAAACAAGGTAATAGGCTCAAATATATGACCAAGTCTGGAGACGAAATCATTGAATTCCGTAAGAATTGGAGCAATGAAAAATTAGATATTGTCATTAATGATTGGAATGATGCAGATTTAGATGCAGAATCTAACGGGTTTGACGCATTAGAGGTAGATGTAAACGGTGAAATTATTGATAAAAACCCAGAAGTTAATGAGGTTTAAAAATGGCTAAGTACTACTCAACAAAGACTTATGGTCATAATATTGGACTATCGGCTGTATTTAGACAGCCGTTAGCCCACTCACATTGCAAGTTCTTGCATGGTTATAGTCTACAGTTTAAGTTTATTTTCGGTTGTGATGAACTAGATGAACGCAATTGGGTCGTGGACTTCGGTGGACTTAAACCACTAAAGAAATGGTTAGAAGATAGTTTTGATCATAAAGTAGTGGTTGACAGGGAAGATCCTTTGTTGTATAAGTTAAGTGAACTAGAATCATGTGGACTTGCAGAACTTACACTATTTGATGGTGTTGGAGTTGAAAAGTTTGCAGAACATGCACATAAGTTTGCAGATCAACTAGTTCGTGAAATGACAGACAACAGATGTTACTGTGTAAGCGCAGAATGTGCCGAACACGGAAGTAACTCAGCAATTTTTGAAGGATAATTGGTAATGGCAACCGGCGATACAGAGATAGTACTTGATATATGGAGCACACTTAAATCTTTTATTCCTGCAAAGGAAAAGATGGAAGCCGCCGAACGTCTAGTAAAAATATGTGATGAATTTGGTATTAGAAAAACCGAAATATTTGAAATGGCGGAGGATGATAAAATACTTCAAACTGCATATGATCGTTACTTTGTAGATGATGACGGTGATAATGGATGGGATGAAGAATGGGATGAGTATGAAGGATGAATTGGTATAGTAAGATAGTTGCTGATTGGAATAATATTCCAGCGTTTCTAGACTACTTTGAAGATGAACTTGCAGTAGCAAAAACAGAAGTCAAAGTAATTGGTAACATAGAAAAGGCATCTACACAACTTCCTGGCTATGTCGAGCATAGATTCGGCCAGTTACAAGAAATCGAAGCAATCCTAGAACATCTAAATATACAGTTACGTAAAAAACGTAGTGAGTATTTAAGAAAATATTTAGAAAATTATAACAAAGCATTAAGTAGTAGGGATGCTGAAAAATATTCAGACGGCGAAGCAGAGGTTGTTGCAATATCCGAACTAATTAATCAGGTTGCATTAATGAGAAACAAATTTCAAGGTATTACCAAAGGATTTGAAGTAAAGCATTTTCAACTTAGTAATATAATTAAATTACGTGTTGCTGGTATGGAAGATGCTGATATAAACAATAGATATTAAAGAAATTTAAAATGTGTAAATACATTGCAATTTCGGAGAAGAGAACAAATGGTAATTAACGTAGTAAAAAGAGACGGCACAAAAAAAGAATTAAACCTCGATAAAATGCATAAGGTTGTGTTTTTTGCGTGTGATGGTATTGCTGGGGTATCACCCAGTGAAGTAGAGATCAAATCACATATTCAATTTTATGATGGTATAACAAGTGCAGAAATTCAAGAAACATTAATCAAATCCGCAGCAGATTTGATCAGTGAGGAAACTCCAAATTATCAATGGGTTGCAGGCAATCTTATTAACTATCATATTCGTAAAGAAGTATACGGGTCATTTGATCCTTGGCATGTAAAAAAGATCGTAGAGAAAAACACTACTGCTGGGTTTTATGATTCTGAACTGTTGGGTTCTTATGATGATGATGAATGGGAAAGAATCAATAGTTTTGTAAAACACGAAAGAGATTTTAATATCTCATATGTGGGTATGGAACAGTTCCGTGGTAAGTATCTTGCTCAAAACCGTGCGACAAAGCAATTATATGAAACTCCGCAAGTTGCATATATTCTTATCGCGGCTACTCTTTTTTCTAATTATCCAAAAGATACTCGTATGAAATGGGTAAAAGACTACTATGATGCTGTGAGTAATTTTGACATTAGTTTACCAACTCCTGTAATGGCTGGTGTCAGAACTCCACAGCGTCAATTTAGTAGTTGTGTTGTTATTGAAACAGGCGATTCTCTTGATTCAATAACAGCAACATCGGGTGCAATTGTGAAGTATGTTTCACAAAAAGCGGGCATTGGTATTGGCGCTGGCAGTATTCGTGCTATTAATTCGCCAATACGAAATGGCGATGCAACACACACCGGTGTTATCCCATTCTATAAAATGTTTCAAGCAAGTGTAAAATCATGTTCGCAGGGCGGCGTTCGTGGTGGGGCTGCAACTCTACATTATCCATTATGGCACTTAGAAGTAGAAGATTTACTTGTTTTGAAAAATAACAAAGGCACAGAAGATAATCGGGTTCGTCACCTAGATTATAGTGTTCAGTTTAACAAACTTATGTATGAGCGTCTAATGACTGGTGGTAATATCACATTATTCTCACCTGCAGATGTTCCGGGTCTATATGAATCATTCTTCAATGACCAAGATGAATTTAAACGTTTGTATGAATTAGCAGAAAATGATAGTTCTATTAGACAAAAATCTATTTCTGCAAGTGACTTATTTTCAGCATTTATGAATGAACGTAAGAATACTGGTAGAATTTATCTTATGAATGTGGATCATGCTAATACACATAGTTCATTTATTCAAGATATTGCGCCAGTTCGCCAATCAAATCTGTGCCAAGAAATCAATCTTCCTACTAAACCATTGAATAATCTAAACGATCCCGAAGGTGAAATTTCACTATGTACACTAGCAGCAATTAATTGGGGCAATATTAAAACGCTCACTGATTTTGAACGTGTTGGTCGTCTAGCAGTTCGTGGCATTGATGCATTACTTGATTATCAGCGTTATCCAGTATTGGCTGCTGAATTATCTACATTAAAGCGTAGGCCTGTTGGTGTTGGGATTATTAACTTTGCATACTGGATGGCAAAGAATGATATGACATATACAAATCCAAACTTGGATATGATTGATGAATGGACCGAAGCATGGAGTTATTATCTAATTAAAGCAAGTGTTGAACTTGCAAAAGAACAAGGTGCGTGTACTGGATCAGATGAAACAAAATACCACAGTGGTATCTTGCCAATTGATACACGTAAAATTGATGTTGATGAATTGGTTCCATACCAAGAACGCCAAGATTGGGATGGATTACGTGCTGACTTAAAAGAGTTCGGTATTCGTAATTCTACACTAATGGCTCTTATGCCAGCAGAAACATCTGCGCAAATCAGTAATAGTACTAACGGCATTGAACCGCCACGTTCACTAGTATCAATCAAACAGTCAAAGCACGGTGTACTAAAGCAAGTTGTACCGGGTATTCATAAACTAAAAAACAAATACGAATTGCTATGGGATCAAACATCTCCAGAAGGTTACCTTAAGATCGTAGCAGTTCTACAGAAGTATATTGACCAAGGCATCTCAGTAAATACAAGTTATAATCCTGTATTTTATGATGAAGAAAAGATTCCGATGTCTACAATGCTCCAGCATCTTATCATGTTCTATAAGTATGGCGGCAAGCAATTGTACTACTTCAACACATTCGACGGTCAAGGAGAAATTGACATTGATAAACTAATGGACGAACCACTA
>Ga0209557_1001672_pt1 | contig 12088 bp, 10 predicted proteins | sample SaaInlV_120m_DNA_4_FD_184672 | JGI IMG/M metagenome (GOLD analysis project Ga0209557, IMG submission 184672) | Marine microbial communities from expanding oxygen minimum zones in the Saanich Inlet - Saanich Inlet SI074_LV_10m_DNA (SPAdes) (version 2) | ecosystem: Environmental > Aquatic > Marine...
AGCTGGTGGTGTAAATAGCGATCCCGCTTTGGTGTCTGAAGATCGAGAGTTTGATACCGAATTGATGTGGAATTTTGAGGCAGGCCTTAAAGGTCGCTGGCTGGAAGATCGTCTTCAGGCGCAGGTGGCTGCCTTTTATCAAAAGCGCGATGATATTCAGATTAAACAGTCTTTGGTTCAGTCGCGAGTTGACAGTAATGCTGTTGATTTCACCGACTACTTTGGCAATGCGGCGAGCGGAGCTAACTATGGCATTGAGGTGGAGTTTAATTGGCTGGCTTCAGAGTCCCTTACTTGGTTCGGTAGCCTGGGTTTGTTGTCCGCTGACTATGATATTCCCAAGTCTGAGGATCTTGACAGTCGTCAGCAAGCCCATGCTCCCGACTATCAATTTGCGCTAGGTGGGAGCCATCAGATTAGTGATACTCTTTCAATTAGTGTTGATGTTGAAGGTAAGGACAAGTTTTATCTTTCCTCAAGCCATAATGAACAGACGCAGGCCTATGAACTTGTCAATGCGAGGATTAACTATTTCCTGAATGGTTGGGACCTGTCTCTATGGGGTCGCAATCTTACTAATAAGGATGTGATTGTGCGTGGTTTCGGAGGTTTTGGTAATGATCCGCGCAAGTTTTATGCAACCGAAGCTTATTATCAGTTCGGTGAGCCGCGCATGTTCGGCGTCAGTGGCCAATATGACTTTTAAAAAAACCGCAACGTAAAAAGGAGCTTTCTTATGCAGGTGACAATCGATATAAGTATGTATCCCAACCGGGAGGATTTTATTCCTCCTATTGATGGGTTTATTGAAAAGATTAATCAGTTTGATAATCTGGAGATCATCACATTTCCAACCAGCACCGTGGTGCAGGGGGAATACAAGCATGCGATGAACGCCGTGCAGGAGACCATTGCTGCCTGTTATTTGGAGTTTAATATGGCTATTTATGTGGCGAAAATCATCCCCGGTTACGAGGCGTTATAAAGCATGTTTGATTGGCTCAATCTTGAGACCTTGGCTGTAGTTCTGGCTGTCGCCTATTTGGTGTTGGCCATCAAAGAGAATAGTCTCTGCTGGTACTGCGCGTTTTTTAGCACGGCAATCTATGTGTGGATCTTTGGCGATGTGAGTCTGTATATGGAGTCTGCACTGAATATCTATTATATGGCCATGGCAGTCTATGGCTGGTATCAGTGGCAGCGTGGCGGCGAGCAAAATAGCGGTCTGAGTATTTCGCGCTGGAAACTCAAACAACATAGCAGCGCCATATTACTGATTGCCATAGCCACGGCTGTTTCGGGGTATTTACTGGATACCAATACGGATGCGCGACTGCCTTATCTTGATTCATTTACCACCTGGGCGGCGGTATTGACCACTGTGATGGTCGCGCGCAAAGTGATCGATAATTGGCTCTACTGGATGGTGATTAACAGTGCGTCAATCTATCTCTTCTGGGATCGTGAACTCTATCAGACTGCAGCGCTGTTAGTGCTGTACATTGCGCTCTCGGTAATCGGTTACCGTTCTTGGCTCAAGGGTTTGCAACAGCAAAATCTTGCCGCAAAGTCACTTGTCGATGAGGTTCAGCCCTCTGCCTATGCAACTGTTTCAGCAAACTCTCGCTAATTGGCGCCAGTGGAATACTGGTTGCGACGAATTAGCTGCGCAGCCGACACTGGTGCGAGAATTGATTGGCGGCCTCACCAATCGCTCGTTTTTGGTCGCCAGTGGTGACTTTAAAGCGGTGGTGAGAATCAATGCTCTCAATAGTACTGATTTGGGCGTTGATCGTCAGCGCGAAGGCCTAATTCTCAGACTCTTGCAGCCAACCGGCGCTGTGCCTAAAGTGCTTTATCAGTCTGATGAGGTACTGGTAAGTGTTTTTCATGAAGGTCGCCACTGGGGTGAAGACGACAGTCGCAGCCCAGAGCAACTGACTGCGTTGAAACAGCTATTGCAGCGTATCCAGGAGGTGGACGCTACTCAATTGCAGCGGCGCAATTATGTTCAGTACTGCCAAGCCTACATTGACCAGTTAGGTAGTGCCTTTGCCATTGAAGGTCTGCAGCAAACTATACTCACCGCAGCGGCGGCGATTGATGCTGGAGACTGGCCCGCTGTAATCTGTCATCATGATCTGGTGCCAGAAAATATTCTGGTTACCCCGAGAGGCTTGATGGTTCTCGATTGGGAATATGCAGCATTGGGCCATCCGGCTTTGGATGCACTGCGTTTCAATGAAACCGATCTGCCTGCCAGCTGCGTACATTTAGCCACGAGTGCCGAGAAGGCCAACGAAACTTTAAAGCAACTGGCAATTTTACTGCGTGGCATGGATGATCTCTGGTCATTGGTACAAAACGCATTTTCTGAGGATATTTATGGACAAGACACCTAACCAGCAAAAGGCTTCTAATCCGCTAAAGGCTTCTAACGCGCTAAAGGCCTCTAACCCCCCAAAGGCTCTTAATCCGCTAACAGCAGAAGAAAAATACGTTATCCAGGACAAGGGCACTGAGCGCCCCTTTGTGGGTGAGTACACTGACACTATGGATGGCGGCCTCTATATCTGTAGGCAGTGCGATGCACCCCTGTATAACTCTGAAGATAAGTTTTCTTCGCACTGCGGTTGGCCGAGTTTTGATGATGAGATTGCCGGTGCAGTGCGTCGTGAGGTCGATAGCGACGGCATGCGTACAGAAATTCTCTGTGCCGCCTGTGATGGGCATCTGGGTCATGTATTTGTCGGTGAGGGCTTTACCGCAAAAAATATTCGCCACTGTGTGAATTCGATTTCAATGAAGTTTATTGCTCGCTAAAGCGAATCGCTAGCCGACTCGACGCAGGGCTAGTGAATAGCTCTTTGCATAGCCTTGCGCCCCGATAAATTCAATATTCTCCTATCCTGCCCGCAGCTTTCTGATTACCACAGCCCAGCCCAGAGGCATAGCATTTATTAGGGTTTTCCTGTAGGATGCGCGCCATTCAAAAGGGGCCACTCAATATCGAGCTATGCCCACCCGCAAAAAGACACCTTATGACCACCTTTAAAGACTTGGGCTTATCAGCCCCTATTCTCAAAGCCATTACTGCGCAGGGCTATGACACTCCTTCGCCGATTCAGGCAAAAGCTATACCTGCTGTTTTAGATGGCCGAGATGTTATGGCTGCCGCGCAGACCGGTACTGGAAAAACCGCAGGGTTCACCTTGCCAATACTGCAACTTCTTAGTGCCGGTAAACGTGCGCAGCCGAATCAGGTGCGCACCTTAATATTAACACCCACCCGTGAACTAGCAGCCCAGGTAGGCGAGAGTGTTGCTACCTACGGCAAGCATATGTCTCTGTCCTCGGCAGTGGTTTTTGGCGGTGTAAAAATTAATCCGCAGATGATGAAGCTGCGTCGAGGTGTTGATGTATTGGTGGCGACTCCCGGTCGTCTGATGGATCTCTACAGCCAAAATGCAGTGAAGTTTACCTACCTAGAAGTACTGGTATTGGACGAAGCTGATCGCATGTTGGATATGGGTTTTATTCACGATATCAAGCGCATTATCAGTCTGCTGCCTAAGCGGCGCCAGAACCTAATGTTCTCGGCAACTTTTTCCGATGATATACGCAAACTGGCCAAAGGGCTGGTGCACAATCCCATCGAAATTTCTGTAACGCCACGCAATGCCACGGCGCCAACAGTCACGCAGTCAATTTACACTGTCGACAAGAAACAGAAAGCGGGGGTGCTGACGCGTTTGATTCACGATAATAAGTGGGGTCAGGCACTGGTGTTTACCAAAACTAAGCACGGGGCGAATAAGCTCACTAAGCATCTCGAAGCTGAGGGCATTGTCGCCGCCGCTATTCACGGTAATAAAAGTCAGGGTGCGCGGACTAAAGCGCTGGCCGGTTTTAAAGCCGGTGAGGTACGCATTTTAGTGGCGACCGATATCGCCGCCCGCGGTCTGGATATTGAACAGCTGCCCCAGGTGGTTAACTTTGATCTGCCCAATGTCGCCGAAGACTATGTTCACCGTATTGGTCGAACCGGTCGCGCAGGCTCTACAGGGACTGCAATTTCGCTAGTCAGTGCCGATGAAGTGGATCTGCTCTCAGATATTGAGCGCCTGACCCAGAAACTGCTGCCCCGTGAAGTGATGGACGGCTTTGAACCGTCCCACGATGTGCCAGAAACCTTTCTCGATCGGCCGGTTAGGACCAACAAGCAGCGCAAGGCCTTAAACAGCCAAACCAATAGTCGCGGCAAGAGCAAGCCAGATCCGAAAGTTAAGCGCAGCAGCACCTATTCTCATGGCCCTAAGCCCGGCGCCAAGCACAAAACCGGTGGTGGCTCTCATTCTGGGCAGCGTGATGGCTCTCGAGATGGAAATCGAGAGGGCAACAGAGACGGCAACAGAGACGGTAATCGAGCTCGCAGTGAAGGGCGTCCAGCTCCACAGGGAGGTCGCGCTAGTGGCCCTTATGCTAAAAGTCCCGGTTCCAACGGTGGTGGCGCGCGTAATAGCGGTGGCGGTGCCGAAAATCGGAGTGGCAATCGAAACGGCAATCGCAGTGCTAGGCCTGCGGCTCGGGGTGATGCACCTCGCGGTAATAGTCGTCCGCAACAGCGTAGTCCGCGAGACTAAGGTCGCTTGAACTAAAAATTTTTACCCTATCCGCACCGGTTAATCAGTGACTATTAACCGATGTGGGATTATTCGTAACAGTAATTGAGTATTTAAATGTTTGAACTTCGCGCTAGTCGAGTTATCTCCTACAGAAACGATCTATTATCTGGTCTTACCGTGGCCCTGGCCTTGGTTCCTGAAGCGGTGGCCTTTGCCTTTGTGGCTGGAGTGGACCCATTAGTTGGCCTCTATGCCGCCTTTATGGTGGGATTGATTACGGCCTGTATCGGTGGACGTCCCGGTATGATTTCCGGTGCTACTGGCGCGCTGGCTGTGGTGATGGTGACACTGGTTGCAGACCATGGCGTTCAATATCTATTTATTACCGTAGTGCTGATGGGATTTTTACAGATTCTCGCTGGCGTGCTGAAGCTGGGTAAGTTTATTCGCATGGTGCCACACCCGGTAATGCTCGGTTTTGTTAACGGCTTGGCCATTGTGATTTTTCTTGCCCAGCTGAGTCAGTTTGGTGTTGCCGGAGAGCCAGGTTGGCTCGAGGGGACTAGCATGCAGGGTTCAATTATTGATGTTGCCTGGATGACTGGCGAAGCTCTCTATACGTTGCTCGGGCTCGTGGTGCTGACTATGGCCATTATCCATCTGTTGCCACGCTTTACTACCGCACTGCCTTCATCACTGGTGGCCATTGTTACTGTGACCTTGGTGGTGATGTATTTTGAAGTGGATACCAGAGTCGTTGGCGATGTTGCATCGATTGCCGGTGGACTGCCCAGTTTCAGTATTCCTCAGGTACCTTTTACCTTTGAGACGCTGTTTATTATCCTGCCATACGCAATTATTTTGGCCGCGATTGGCCTGATTGAATCACTGCTGACTCTGCGTCTGATCGACGAGATTACTGAAACCCGCGGGCAGGGTAATCGCGAATGCATCGGCCAGGGCGTTGCCAATACAGTCACTGGCTTTTTTGGTGGCATGGGTGGCTGTGCGATGATCGGCCAGAGCATGATCAATGTGAACTCCGGTGGACGTGGTCGCCTGTCAGGCATTACTGCGGCGCTATCTCTTTTGGTGTTTATTCTGGTGGGGTCGGCATTAATTGAAATTATTCCATTAGCTGCTTTGATCGGTGTAATGTTTATTGTTGTAATTGGCACCTTCGAGTGGAGTAGTTTTCGCATTATGGGCAAAGTGCCGCGCAGTGATGCGTTAATTTTGGTGCTCGTCTCAGGCGTTACTGTGGCCACTGATCTGGCGGTCGCTGTAGTAGTAGGCGTGATTGTCTCGGCCTTGGTATTTGCCTGGGAGCATGCGAAATTTATTCGTATTGAAGCCCGCGAAGATCACAAAGGTTCGACGGTATACGCAGTGACTGGCCCACTGTTTTTTGGCTCTGTAACCTCATTTCTTGAGCGCTTTGACCCGCAACAGGATAACGATGACGTAGTTATTGATTTTGCTCGGTCACGAGTAGCCGACCACTCTGGCCTTGAAGCCATTGATACTCTAGCTGATCGTTATTTGAGTGCGGGTAAAACACTGCATCTAGTTCACTTGAGCGATGAATGTCGCAAGTTGCTAAAGAAAGCCGGCAATATGGTTGAAGTGAATGTTATCGAAGATCCCAAGTACTTCGTTGCCGAAGATTCGCTTGGCTAAAGTTACTGAGTTCAAGGAGCTCCAGAAGGCGCTCCTTTTTGATAGACAAGCTTAAGTCGAAAGAATCCCAGCTAGGTTGTAGCGGGTATAAATTATTAAGATAACGATAACCGCATACCATTTAAGGTTACAGGTGCTGCTCAAGGGCCTTAGCCGCTAAGTTTTCCCAGACTGTCCTGGCTCTCTCACAGAAAATTTTCTCGCCCGCTACGGGCTTCTCGCGCTGCCCCTATCCAGGTTTATTGTTGCCCTGCCTAGATGGGCAAATAAGTAAATTGGCAATATTAGCCAGCCCTTAAGGGCTGGTAACCACCAGATAGCAGACCAACTCCTTTTTACCGCAGTTCTCAATGGCATGTGACAGATCGGCGCGATAGTGCGCCGAGTCACCTTGACTCAATTCGGTACAGTTTTCTCCTGATATTAATTTCCCTTGGCCACTGGTAATCGTCAGCAACTCTTTGGTGCCTTCATAATGGGGTGCGCTGGTTAAACTCGCCCCTGGGGCTATACGCAACTCGTAGAACTCAATGCTTTTTTCCATATGCAGCGGCGAGAGAGTGCGGATCTGACACTCTTTGTCATTGCGGAAGAGATTGCTTTTGTCCTCACCATGAACCACTTCGATAGTCGACGACTGCCAGGCCTGATCGACAAGCTCACCTATGCTCATGCCAAATGCTTGGGCAATGCGGAAGGTCACTGTGAGGGTAGGGTTGGCCTGACCCCGTTCGATCTGGCTCAACATAGAACGACTGACGCCGGAGGCCCCAGCCAGTTGATCTAGGGTTAACTTATTTTTTTTTCGCAGCGCTGTAACCCTGCTTGAGAGTGCCTGACTGGCGGGATCATTATCCGATTGAGAATTACTCATAGGCTGCCTCTAAACGACCACAATTTATTCGCATCACTATACAGGATTTAAATCTTGCATAAAGGAAATATTAATTCTACTATACAGGAATAAATTCTTATATATTGATATTAAAAGAAATGGCACTAGGGGAAGGCAGCATTATGAAAGCATTAGTTAAAAGGAATTCCACTGTTGGTCTCTGGTTAGAGGATGTACCCAAACCGGAAATGGGTATTAATGACGTTTTGATCAAGATTAAGCGCACGGCCATCTGCGGCACCGATATGCATATTTATAACTGGGATAGCTGGGCTCAGGAAACCATTCCCGTACCTATGGTAGTGGGGCATGAGTTTGTCGGCGAGATCGTCGATGTAGGCTCCAATGTAAATGATTTTCGTCCTGGGCAAATTGTCTCGGGAGAGGGCCATGTAGTCTGTGGTCGCTGCCGCAATTGTCTCGCCGGACGTCGTCATCTCTGCGCCCACACCAGTGGTATAGGCGTGGATCGCTCGGGTGCCTTTGCTGAATATTTGGCGCTGCCAATGTCCAATGTGTGGGAGCATCGCGCAGATATAGATCTGGATGTGGCTGCGCTCTTTGATCCCTTGGGCAATGCCGTGCACACCGCACTGCAATACGATCTATTGGGTGAAGACGTTTTGATCACTGGTGCTGGGCCTATTGGCGCCATGGCCGCCGCAGTTTGTCGTCATGCCGGTGCGCGCAATGTGGTGATCACCGATATTAATCCCCAGCGCCTTGCGCTAGCGAAAGAGCTCGGCGCTACCTGTACAGTTGATGTGCGCACCGAGAAACTCGCTGATGTGCAGCGTGCACTGGGTATGTCTGAAGGCTTTGATGTGGGTCTGGAGATGTCCGGTAATCCTGCTGGGTTTCGTGACCTATTAAGCAATATGTGCCATGGCGGCAAAGTGGCAATGCTCGGTATTCCTGCGGAAGAGGTAGCCATCGATTGGAGTCTAGTGATCTTTAATATGCTCACTCTGAAAGGTATCTATGGTCGTGAGATGTATGAGACCTGGTACAAGATGTCGGTAATGATTGAGAGCGGCTTGGATATTTCTTCGGTGATTACCCATCGCATGCACTACACCGATTTCCAGAAGGGTTTTGATGCGATGAACGCCGGAGAGGCGAGCAAGGTGATTTTGAATTGGGACTGAGTAGAGAGCCCACAACGGTTTATGGAATAGCGATAGGAACACTTTATGTACGGTAGATTTCAAGATCATCTGCAAGCGCAGCTTAAGCAGATTGAAGATAGCGGCTTAACCAAAAATGAACGCCAAATCACCTCGGCTCAGGGCGCTAGAGTCTCGGTAGTTGGCGGTGCGCCAGTACTCAACCTGTGCGCCAACAACTACCTTGGCTTGGCCCAACATCCTGAGGTTCAGGCGGCGGCCATACGTGGGGTGCAGGAGTGGGGTTATGGTATGGCTTCAGTGCGCTTTATTTGCGGTACCCAAACCATTCACAAGCAGTTGGAAAATGACCTCAGTACCTTTGTCGGCAGTGAGGCGACGATTCTCTATCCCTCCTGTTTTGATGCCAATGCAGGACTTTTTGAAACCTTGCTCGGGCCCGAGGATGCGGTAATTTCCGATGAGTTGAATCACGCCAGTATTATCGACGGTGTACGCCTCTGTAAGGCCAAACGCTATCGCTACCGCAACTCGGATATGGCAGATTTGGAAAGCCAGCTACGGGCAGCGGACACGGCTGGTGCGCGGTTTAAGCTGATTACCACGGACGGTGTTTTCTCTATGGATGGCACCATCGCTAAATTAGATGAAATCTGTGATCTGGCTGATAAGTACAACGCTCTGGTGCACTTTGATGACTGCCATGCCAGTGGTTTTGTCGGTGCCAATGGTCGTGGCACGCATGAATATCACGGCTGTATGGATCATGTGGATATTATTACCGGCACTCTGGGCAAAGCATTGGGCGGCGGTAGTGGTGGTTTTACCAGTGCCAGACAGGAAGTAGTGGATCTATTGCGGCAGCGCTCGCGGCCCTATCTGTTTTCCAACACGGTTGCGCCACCGGTGGTTGCCGGCGCCATAAAGGCGCTACAGCTAGTGACTGAATCCAATCAGCTGCAACAGCAACTCACCAAGAATACTGAATTCTTCCGCGATGGCATGGAGAGCTTAGGGTTCCGATTATTGCCCGGTGAACACCCGATTGTGCCGGTAATGTTGGACGATGCGGCACTGGCGGCCAAGTTCGCTGAGAGAATGCTCGCCCATGGAGTCTACGTGGTGGCCTTTTCCTATCCGGTAGTGGCGCATGGCAAGGCGCGTATTCGCACGCAGATGTCTGCGGCTCACAGCCGAGATGATCTTGAGCTGGCCTTAGGGGCTTTTGCGGCAGTGAAGCGCGAGCTGGGGATTTAAGCTTTTCCTCAGGCAAAAAAAAGGGCGACTCTTGCAAGTCGCCCTTCCGGTACAAAGCCCTAAGCTGGGCCGTGCATAACACAACATCTAAATACTAGAAGCTTTTTCGTGCAGTTACACCAAACGTGCGGGGCTGGTTTGGATAAATATTAAAGCTTCCTGCCTGTGCTGGCGTTGGGAACCCACTGGTTAAATATTGGTCATTAGTGAGATTGCGCGCCCAGATAGACAGGTTTAAGCCACTTGGTGTGTTCATGCCCGCACTCAGGTTAAGAGAGCCGACTTCACGCGTAGCTATAGCTGCAACCTCTGGAGGCAGATTATCGACGATTGTTACTTCATCGGCATATTGATAATCAGCGCGGGCGTAGGCGTCATTGTTGCCTAAGCGGAAATCATAGAGAGCCGACAAAGACAAGCTCACTTCATGAATTCCCGCAGGCTTAGCGCCTGATAAATCTGCGCCTTCAAAGCCGCCACCTACGAACTCATCATAAACTGGATCCAGCAATGTGCCTGCTAGACCTAACCTAAGTGACTCTACTGGGTAGTAGACTAGATCGAATTCAACTCCCTTAGTGGATTGCATACCTGCATTTCGAAGTTCAAAGCCGGTGCCGTTAAAGATCGATGATTGGAAGCCCTTAATAGTTTGATCAAAGATCGCCATATTGAAAGACCCGCGCTCAAACACCGCCTTTAGGCCCAACTCATACACTTCTGATTCTTCAGGGTCAGCAAAGCGTGAACCTGCTGTCAGGTTAGGTGCGTTGGCAGTCAACCCTGCGGCTACTAATGCTGCTAAGTCAGCGGCATTAGGACCTGAGTCGCGAGACAGATTCCAAGAGCTCGCCTTGAACCCGGTAGCGTAGCTTCCGTAGACATTGACGTTATCGTTTATGTCATAAGCTAAACGAAGAGTATAGGTCGTATCACTGTCGTCAGTGGTATTGCCTTCAATTGCGTTTGGAAGATTGACCACGGGAGGCAATGAAGATTGCAGGGCAGACAATGCTCCGACGAAAGCTGCTGGTACAGCGGCAAAGGCGTTGGTGTTAACTTGACTGACTGTCACTTCTTTTTCAGCCTGAGTGTAGTTAAAGCCTGCGGTTAAAGTTAGCTGCTCATTTAACTGCAGGTCAAACTGACCAAATATTGAAGTTGACTGATCTTCTTGACTAAAGGAATCTTGCGCACCAGTACCAGTAGCAAAGAACGTCCCTGCAGGTAATCCAATTCCAGCTTCAACGGCACCAAGAGCACCTGGAGCACCCAAGCCAGCAACTAACGCATCAAAGTAGTTTCGCGCCTGTGGCCCCCACATAACCTCGGATGTATAGTCCACTGACTCATCAAAGTAAAACGCTCCGATCATCCAGCTTAAATCGCCATCTCCGGTTGAGGTCAGTCGAATTTCCTGACTAAAAGTGTCTACGTTTAGGTCGTTAGGACTGGTTTGAGTTAAGGGAGCGCTGGTAAAGTCAATGTCGAGAGCCTCAAACGTGTCACTGAAGCGCTGAGAGGTAATCGAGGTAAGGACAAAACTCCCATAATCGACATCAATTTGGGCCGAGATACCACCGTTTTCAACTTCATTAAAGGGGTCAATGTCTGCAGCTATGCGATAGGCGAAGGGCTGCTCGGGCACCAGTTGACCGCCAAGAAGGCCGATTACTGCTCCAGTAGGGCCGTTAACCAAGTTTGACACACCACAGCAGACTTCATCGATCTCGTCGTAATCGGCAATTATACGCACCTCAGTGTTGTCAGTTGGAGTCCATGACACCTGACCGCGAACACCCCAGCGATCTCTTTCGTTCATGGCAGGACCGCCAGCTATGTTGGTAAAGTAACCATCGCGCTGGGTCATATTAGCCGATACGTCGAAGCTCAGATCTTCAGAAATTGCGCTTTCAAATAATGCCTTGGTATTTTTATATCCGATATTGCCAATACTAGCCTCAATATAGCCACCGGTCTCACCAGAAGGCTTAGGTGTGACAATACTGATAACACCAGCGGAGGCATTCTTGCCGAACAGAATGCTCTGTGGACCGCTAAGTACTTCGACCCGCTCTAAACGTGGCAGGTCAGAAATGGATGAGCCGGCACGTGAACGATAGACACCATCGATAAACACACCAACAGAAGGCTCTATACCTTCGTTATTTGAGCCGTTACCAAAACCACGAATTGCGAACGAAGTGTTAGTTGATGACTGCAATTGAGATACCCGCAATGTAGGCACAACACTTTGTAGATCAATAATGTCTTGGATCGCGGCTTTTGAAATAGTATCGCCAGTAGTCACTGTGACCGACACTGGAATGTCTTGCAGAGTTTGTTCGCGTTTGTTGGCTGTGACAATGATTTCGTCGATTGCTGCTTGGGCTATGCCGCTGGCAAAAACACTTGCCACCGCAAGAGCCAAGCACGATTTCTGTGCACGTATAAACTTCATGATTTCCCCTTTGATTTGTCAAGAGTCACAATTGCATGTGATC
>Ga0209557_1001677_pt1 | contig 12061 bp, 7 predicted proteins | sample SaaInlV_120m_DNA_4_FD_184672 | JGI IMG/M metagenome (GOLD analysis project Ga0209557, IMG submission 184672) | Marine microbial communities from expanding oxygen minimum zones in the Saanich Inlet - Saanich Inlet SI074_LV_10m_DNA (SPAdes) (version 2) | ecosystem: Environmental > Aquatic > Marine...
GGTGTCTACATCGTCATTAAGCGACCTTCTTAAGGCGAGATAAAGGCGTTTTTTAAGAATACATTGTATCTGAGCCTCGCTTCAAGGTCCCCGCGGGTACTGTCAGAAGAAACTAACTCGAGACGGGGAGGGCGGTTTTATATCCTCGCCGTATGACAAAACGCTCTCCATTTCGCTACATGAAACCTGGCCCGGGGTTACTGCACCGTTTTGTGTAGGCCCGTGGACCGGGAACCAAGAACCAGGGCTCTAGCGGACAGTAGACCACGCACCCACGTCCTGCCTAAAGTGTTGCCTGCGCCCAGTTGGAGTTGGATGGTTTTGCTTGGGCCTCGGTCCATGGACCAACGGCAACGGGTTACTCCACCTAATCCATACAGTTAAGCCGCAGGCCCATGGACCGGGCCCCCCAATCCTAGGGCCATGCGCCTCGGACCACGGGCCTTTAGTATTAACGTTGTAAATTCATTGGGGGAAAATTTTGTTTGGTAACCGCATCTCTATTAAGCCACCAAGTACACGCTAAACCGTGCAATTGCTCTCGCTGAGTGGCGCCAACTATTGAGCGCATAGATTTAGGCTGTGGCAGCAATCTGATGCTTGTTCTCATTAACTTTACGATACCAGCAGGTTGTTGGTGGCCTTATACGTCTAGCGTATGAAGCGCCCGTCGCATGATCTTGCCTGTGCTGGTTTTAGGCACATCATCAACGAATTGCACTTTGCGGGGACATTTATATGCTGCAAGGCTCTGATGACAAAACGTAATAATCTCGTCCTCAGTACAGGTGGCATCAGTTTTCAGAACAATATACGCTTTTGCAATTTCCCCTTTGATTTCATCAGGTAATTTACCTACGGCAGCTAGAGCCACTGCGGGATGTGCGGCTAAAACGCGCTCGATTTCAGCAGGGTAGACGTTATATCCAGCTGTCAGGATCATATCTTTCTTTCGATCTACAATAAAAACACAGCCGTCTGGATCCATCGTGCCCAGATCGCCCGTATGAAGCCAACCATCTGGCTCGAGCGTTTCGCGGGTTTTTTCTTCATCATTAAAGTAGCCCATCATGACGATAGGGCCTTTGACCATCAATTCGCCAACTTCTCCAAGTGGCATAGTTTTAACCGCATCTTCTGGGTCCGCGATCCGAAGTTCGCAATAAGGCAAAGCGCAGCCAATTGAGCCGTGCTTGTTATTGCCGTAAAGTGGATGTGTTGAGCCAAGACCGGCAATCTCGGTCATGCCCCAAAGTTCTATCAAAGGCACTTTGAAGGCTACTTCAACTGCCTCCATGGTGGCGACCGGCATAGTTTGACCGCCAACATAGCAGCGTGTTAAACTCGACAAATTAGCGCTTTTAATCGCTGGGCTATTGAGCATAAACATGTACATTGCAGGTACGCCGTCAAATATTGTAGCTTTGTGGGCTGTGATATCCGCAAACGCCAAATCAACATCAAAGGCACGATGCAGTACTAGTTTACTGCCAAACATCATCATGCTCATCATAATCACATTTGCATAGACATGTGGGCATGGTAGCGCACTTACGACACAATCATTCGCACCACGCATCTGAATTTGGCTTGTCATGGCGCCGTTGGTGATCACGGCACGGTGGGATTGCATCGCACCTTTTGGATGTCCGGTCGTGCCTGATGTATAGCCAATCGTCGATAGGGCAGCGGGGTCAATTTCTACAGGTTGGGGAGGTAAAATATTGGCATCGATCAGCGCATCAAAAGAAACTGCGCCATTGGCAACATCGGCGCCAAACGAGATGATTTCTTTGACATCTGAAACATTTTTAACGCGTATGATTGCATCTACTTTTTCTGGTGAGGCAATAATTGCTTTTGCACCACAATCTTTAACGACATATTCAATTTCATTGGGGGTCAGCATCGTATTGACCGGATTAATAACAGCACCAAGCCTTGCTATAGCGTAATAACTGACGATCCATTCCCATGAGTTTTCAGCATATAAAGTTACTGTATCGCCTTGAACTATGCCCAAATCGCTTAAACCACCTGCGGCTCTTTCAACCAAGTCATTGATTTGGTTGAAAGAGAAGGTTTGCCCTTCGAACACTAAAGCATCTTTACTTGAAAACTTTAGTGCGGCAACTGCTGGAATTTGACCAATGTGATTAATCATTCATTCTCCATCAAAATTAAGCCTCAGGATAATGGTTAACTAGCCTTAACTTGTTTATGCATTAACTGAACACCTGTTCATTTTATGCATAAACAGCCTAAGTTGTCTATCCTTGGGTTTCTGTCATACAAAATTTCTTGAGACCGGCAGGGTGAATTTGTAACCTCGCCGTATGACAATACACTCCCCATTTAGCTACTTTAAACCTGGCCTGGGGTTCCTTAACCATCTTGCCTAGGCCCGTGGACCGGGAACCAAGAACCAGGGCTCTAGCGGACAGTAGACCACGCACCCACGTCCTGCCTAAAGTGTTGCCTGCGCCCAGTTGGAGTTGGATGGTTTTGCTTGGGCCGTGGTCCTTGGACCGGCGGCAGGGGTTACTGTGCCTGATCGCTAAAGTTGAGCCGTACGACCTAGGAACGGGGACCCCCAATTTTAGGGTCCCGCGTCTCGGACCGCGGGCCTTAGTGTTGGGAGCATAGATTCAGTGGGGGGTAATTTTGTTTGGGGGGACTGGTCTATATTCACGCACCAATTTCAAGCTGAACCGTGCCGCTGCTCTCGCTGAGTGAAGTCAGTTTATGGGCGCAGAGGTTTAGGTTGTGCTAGCAATCTGATGCGAGTTTTGATTGGTCTGACAGCACTGTAAAGTGTGTGGCTTTGAAACAGCAAAGGTTCCCGAATGGCCAATAGCCCATGCCCTCTGGCTCGACAAAGGTCGGCAGGTCTGACGAGACGCGTCTGTCAAAGTTACCGCGACAAGGCCGGCAGGACCACTCGAAATCCTATATGTCCCGTGGAACTGTCTGGTGTTGCTGCCGTGCGAGCTGCGATCCTATAACGGTAACAATAGGATTTATGACAAAGGTGGGACCCACCTTTAAGCAACTTGTCTTGCCTTGCAGCGGAAGCCGCGTTGGGCATTTTTGCATCCTGCTTTAACGGCCTAACTCGAAACGCATCCGCGCACCACTCCCAGACATTGCCTGACATATTGTAAAGACCAAAAGGGTTTGCCTCAAAACTCTCGGCGGGCGCGGTTCCAAAATGACCATCTTGGCCTGTGTTGTTTCGAGGGAAATCCCCTTGCCAGATGTTACACTGCGTTTCTTCTCGAAGCTTCCGAAGGTGCCAAGACCGGAGAGAATATCGCCAGTGTCTCAATTATTGATTTAAATGCCAAGCAATCAATATTATGAATGGGCATGACCTTTGATCAAATTAAGACATTTCTTTGGGTGGCGCGCCTTGGTGGCTTTCGCAAAGCAGCCGAACGCTTGCATCTTTCCCAGCCTGCAGTTTCGACGCGCATTTCCAACCTTGAGGACGAGCTGCGAGTGCCCCTCTTTGAACGCGGTCAGGGCGATGTTGTGCTTACCAAGCACGGTACGCTTCTTTTATCATACGCAGAACAAATGCTGTTTGTTGAAGAAGAGATAAAACAACGCGTTGCGAACCCCTCTGAAACGGAAGGGCTGTTTCGGGTTGGCGCATCTGAAACGATTGCACAGGCATGGTTGCCTGAATTCCTAAAGGCTTTCAGCAACCAATATCCTCGGGTAAACGTCGACCTTACAGTGGACATCTCTTTAAACCTGCGTTCTGCGTTGCTTGAAAGGCGTTTGGATCTGGTTTTTCTAATGGGGCCAGTGTCTGAATTCTCGGTCGAGAACGTCGAGCTTCCTTCCTTTGATTTGCATTGGTATCGTTCGACCGAAAATGAAGAAACAGACCTTAGCGCTATTCCCGTTATTTCTTATTCCAGTCAAACGCGTCCTTACCGCGAATTGATGTCGGAATTGTCACGGCGGATTGGGCCACGTTTAAGGGTTTTTGCATCGGCATCCTTATCGGCCAGCTTAAAGATGATTGCTGCGGGAATCGCTGTTGGCCCATACCCTCGCGCGCTGGCTGATGATTTTTTGCAATCAGGCCAAATCGTCGAATTTGACCCGGGGTTTCGTCCTCGGCCATTGGCATTCACGGCCTCCTATTTGTCAGAGCCTCGCAACTTTCTTGTTGAAAACAGTTCCGAAATTGCGCGTAAGGTCGCGCTAGATTGGGATGCATCGTACCCAAGGTAGATCAATAAAATCTATCATAGTTGATACAAAATGATAATTTGCATGAATTTATAAAACCGTGGATTGTAGTATTTACCCTGCATAGGCGTTTATCATGACCTCACACACCACAGCATATTCTGATCTAAAAGCCGCATCTGCTCAGCAGGTTCGAGCAGCAATTCGAACTGGGTCATATGGCGGGCACACTTCTGGCCTTGCTGCAGGAAAGCTCCAATGCAACCTGGCAATTCTCCCTGAGCGATTTGCATTGGACTTTCTTCGGTTCTGTCAGCGCAATCCAAAACCATGCCCTGTTGTAGGGGTCAGTGACAGCGGTGATCCGTTTCTGCCCACCCTTGGATCCGACATCGACATCCGTAGCGATGTTTCAAAGTACCGCGTCTTTAAAGACGGCGCTTTGACCGATGAGGTGGATGACATCAATGCCCTCTGGGCCGACGACTTTGTCACCGTTGCACTGGGCTGTTCCTTTACATTCGAGAACGCACTAGCGCGCAACGGCATCCCTGTGCGCCACATGGAAACGGGCCGAAACGTGCCTATGTATCGATCCAACATCGATCTTATACCTGCGGGTCCTTTTGCAGGCAAAATGGTTGTGACGATGCGCCCGATCCCAGCACATCAAGTCGATCAAGCTCGCGAGATCAGCGCGCGTTATCCCCAGGCCCACGGTGCCCCCATCGGCATTGGTGATCCTGCGAACATTGGCATTGGCGATCTATCCCAACCCGATTGGGGCGACGCGGTTGAAGTCAAAGACGGCGAAGTTCCCGTCTATTGGGCCTGCGGCGTAACCCCACAAAACGTATTGTTGGACGCGAAATTACCACTCTGCATCACTCATTCCCCTGGTCACATGTTGATCGCGGACGTGGCTGAAGACGCAGAAACAACCATCCTACCACTCAAAAAATAAACCGACCAACTTGGAGAGAAGATATGAAAACAGTAACAACAGCCATTGCGGCATTTGCCCTCAGCGCCAGTGCAGCCCTTGCCGATGATCCGGTGGTTTTGAACGCCGTTGGCACATGGTCCAGCCTGACGAACTTCCAAAAGCACGAAGAACCATTTTTCAACACGCGCCTGCGTGAAGCATCCGATGGCAACATCGTTGGCAAAATCCAATCCCAATCTGGTCTTGGCCTCAAAGGTTTTGAAATCATGCGTTTGGTCAAAAACGGCGTCTTCGATTTCGCCTTTGGCCTACCGGGTTACGTCGCTGCGGAAAATGCAATTTTTGAAGGGGCTGATTTGTCGACCCTCACCCAAGACATCGACACACAGCGTAAAGTGTCCGACGCCTATTACCCAACCTTAGAAAAATCATTCGCAGACATCTACAACGCGAAACTGTTGATGCTTTACCCCTTCCCAAGCCAAACCTTGTGGTGCAACGGCGAAGTGAACGGCATCGAAGACCTTAAGGGCAAAAAGATCCGCGTCTATTCTACAACCTTGGGCGATTTCGTTGAAGGTGTTGGCGGTACATCTGTGACTGTGTCTTTCTCCGAAGTGATCCCAGCTCTTGAAAAAGGCGTTGTAGACTGCGCAATCACCGGAACAATGTCTGCCTACACCGCCAAATGGAACCAAGTTGCAACACACGCCTACACCCTGCGTGTTGGTTGGGGCCTCGCCTTTGGTGCGATGAACATGGACAAATGGAACTCCCTTTCCGAGGGTCAGCAAACATTGCTGCAATCAGAAATCGCTACTTTGACTGACGCTATGTGGGCTGAAACAGCGACCGAAGATGACGTTGCAATCTCTTGTATCACCGGCGGTGAATGCGCGATTGGCGAAGCCGGTTCCATGACTTTGGTAGAGCCATCAGAGTCCGATTTGAAAGCACGTGACACCATCGCAACAGAGGTTGTTCTGGCCCGCTGGGCAGAGCGTTGCGGCGCAGATTGTGCAGCAAACTGGAACGAAACTGTTGGTCCAATCTTGGGTCTGACAGCAGTGGCCAACTAAACCCTAAATCAATGGAGCGGCGGATGAAACGCCGCCGCTCTTCTCCCTTCCCACCTACAGGATTTTCACGATGTTAGAGCGTCTGCTAACCAAAACCCGCAGCCTTAGCTTATGGCTCACATGGCTTGGTGGATCACTGATTGTGATGTCCGCGATCCTTGTCACATTCGAAGTTTTTCTACGCAAAGTGTTTAATGTCTCCATTGGCGGTGCCGACGAAATCTCTGGCTATGCCTTTGGTGTCGCGACGGCTCTTGCCTTGTCTTACGCCTTGTTTGAGCGCGCCCACATCCGTGTGGATGCCTTGCTGGGTGCCTTTCCAAACCGCCTTCACGGTCTCATCAATCTTTTTGGGATGATTATGCTGATCAGTTTTGCCTTTGTCGTGGTCTATAACGTCTGGTCCATGGTGGGCGATACGCTGGACAACGGGTCCCGCTCGATCACCCCAATGCGCGTGCCATTGGCACTGCCCCAAATTCCTTGGCTCATCGGATGGATGTTCTTTGTGTTCTCAGGTGCCCTCCTGTGCCTTGTCGCAATCAAACGCATGATGGCTGGCGATGCCGACGGCACCCAAGATCTGATCGGTGTCAAATCCCTCGACGAACAAATTGAAGACGAGACGGTATAATCTAATGCTTATTAAAACCCTCTTTATTCTGTTGGCCCTTATCGGCCTCGCAGTTCCAATCGCCGCCTCTTTGGGATGGTTGGGCCTGATCCTTCAATTTACCGACAGCCCCATGCCCCTGCATCGCGCGATTTCCGATATGGCTTGGCAAACATCGACCGACTTCCTGCTGGTTGCGATCCCGATGTTCGTCATGATGGGTGAAATCCTGTTGCGCGCAGGCATCACAGAACGCATGTACGACGGTATCGTGAAATGGGTAGGCTGGTTGCCTGGTGGCTTAATGCACTCCAACATTGGCTCATCTGCCTTGTTCGCGGCGACCTCTGGGTCTTCTGTGGCGACCGCAGCTACGATCGGCACCGTGGCTGTGCCCCAGATCAAGAAACGAGGCTATAATGAAAGCCTGTTCCTTGGCACCGTCGCAGCGGGCGGCACGCTGGGCATCCTCATTCCACCCTCAATTAATCTGATCCTCTATGGGCTGCTCACCAATACCTCTGTGCCAGAGCTTTATCTTGCTGGGTTTATTCCAGGCTTCCTGTTGGCGCTGTTGTTTATGGCTACGATTGTGGTCGCTTGTATGATCAAACCCGAATGGGGCGGTGAAAAACTGCGCCACAGATGGGCAGAACGAATGCGCGCCTTGCCCTCTTTGATCCCACCGATTGGTATCTTTGTTGTCGTGGTTGGCTCGATCTATGCGGGTCTTGCCACGCCCACGGAAGCGGCTGCGCTTGGTGTTGTGGCCTCGATGATCCTTGCGACGGCAAATCGCAAAATGTCCATCGACATGATGCGCCAAGCGATTGAAGGCACCATGCGCACCACCGCCATGATCATGTTGATCATCATCGCCGCCGTGTTTTTGAACTTTGTTCTATCCATCATTGGTCTGACGCAAGCGTTGACCTATTTCGTTACTGGTTTGGGCTGGACGCCTATGCAAACCATGCTGATGATCGTCGCCGTTCTGATCCTGATCGGATGTTTCATGGAGACCCTTTCGATGCTACTGACTATGGCACCACTGATCACGCCGATTGTTGTGGCATTGGGCTTTGATCCCGTATGGTTTGGCATCCTACTGATGGTTTTGCTTGAAACGGCGCTGATCACACCGCCCATTGGCATCAACCTTTACGTGGTTCAAGGCATCCGGAAATCGGGACCTATGATCGATGTTATCAAAGGTGCGCTGCCATTTGTGGTCACGATGTTTGTAATGCTGGGCCTGTTGTTGGCCTTCCCGAACCTTGCGCTTTGGTTGCCGTCTTTGTTCTACTAAAACCGGCAATGACCATTTCTTAACACTGTAAAAAACTGCTGGCACGCCAGCATATTAGGGAGCTATGCCATGTGGCAATTTTGGGTCGACCGTGGGGGCACTTTTACCGATATCGTCGCCAAGACACCTGAGGGTAAATTGCGGACGCACAAATTGTTGTCCGAAAACCCCGAGGTTTATGCCGACGCGGCGGTCCACGGTATTCGTGAACTGCTTGGGCTTGGCGCGAATGATCCTATCCCAAGGGGCCGCATTGGGGCTGTTAAAATGGGAACAACGGTTGCCACCAACGCCCTGCTTGAACGCAAAGGCGAACGTACCCTGCTTTTGATCACCAAAGGTATGCGCGACCTGCTGCGGATCGGCTTCCAGAACAGGCCAAAGCTGTTTGATCTTAACATCGAACTCCCCGAGCTGCTGTATGAGGACGTGGTCGAGGTAGAAGAACGAATTTCTGCTGATGGCGATGTCATCTTCCCGCTCGACACAAAAGAAACACGGGCCGCCTTATCGCGCGCCTATGGCCAAGGATATCGTTCGGTTGCCGTTGCGTTGATGCACAGCTACCGTTTTTCAGATCACGAAAAACAGATTGGTGATATGGCGCGCCAAACAGGGTTTGATCAAGTGTCCCTTAGCCACGAGGCAAGCCCGCTGATCAAGCTTGTTTCCCGCGGGGATACGGCTGTTGTCGACGCCTATCTCTCCCCCATTTTACGCCGCTATATGAGCCAAGTTGCTGATGCGCTCGACGCGGGCAACGGCGGTTGCGAACGTTTGATGTTCATGCGTTCCAATGGCGGTCTAACCGATGCGTCGTTGTTCGAGGGGCGAGACGCGATCCTGTCTGGACCAGCAGGCGGTGTTGTTGGCATGGTCAGCACAGCAACTGAACATGGGTTCGATAAGCTGATCGGATTCGACATGGGCGGTACATCGACGGACGTGTGCCATTATGCAGGCGATTTTGAACGTAGCTTTGAAACAGAAGTTGCGGGCGTGCGTATGCGCGCGCCAATGATGTCGATACACACGGTTGCGGCGGGTGGTGGATCGATCCTGTCATTTCGTGATGGCCGCATGCAGGTCGGTCCCGAAAGCGCTGGTGCAAACCCCGGGCCGGCTGCTTATCGACGCGGCGGTCCCCTCACTGTCACCGATTGTAATGTCCTGCTTGGCAAACTTCAGCCCGATCTTTTCCCGCCCGTGTTTGGTCCAAATGCAGATCAACCGCTCGATGTGGATGTTGTGCGTGAGAAATTCGAAGCCATGGCTGCAGAGATCGGCAATGGGCTGTCCGTTGAGGAAATCGCTGGAGGTTTTCTGCGAATTGCTGTGGAAAACATGGCCAATGCAATCAAGAAAATCAGCGTCCAGCGCGGCTATGACGTGACCAAATATACCATGAACTGCTTTGGCGGCGCGGGCGGTCAACATGCCTGTCTTGTTGCCGATGCACTGGGTATGCAAAGCGTATTCATCCACCCTTTCGCGGGCGTCCTATCCGCCTTTGGCATGGGTCTCGCTGATGTGCGGGCAATGCGCGAAAACCAGTTTGGCCAAGGGATCGAGCAGATAGAGGCCGCGCGCGACGTATTGGCAGAGCTTTGTCAGGCCGCAATGGCCGAAGTGAAGGGCCAAGGCATATCAGATTCCAAAATCAGCACAGTAAAGATGGCACACATCCGTCCTGCTGGCGCACAACAAACCCTTGAGGTTCCTTTTGGCAACCAAGCAGATATGACCAAAGCCTTTGAGGCGGCGCATGAACAGCGCTTTGGGTTCGTACCACAAAGTGCAGATTTGATCATCGAAATCCTGTCCGCTGAAGCGATTGGAGAGACCGGTGAAACAGTGAAACTGGACCCTGACACCAGCGGTACAACACCCTCACAAACCACGCAGATGTGGTCGGGCAATGCGCGACATGACGCGCCTGTGGTTGATCGCACTCAGATGCGCAAAGGGGATGTGGTACAGGGGCCAGCGATCCTAACTGAACCCACCGGCACGAATATCCTTGAAAGCGGTTGGCGGGCTGAATGTATCGCTTGCGGTTGCCTTGTTCTTACCCGCAATAGCCCTTTGGCCCGCACCGAGGCCATTGGAACCAAGGTCGATCCTGTGATGCTCGAAGTGTTCAACAATCTGTTTATGTCCATCGCGGATCAGATGGGGGCCACGCTGGCCAATACGGCCTATTCGGTGAACATCAAAGAACGCTACGATTTCTCTTGTGCTATTTTTGACGAAAATGGCGATCTTGTTGCGAACGCGCCGCATGTGCCTGTCCACCTTGGATCAATGTCCGAAAGCGTTCGTGTCATTTTGAGGCAGAACAAAGATCACATCAAACCAGGTGACGTGTTCATGATGAACAACCCCTTTAACGGGGGCACACATTTGCCCGATGTCACCGTCATTACACCCATTTTCGATAAGGAGGGTGCGCGTATTCTATACACTGTAGCCAGCCGTGGGCACCATGCAGATATCGGTGGTAAAACCCCTGGATCAGCCCCGCCTGACAGCCGTACAATCGACGAAGAAGGCGTTTTGATCGACAACTTTCTGCTTGTAAAAGAAGGGCAGCTTCGCAGCGTACAAGCACGTGAATTATTAGCTTCTGGCAAATACCCTTGTCGCAATATCGATCAAAATATGGCGGATTTGTCTGCCCAAATTGCAGCCAACACGACGGGCTTAAAGGAGCTACAAAAGATCACCGATCAATTCGGTGTAGACACCGTTCATGCCTATATGTCCCATGTTCAAGCCAACGCAGAGGAAAGTGTGCGACGTGTCCTTGACGTGCTTCACGATTGTGAATTCACTTATCCACTCGATAGTGGCGACCAGATCCGAGTTGCGATCAGCGTCCATAAAGCACAACGAACTGCGACTATCGATTTTACGGGAACCTCGCCGCAAAATGAATGGAACTACAACGCACCTTTGGCGATTTGTCGTGCCGTTGTCTTGTATGTGTTCCGCACATTGGTGGGTACCGACATCCCGATGAATGAGGGCTGTCTTAAGCCTCTTACTCTCATCGTACCGGCTGGCAGTATGATCAATCCAGACTCTCCTGCTGCTGTAATCTCGGGCAATACCGAAGTCAGCCAAGCCATCGCCGACACGCTGTACGGCGCGTTGGGTGTGATCGCTGGCAGCCAAGGGACGATGAACAATTTTGTTTATGGAAACGACAACTATCAAAACTATGAAACCATCTGCGGTGGAACCGGTGCCGGAGACGGCTTTCATGGAACAAGCGCGGTGCACAGTCACATGACGAACACGCGCATGACCGACCCAGAGGTTTTGGAAACGCGTTTCCCTGTTCGCCTTGATGAGTTTTCCATCCGCACGGGATCAGGCGGCGGTGGCGAATTTCAAGGAGGTGATGGAATAATCAGACGTTTGCGGTTCCTTGAACCAACCACGGTTACAGTTTTGTCATCCCATCGAAAGGTTTCACCACACGGCGCAAAAGGCGGCGGCTCTGGCCAGGTTGGCGAAAACAGCATTTTACGGGCAAATGGAGAAAAGGAAGTTTTGGACGGCAATGATGAAGCCGAAATGATGTTTAACGATGTCTTCGTCTTGAAATCACCGGGTGGCGGTGGTTTTGGATTCTTTGTAACTGTCGACGTCAATACAAACCAATCTGGATGCCTCTAAGTTCAGGCCAATGTTGGTATTGGGGTGTTCGGTCCACCATTGTTCGATAGTGGCCGGATCAGAAGTTGCGTTTTATGTCCTTGAGGGGCCAACGCCGTGAATGGCCTCTTTTGGTTTGGGGTTATTGGAAATACTTTCCAGCCTTTTTGGGCGTAGGAGAGGGCAGCTTGTTTGTCTGTGGACCGCTTTTGGGACCGCTTTTTGAAATCTGTATTATTTTAAGT
>Ga0209557_1001679_pt1 | contig 12044 bp, 12 predicted proteins | sample SaaInlV_120m_DNA_4_FD_184672 | JGI IMG/M metagenome (GOLD analysis project Ga0209557, IMG submission 184672) | Marine microbial communities from expanding oxygen minimum zones in the Saanich Inlet - Saanich Inlet SI074_LV_10m_DNA (SPAdes) (version 2) | ecosystem: Environmental > Aquatic > Marine...
AATCATGCCGCGCTCAACCAGATCGGCCAATTCGTTGCGGCCTGACTGGCGCAGGTATTCAACAGTTTTATTTCTCGCTTTAGCTTCGGTGCGCTGTGAAGCAATATTGCTGGCAAATTTTTGGATAGCTGGGTCGCCGCCCAACGCGGCGAATGCCTGAGACAAGGTCGCCGCTGTGTCTTTAAAACTTTCACGCTCATAGAAGCGCTGACCTGTTTCGCCTTCAGCGCCCTCTTGCATCCTTTGTATGCCTAACGAGCTTAAAAGCCCCCGCGGTTGTGCAGCATTCATCGCTTTGCTCTCCGTGCTGTTTGCCTGTTGAGGTGCTAGAATACCTCCAGAATTTTTGTTTAATGCAGCCATATCGCTGACATCAGCAATAACTGATGAGTTTGGATCAAACTTTGAGGCAATGTTAGTCAACTTTGCGCCATACTGAGGGTCGGTCGCATAGCCTGACTTAGCCATTTCAGCAATTTGCCCCCCTAAACCTTCAGCAGACAAGACGCCCTTATAACGCGGGTTAGACTCCAAAAAGTCGGCGTAGTCCTGAAATGACTGCTCAGGAGTTTCATATGTTCGAAACGACGCTGGCTGACTGACCATTTGGCCACCTTGAAACTCAGACGATTGCAGCGTCTGACCGCCCTTCCGGCCGTGAGACTTGATTCCAAAGAAGTTCATTCCGGGCGCACTCTTCCCGTAACCGGTTTCAAGGGCGGCTTGAGCGAGAACCAGACGAGGGTCTAATCCAGTGCGGCGGCTAACGCTCTGAGCGTAAGGAAGATATTGAGAATAGAACTCTTGTGGCGTCATTAGAACCTAGCCCCTAACCCACTAGCCACTGACAAGAAGTCAAATATCCCCGGTGACCTAGAGGCAGTTGTGGTCTGCCCGTAAGGAGTTGATGAAAGCGTTTGACTCAAAGTGCCAAGGCCAGCTAGAGGTGCGCCAGTAGCCTGATTAACCCGTTGACGCTGCGCGTCGAGAAGCTGTTGCTGGATACTCCTCTGGAGCGCCCCTTGCTGGCCGATAGCTTGCTGCACATTCATGCCCATTCCTTGCCCCATCTGAGCCAAGCCACCGAGTTGGCCAGCTGCTGAGAGTTGGAGCTTGGCAGCGTTAAGCTGTGCTTGCTGATTTGCCATGGCCGTAGCGCCAGCGCGCGACGCGGATGCTGCGGCAGCAGATTGCGCTCTGTTCGCAGCATTCTCGGCAGCAGCTTGACGCATAAGCTCCGTCTGTTTCTGAGCCTCAAATTGGCTCCCAATGTCAAACTGTGCCGCCTGCTGAGCCATCTCAAACCCAGCCTGACGTTGCTGAGCTGCAATGTCCGCTGCCGCACGGCCGAACTGTCCGTATGTCTCACCCTCGCTTAGCCCGAAGCGCGACCCACCAAAGGCATTCGCAGCAGAAGCCTGCGCGCCCAAAGCATTTAGCGCGCTATCACGCTGCCTAGCGATGTCTTGCTCGCTGCGCTCAATCACGTCTTGAGTGTAAGGGTTCATGTAGGGGGCGTAGTCAACCGCGGACAGCTTCTGTGCCTCTAAAGGCGTGACCTCGTACCCCTTAGCTACGGGCACAGCCCCGCCGCCGCCGCCACCTTGGATCGGGTTAAATTTAAACTTTGCCGCGTTTTGAGCGGCGGCAACGGCCTTTGAATAAGCGTTTGCGGACTGCCCGAAAATGCCCGCCCCTCCGGAGGGTGCGGCCGGTGCTGGCGCTGGCGAAAAGTTTGGCTGGCCCAAGGGGCTTGGAGCTCGCACAAAAATATTTTCCGGACCTACTGATTGAGAAATACCCGCAGGCGTTTGAGTGACTTGGTTGGAAGAGCTGCCCATTATCCCCGCCCCCCTAAACCGCTGTAAATTGCGTCAGAAATACCACTGCGAATGTCAGACAGAAGCCCGCCGCCGCCGCCGCCTTGAGCGCGAGAGCGAGGACGAAGCGGCCCGCTAGGTCTGGGAGTTGCGCTGGGGAAAGTGGGGAAAGGCATATTATCGTCTCCGCCACCGCCACCTGCTCTCACGGGCAGAACAGGAGCGTCGAAGATTGGCAAATTACTCTCAAAGTCAGGATTGACCATCCCAGTGATCGGGTCGTATCGAGTCATATTTGACAGCTCGGCATACTGATCCGGGCGGCTCTGGCGAAGCAACTCCATGCTCTCAATGTATGCTGGATATGACGTATATCCACTCAAGCCGCCCTGCGTGGCGACAGGCACTCCGGCCATACTCATCGTAGCTGGCGCTTCAAGCCCGTAAGCTGAAGACATACTTCCGACATTGGACGCCATGGCTTGCTCATAAGGGTTGATCGTCGCAACCTCTCCGCCCATGTATGGGAGAACGCCCAACTCCTGCAATTCCATTGCCCTGCGAAGCCCTGCACGCCCCGCGTCCTCAATGTACTGCGGTATTTCAGTTTTTTGGCTAGATGTACCACCCATATTAAAACTCCAAGTGCATTTTGATGGAGTGGGGCTTCCAGCCCATTTTCTCCAATGGTTTCTGCCACCCAAAACGCCCGCTGAAAGAGGCAAATGAGCAGCCTTGTAATTTGGCCCATTCTTTCACATTTTTGGTCATTTGTAAAATTCCGTCCAACTCCCCACCCGCGAGGAAGATATTAACCGCCTTAACATCAGGGTATACCACTATTTCAGTGACTATGCACGCGCTGTTATTAGCCCACAGCTGCATTATACCAGACGAAATGCCATCAACGACTTCATCCCATGTGTTAAGGTCTCCGGATTTTTTTAGCGCCGCCTCAATCCAAGGTTTGCAGCGATTTAATTCTTTCATGCTCTTATCCGCGTAATTGACAGCGACGTAGACGGCGCGCTCGGCGCATACGCAGTTGCAGCAGTGGCGTGCAAATAGCCAGACGTGCTATCCACAGCCCACATAACCTCAAGGTAATCGCCAGCGCTCACTTGAAATACCGCAGTACGCGATACAACCGTTGTGGCGTCGTTCTGGTGCAGGTTGGCCACGATTGTGCTGCCCGAAACGTCAGTTCCGTTGATCTTAGGCCAGAATCGGAAAGCCACAGTGCTCGATGACGTGGACGTGATCTGCGCTGAGAACGCCAGAAGGTAGGTGCCGCCCTCCGCAAACACAATACGGCTCGCTGGCGTGCCTTGCGTAATGCCAGATGACATTGCAGGGGCGTCATATGTGATAGCATATGCAGTATCAATCGCAACCGCCGTGATGTCAGCGTCTTGGCCAAGAAAGGCGTAGCCGTCGGCCAAGACGATCTGCCGAAACTCACCGCCCTTTGAGACTACGGGGTAGCCGTTTGTCTCATCCCATAGAATAACACCATTCTCAGCAGGTGACGCATCGGCTGTCTTAAATGTCAGCTTTGCTAAGTTACTCGTAACATAGCGAGAAAACCTTTCAGCCCACTGCTTGAGGTTCTCCGTTACTGGAGGGGCTGCATTGGGAGAACTCATCTACGCCCACCCTCAGATGCGTCAATTCGCATTACACCTACACGCCAATCGGAATTAGTGTCGCCGTCAACACGCATTCTAACCTGACGCCCCGTAAAGCGCACAGAAGTCGGGTTTGACATGGTGAAAGGGCCATGGCTGGTTTCCTCCGCATTAGGATACAGCCTCGTCTTAAAGGTTGCCGTTACGTCACCTTGGGTCTTTTCATCAGGAATGAGATTAGTAACACGCATGACGTTGTCGCCCGCGCCGATTGTTACAGGACCGGTCTCAGCAAATACCCCAGACGAGCCATACTGATTGCCGATCTCATGCTCGTAAAGAACCCCGTCTGGGTCAATCCACATGGGTTGCCGGAAGGTGCCAGTGTCAACGCCAGCCGTGCGCTCAATGTTTCCTGTCATCCAGAGGTTTTCAGCATAATCCCAAGCAACGTAGCGGTCGCACTCTGTGCTGTCGCCAGATGGGTAGAACCACCATATCTCCCGCCAAGCTGAATTCACAACTGCATAGACCTTGGTGAGCTGGTCTTCGTTCATGCTACTGAAGACGTAATCACTAACCTCACAGGGCAAGTCCTGCACGGCACCACCATTGTAAAGGTGAAAGCCTTTCGGACCCATCCAAACAACGCCCATGTCAATAGACGCCAACGCACGAGGGCTGCGAAGCCCGCAAGAAGTACCGACACGCTCAAAACCAAAAACAAAAGGCGGCCCTTGGTATCGCGCGACATGGCAGTCTGAGGTTGTGAGGATAACTGTTTCACCGCGCGTCCTGACTCCTGAGACGATGTCACCATTGGTCTGCAAGATGATGTCGCCAGCCTCGTTGGTGGTTGCAGGTGTCCAGCTAGTGTTGTTTTCCCTGTCGCACCACTGAACCTTGCGCGGGTCATTGCCAGCGCCAAGAGCGAACAGAAAGCGCTCCTCTGTGACAACTAAAGAAGTATTGTTTGTAGGAGCGTTTGCAATAACAGCGGCAGGGGTCGCAGTATCAAGCTGCCACTCGTACAGCTTCCCGTCATCAGGAGTGCAACCCACAAGATACTCACCCCAAGTGTCAAGCGCCCAAGTGGTCGGATCAAGGAGCTGAGTGCTGTCCTGACGAGGTGAGCCATACGTCTCATTGCCGTAAAAGCCGCCGCCGTACCCAGAGTTCACAGAGGCATCAACGCGACCCGCTGTGAAGCCTGTTGGGGTAATATCCGCAACGCTGTTATCAACCTCCATGACGAACAAGCTGTCATGCGTACCGAATGTCAAGAGCTGATTCTGAGAGTTGTCGCGCCAAGTCAGCATCCCGCGGACTACGCCAGCGATGTCAACCGTGCCGCGCTGACGCCACCCTCCTACAGGCATCATCGCCCCCTCATGCCAACGCACAAGAGAGGCGTCGCGCCATCGACCCGACGCCTGAAGATCAGTGCCGTTGCGGTATTGGCCCGGAGGTATTTCTAAGGGTATAAATGGCATTAAATAATCTCCAAAACCTCAAACCAGCGTCCATCAGCATTTTGCGGCTGCAAGACTTTATAATTCACACCCACTTGGCGGGCGTGAGGTGCTACAGGAAAGATACCGTGTCGAGCAAGAAATTCATCACTTGCATCGCGCATAAAGCTCACCATCGGGTGCTTCTTCCTGAAAAGAACTTCCCAGTTTGCAGACGCTTCAAGTGAGGCTTCATCTATATACATTACGGAAAGTCCTTATCTGATCCCCAGCGGATTTGAACCACACCAGAGCCTCCGGCAACGCCGCCTGCGCCGCCGCCGCCATAAGGGCCGTCGTTGTTCCCAGAAACCCCAGTGCCGCTGCCGCTGCCGCTGCCAGCTGGCCCTGCGTTGTCGCCGTTTGAGTCATAGTTCGCGGCGTCACCACCGGCACCGGGTATTCGGTTACTCGTGCCACCTGAATCAACGCCACCGTTGCCACCCACAAAGCCGCCGTCGCCAGCGTAAGAACCGCCTATGCCGACAGTATTAACGCCGCCAATCCCGCCGTTCTCACCCCTAACCGTGCCCAAAGAGATAAAATAACTATCACCAACGCTCACAGTGTAAGACTGCCCCGGCGTTACAGAAATGTTATTGCGCCAGCCCAAACCACCGCCACCACCGCCGTTGTATGGGATTCCACTAACACTAGCGCCTGCCCCGCCTTGGCCGATACACACTACAGAAACCGAGTACACATAGTCCGGGCACGTCCATGTGCCAGAGGATGTGAATACCTCTGAACCAGTTGGCTTTGGAGAGCCGCCGATGAGTAACTTGCTCGCTAAGCTCACGACATATCGCTCCCTGCTTGGAAGCCATAATAGTTTGACCCGCTGTCATGGGTGAAGAAAACAAAAACATCAATGCCGCTACCCACAACTGGAGTGTTGCCATTATCCCAGCGGACTGTTGAAGGCCATGTCACAGAGTTGCCATTGGAAGTGAGCTTCAGCACAAAAGAATATGCCGTTCCGTTTGCAGGCGGGTTGGTGAAGGAAAACGTCGCATCCGCGTCCAAGCTCCTGCTGAACACAGTGCCAGTTGATAGATCCACTGCGTTGTCAGACAACGTTATAAAGGTGTCCTCGTAAGTTTCAGCCTTGATAGTTCCGCCGATGGTGACATCTGCCGAAAAAGTTGCGTCGCCAGTAAATGCTGGGTCTGCTTTTGGGGCTTTGGCGTCCAAGTAACCATCAATGTCATCCCAGTTGTCATTCAGCTTGGTTCCCCAAGTGTCATTCGATGATCCGACTTCTGGCTTGGTGAAGCCGAAGTTTGTTGTTGTGCTGTCAGCCATTTACTGAACCCTTTCCCACGTTTCGGCGGTATCCTGCTGGGGCGACCAAACTTCTTGAGTATCAGCTTGGACTGTCCATGTTTCTTGAGTGTCGCTCTGCTTAATCCAGTAAAAGCGACTGCTCGCAGTTATTATACACGATATATCGATATTTGCACTACTGCCCACAACCCTGTTTAAAGTCATGTCCAAAGCAACGCTTGGAGATATGTCTGACGCCCCCACAAATACACCAACCGCATTCGCTGAGAAAGAAGTGTCAGAAACAACTTCGGCGGAAATGCTCTTCGTGTAGAACATTTGAGAGCTGAAATTTGCAGACGCGCTAACGTCAGAAACATCAACGCTCAAAACCTTCCCGATGCTGGATGACATGGACGCGAACTGCTGCAATGTTGCAGAGAGATTGGCAACTCCATTCACAGAAGCGCTAAGCGAAAGAGAGGGCGTTAAAACGGCAGAAACCTCAACCGCGTCGCCCTCCGCATAACCAGCGACCCAATAATCAGGAAGGACGTAATATGACATTAATCACTCACAGTCATAGCTTGCATCTGTCACGCAAGTAATTGTGTTAGTGTTTGTACTCGTAACCACTTCAGGAGTTACAATCGTAGTCTCCGCAATTGTCGCCATTGTGCTGTTGGTATCTATCGCAACCGCTGCATCGTTGTCGCTGTTCTTAATTGCAACGTCAGTACCGTTCTTACTCTGGTAAGCAGTAACCGCGCCATTCACTGCAATGCCAACACCTTGCGTCAGGCTTGGAACGATCACACCCGCCCAAGCCAGCGCATTGTCTCCGCCGCTGCGAGGGGCTGCTGGCTTGCTGGATGGATTTCCCTGAAGCATCATCGCCGCAGCAACCGCACCAGTGTCGCCCTGTTTTGCAATCTCTTTGATAGCGTCCATGCGGGCAATCTCAGCGTCTGCTACGCCCCGCTGATAAGAAGCGTTCATCGCCACATCGTTCTTGGTCGAGCAAGCAGCCAATGCTAAAGCGGGTATTAGGATTAGGTATTTCATTATACGATCCTTACTTTAAGGTTTTGCGTAGCCAGCGATGTAATGCGAACCACATCTGTCTCTGGAACATCATAGTCGTAGTCCGTACCAAGGATAGCACCCTTGTTTAGCGCAGCCGCATCATAGTTGATCGACAGACCATCAGACGTTGGGGCAGTGCCAGCGGATGCAAGGTAAGGCACGATAGCCAAGTCCAGCGTGTCGCCAAGCGTGAAGTGCGAACCATCTGTTACACCATCGATTTGTGCTTTGTCCATTTGGTTGCTTGCTGAAGCACCTAGAGCTTCTGCTAGTGCAGCGAACTCGTTGTTGGTTGTTGCGCTGTTCCAAGTTTCAGAGGTGGTGAAACCTTGTTCGCCGATGTCATACTCGTATATAGCATCACCAGAAGTGCCAACCACATACATCCTAAATCCGTCTGGCTTGAAGAAGACACCTTGTGGACTTGTGTCTTGAGAAGCTACAGAAAAGTTCTGAAGGAAAGATGCAGTGGAAACATCCCAAGCTGTACTTAGGTTATATTCATTAACTTCATCACCAGTGTCGCCAGCAATATACATCTTAGAACCATCAGACTTAAAAAATAAGCCCCTTGGTCCGGCCTCTTGAGCAGCAACGCTAAAGTATTGACTGTAAGAAGCCGTGGAAATGTCCCAAGCTGTGCTTAGGTTGTACTCACTGACTCTATCAGTGCTGTTGCCGACAACATACATTTTAGTGCCATCAGACTTAAAGAAAACATCTTGAGGAACGGTATGCTGGGCGGAAACACTGAAGTTCTGATTGTAACTAGCTGTAGAAACATCCCAAGCTGTACTTAGGTTATATTCATAGACAGCATCCCCAGAAGACTGACCAATAATGTACATCTTTAGTCCGTCAGATTTAAAGAACAGTCCCGCTGGACCTGTCTCTTGAGCAGATACACTAAAGTTCTGAAGGAAAGATGCAGTAGAAATATCCCAAGCTGTACTTAAATCATACTCATTAACCTCATCTCCAGTAAAGCCAACAATATACATCTTAAATCCGTCTGGCTTGAAGAAGACACCTGATGGAGCCGCCTCCTCAGCGTTAACACTGAGGCTCTGACTATAAGACGCTGTTGATATATCCCAAGCACTAACAAGCCCAGTAGCACTATTATACTCCCAAGTCCCACCGTTGTTACGCACAATGTTACGCACACCGTCAGAGGCTTTAGCGATAGACCATGTGGTGCGATCATCAGTGGATACTGCGTAGTAAACCTCGCCATCGTTGTCAGCATCGTCAGCGGTCATGCTGTTGATGTCAGTCCAGTATGTGCTGCTTATCTGGCCTTCGGATGAGGTTAGTGCAGGGAGGTATTGGGCTGTGGGTTGGCTGATGGAGCCTAAGTCGTATTCGTTGACGTTTCTTCCTGAGGCACCTCCAGAAGCTCCAACAACATACATCTTGGTGCCATCTGACCTGAAGAACATACCTCTTGTGGAAGTCTCTTGAGCGGCTACAGAAAAGTTCTGGAAATAAGAAGCTGTAGAAATATCCCAAGCGGTACTTAGGTTGTATTCGTTTACGTCATCTCCAGCATCACCTATAATATACATCTTAGTGCCATCAGGCTTAAAGAAGACGCCTTCTGGGATAGTCTCTTGAGCAGATACACTAAAGTTCTGAACATATGATGCTGTTGAAACAGCCCAAGCGGTACTTAGGTTGTATTCGTTGACATCTTGCCCAGAGGCCCCAACAACATACATTTTAGTTCCGTCAGGTTTAAAGAAGACACCTGATGGATATGACTCTTGAGCGGAGACGCTAAAGTTATTACTATAAGATGCAGTAGATACATCCCAAGCTGTGCTTAGGGTGTACTCATTAACCCTGTCTCCATTAGCCCCAACAATATACATCTTAGTGCCATCTGGTTTAAAGAATACACCCGTTGGCAATAGCTCTTGAGACCCTACATAAAATACTTGGCTATAAGATGCAGTAGAAATATCCCAAGCTGTGCTTAGGGTGTACTCATTAACATCATCTCCGGTAAACCCCACAGCATACATCTTAGTACCGTCAGTCTTGAAGAAAATGCCTTGTGGGGATGACTCTTGAACGCCTAGGGAAAAGGCTTGAACATAAGACGCTGTAGAAACATCCCAGAGGCCCTCTTCAAACTTACTCAACGTAATCCCATTCGTGGCATCCACATCAAGCCCAGACAACGACCAGTTGCCAGAGGTATAGCTGGATGCACCAAACGCTGAGACTAGGCTGTAAGAGCCATCAGTAGCAGTCAGGATAGCCTCACCACCGTCATCCACAAAGATACGCTTACCTACGTCAGACGAAGAGAATGAGCCTGTGCCGAGGACAAGGGGGCCGCTTACGTCGTACTCATAAACACTATAGGTCAGACCGATTATATACATCTTAGTGCCGTCGGGTTTAAAGAACACACCCGTTGGATAGGTCTCTTGAGCGGATACAGAGAAGACTTGAAGATAAGAAGCTGTGGATACATCCCAAGCTGTACTTAGGTCATACTCATTTACGTCCTGTCCATTGTTGCCAGTGATGTACATTTTTGTACCATCTGGTTTAAAAGACAACCCTCTGGGATTAGTTTCTTGGGCTGAAATACTAAAATCCTGCAAGAAAGATGCGGTGGATATATCCCAAGCTGTGCTTAGGTCATATTCATAAGCACGGTCATTAGTCTGTCCCACAATATACATCTTTGTACCATCAGGTTTAAAGAACATACCTTGCGGGGCTGTATCTTGAGACGCTACAGAAAATACTTGGCTATAAGATGCTGTTGAAATATCCCAAGCGGTACTTAGGCTGTATTCGTTTACGTCATCGCCCGACTCACCAAGAAGATACATCTTTAAACCGTCGGGCTTAAAGGATACTTCTCTAGGGCTAATTTCTTGAGAAGCTACAGAAAAACTCTGCGAGAAAATTGCTGCGGAAATATCCCAAGCGGTGCTTAGATTGTACTCGTAAATAGCATCGTTGTTTTGCCCTACGACATACATTTTAGTGCCATCAGGCTTAAAGAATACGCCGTGCACACCTTGATCTTGAGAAGATACACTAAAGCTCTGCGAAAAAGACGCCGTAGAAACATCCCATGCACCTAGCGTCAAACTCGTAGCAGGTGCCTCATTGTACAACTCATAGTTAGACGCATCAGATGCAACATCCCAAGCGCCCTTCGAGGATACGCCAACCTGCCCAACCTCTTTAGTCACAGCAACGACAGCAGTCGGGCTAACGCTAGACGAAAGGGAAACAGAAGCAGTCTCACCAGAAGCGAATGACTTGGTGAGTGTGCCAAGGGTGGGGTCGCTGGCGACATCAATAAACGAAAGCGTTCCGGACGCATTAGTTGCCAGTGCTTGACCATTCGTCCCGTCAGTTGTCGGCAGAGTGAACGCATCCACAAACGACGTTAAGTTCGCGTCATAAGCCTGAACAGTGGAGCCGATGTCTGAAGACTGTAAAGCATCCACAGACACGTCAAAGCTGGGATAAGTGCCAGAAACACTGGCAATCCCAAGGCCTGTTATAGAAACCGTCTGATCTGGGTCAGAGTTTGTAATCGTCGTGCCAGAAATGCTAATGCCAGCGCCAGCCGTAAGGTCAGCGCTTTCTAGCTTATCCGTATTCAAGTTGTTGAAGTTAGCATCAACCTCATCATGGGTAAGGGGCGACCCCTTGCCAGAGCGCGTAACGAGAGTAGCCATGCTTTACCTCAATCTAATGTAATGTCCAGATCGCCCGTTGGTACGCGCAAAATATCTCCGGCAGAAACCGCCTTGGCAGTCGTAAGAGATGAGTGAGCAATCAAGTTCCCGCTAGAAGCCGCGTCAAAAACCCCAACGTGGCTAACAGTGCCCCAAGATGCAGTTGCAGCATCAAACTCAATTGCAGCAGTGTTTGTCGCTGTATCGCCCGTTACAGAAAAGGTGACAGCCTCACGAGTGTAGCCATTTCCCGAAATCTCTGTGCCTGTGCCGGCGTCAGTCGGGTCAGAGGTGAATAGGCCCAAATACCAATTGGTTGGGCGCGTCACGCTATCTGTGGTGAAAGTCCACTTCAAAACAGTAGTCTCAAAGGTGTCGGAAAAACTCATCTTGATCTCCTAGTATGATCTGATCTGCAAACGCCGACCCGACCCGCTAAATTTTGCCCGCTGGCTTTCTGCATCTATACCACTGATGGCGCTTTGATACAATGCAGCCCAAGTTTGTGCCCGCTGATCTTCAGAAAGGTACGGCGCAGACTGGATTAAAGCCCCATACAAATAAACGTCTGGATAATACTGGAGAAGCCAGTTTGAAGGATTGCTGTCGGATAGCGCCTCAGTGCGAGAAACATAATAAAGCTCACCAGTGTACCCAGCATCTGGAGTCGGATACACCTCAATCTGGCCGCCAGTAATGCAATAACTGCTAGGCCTGCCAGATGTGTCGCCGCTATTCATACGGCGCTGCTGCATGTCAAACGAAGAAATTAGGGACAAAGGCCTTTCATCAACATCAAGATGAAACCTGATCGCCTCTAAGTAATCCCCGACAAGCGAGCTGTAACGCGAGTCAATCGTGGCAGTCGCACGCTTCTCCTGCCGCCAATGGCGTACGTTTCGGTTAATGTCAGCCTCCGCCAGCGCAATGAAATCAGGAATGACCGCCGTAAGATCATCGCGGTTGAGCCAGTTGGCTATGCTAGACTTTAGCTCTGCGTAAGTTGTGATTGCCATT
>Ga0209557_1001681_pt1 | contig 12029 bp, 3 predicted proteins | sample SaaInlV_120m_DNA_4_FD_184672 | JGI IMG/M metagenome (GOLD analysis project Ga0209557, IMG submission 184672) | Marine microbial communities from expanding oxygen minimum zones in the Saanich Inlet - Saanich Inlet SI074_LV_10m_DNA (SPAdes) (version 2) | ecosystem: Environmental > Aquatic > Marine...
TAAGCATCTTGGCAATATGCATGACACATTACACTATATGAAAGATGCTGGGATGCTTGAGTCTTGACAAATCTCAGAAAATCCAGTATGATCAACTATGTTAAGGATAATGCATCATGACTTTAAAGACTTTTAAGAAGATCGATAAGAAAGGGCACGAGGAGATCTGGGAGTGGGAAGAAACCCCTGAACTTCGAGCATTTATCAAGAAGCAGTCACTTATTAGACTGTCCGTACCTCCTACAAGACCGCAGTAATATGCTATAATTACGGAGTTGAGAGGCAAACAGTAAGAGGGATCGACAGACTGATCCCCGCCATCTCAACACTTGCGAGTATGGCGGAATCGGTAGACGCACCAGACTTAAAATCTGTTGAGCATTATGCTCGTGGGAGTTCAAGTCTCCCTACTCGCATTCTGTTAAATATAACATTAACAGGAAATCATAACATTATGGCACAGTTCAGGTATACAATCTCACGTAAACATGTATTTGTAGATAATGTACCTGTTTTGATGTATTATGTTGAAAGTATGCCATTTGCTTTCGATGTCCTTGAAGACGAGGATAAAAATGACAAATGGATATTGGCAGAAGCAGCACTCAATGAAGAGTATACTATGGAGGACATCTTCAAGTATTCTGATTACTTAATTGCTGAAGAATGCCACCCTGTATTATTTGATCTAGATATCGTTAACCCTGAAGTTTTGCCCGATGAACACATTTCTTGAATTACTTGAAGGTCACTTCTCTAATAAAAAACAAGCACAGGGTCATCCCACTCGTTATGCTCACATTCACATTAAGCATGTAAAGATTGGAAAGACGAGGTTTTATGGTGAGCAAGCATATAATTATGCACGTCAAAGACCATATCGTCAATTTGTTATTGATGTAATTGAAGAAGATGGTAAATATCGTCTGAAGAATTACGAACTGAATGCACCAGATCGTTTTGTTGGTTGTAAAAATCTAGAAGCAATTTCTGATACACACTTGACATACCGTGAGGGTTGTGATATTATATTTGAACAAGCGGGAGAGAAGACATTTAAAGGTGGCACTTCTACTTGTGAATGTTATGTTCAGTGGCAAGGTAAACAAACTTTCCTAGAAAATAATATTCTGTTGACTGATACTGAATATCAAGTTATTGATATTGGTAGAGATGTCGAAACCAAACAAAAAGTTTGGGGATCAAACTGGGGTCATCTCAAGTTTGATCGTATGCCAGATTAGCTCAGTTGGATAGAGCAGTGCTTTTGTAAAGCAAAGGTCAACAGTTCGAGTCTGTTATCTGGCTCTCAATCCTCCTTAGCTCAGCGGTAGAGCGGTTGACTGTTAATCAATTTGTCCCTGGTTCGATCCCAGGAGGGGGAGTTATGTATAGAACAACGTATAGAGAGCAGTTCAGTTATATTTTTCTGTGTTTTAAGGAAATAGTTAAGATGGCAGTTATGGGGGATAGATATAATCCTACCGTATAAATATACCGAAGAGAATCCTAGCAGCATTCGGTCGGAATAATACTATGCCACTAACAAGACTGGACAACCTGATTACCAGCAAAACAGGTAAATATCTTTATGTTTCTCCAGACGATTTCAATGCGTCGGATGAACTGAACAACAGGGGTAATTCACCTGTTAGACCTTTCAAGAGCATTCAGCGTGCTTTCTTGGAAGTGGCAAGATATTCTTATCTGCCTGGTGTAGATAATGATAGATTTGACCAGTTCACCATCATGCTAATGCCTGGTGAGCACTTTATTGATAACCGTCCTGGTGTAGTAGATACCAGTGTTATTGATGTTTTTGGTTTCGATGATACAAATAATGAGTGGACTGACAACTCTATTCTAGATCTGTCTAATCCAGACAACATCTTCTATAAATTCAACAACACTGAGGGTGGTGCAATTATCCCTCGTGGTACTTCTCTTGTCGGTTATGACCTTCGTAGAACGATGGTCAAGCCTCTGTATGTTCCCGATCCTGCTGACTCTAGAGAAAAGCGTTCTGCCATCTTCAATGTAACTGGTGGTTGTTACTTCTGGCAGTTTACTATCAAAGATGGTGAAACAACTTCACTGTCTCCTCTATACAATCCTAATGCTGCTGTACCTAGTGGCGAGGTATACTATTCTAAGGATGACTTCACTAAGAAGACTGCTCCTAACTACTCTCACCACAAACTAACTGTATTTGAGTATGCAGATAAAGAAGAACTGCAACTCCTTTATAGAAAGATTGCAAAGGCATTCTCTGCATTCCAACCAACTATTGATGATCCTGGCGAATTCGATGTAAGAGTACAGGAGAACAGAATTGTAGGTCCACTGTCTGACTCTAGAGCAATCGAAAGTCTACAGTTTGATGACGCTACATCTGATCCATCAATCCCTGGTTCTAACGTTAGAGTTACTGTAACAACTAAAATTGACCATGGTTACTTTGCTGGTCAGTCTGTTGCTGTTCTCAACACAGAGATTGATGATAAACTAGAGGGAACATTTAATATTGCCTCTATTGATCCTACTGATGGTAGAAAGTTTACTTACTTTGTATTTGGTGAAGTAGTATCTACAATTGGTCCTGGTTCTAACGCTGGTGCAAGTGGCATTCAACCAGGAGATGTTCTTGACATCACATCTTCTCCTGCACTTGGTCAGAATGCATTGACCCTAGCAGAAGTTGATTCTGTTGAATCTGCATCACCATATGTCTTTAACTGCTCTATCCGCTCTACGTGGGGTATTTGTGGTATCTGGGCAAATGGTCTTAAGGCAACAGGCTTTAAGTCAATGGTTATCGCTCAGTATACGGGCGTTTCGCTTCAGAAGGATGACAGAGCATTCATCCGCTACGACGAGTTTAGCAATACATTTAACCAAGCATCTCTGAAAGATGCATTTGATAGCATCCCTTATCACACTAAGGGTGATTCTTTCTGGAAAGATGAGTGGCGTAACTTCCACGTTCGTGCTTCTGAAGATGCATTCATCCAGAACGTTTCTATCTTCGCTGTTGGTTTTGCTGATCACTTCCTAATGGAAAGTGGCGGTGACATGTCTATCACCAACTCGAACTCCAACTTCGGTAATACATCACTTCATGCAATCGGTCACAAAGGATTTGCATTTAATAGTGACAAAGGTGGTTATATTGATTCTATCATTCCTCCTCAGCAAATTGAGACGACTGATAAGAAGATTAATTACTACCCATTCAATATCCCTGCAACACTCACAGGTGTTGAAGGTATCCAAACAGAATCTTTCGGTAACCTAGTATATAACGATACTAGATTATATCTAGATTCTAATGATGATGCGCTGCTACCATCTAAGCGTCCTGCTGTATCTATTGATGGATACAGACTTGGTGCTAGACAGAACGAAAAGATTTTCGTTAAGTTAGAAAAAGCATATGATGGTGATGATCAAGAGTATAGTGCAGAGATTGAACCTGCAGGTTTCATCAAGTATATTGCTAAACCTGATATTTTAGCACCTAGCGGTGGTACAATTGACAACTTGGCATTAGATTCTGCTAATCTAATTGAAGCAAACAGAACGTTCTTCCAAGAAGAAGTCTTTGGATATGTTCTAGAGAAGTACCCATACTTACAGAACATTTCTTATGTCAACCCTGGTCTAGATCCTGACTCTAACCGTTACTTTGATGCTCGTAATCTAATTCTCTCCAATAGAGATGAGATTATCAATACAGCATACGACTCAATGTATACTGCATTTGGTCCTGCTGGTGAGAACAACGCTCAGTTCCTTGCTGGTAACGACGAGACTAAGTGTAAGCGTGACATCGGACATATTGTTGACGCTATTGCAGAAGACCTCAGAGACGGTGGTAACAGCAATATCATCAACGCTACTAAGTTCTACTTCAATGCGGATGGTTCACCTCTTGCTAATGGTCTAGTTGGTGAAGAAAGATTTGCTATCTTTGCATTTAAGAGAGCTCGTGATCTCTGTAAACTAGCAATTGCTAACCTCTTGACAGTAACTGATGCTACTGTTACTATCGATGCATCTAATGCTGTTGATCCTGCTGGTCGTTATAAGGATTCTCGTAATCTAATCTTGGCGAACAAGTCGGACATTATTGATGCTGCAATTGCTGCTATCAATGCATACAATCCTACTTTTGTGTACCCAGGTGGTAGTGATACCAAGTGCCGTAGAGACTTAGGATTGATTGTTGACGCTGTTGCACAAGACCTCTGGTTTGGTGGTAACGAGTATTCTATTGCTGCTATTCAAGAATACTTCGATAACAACGCACTTACTGCTGGTGGTGTTGATGGTGAGGTATCTGAGACTATTATTGCTTTATACAAACTGCAAGATCAGATGAACCTTGCGGTTAACAACCAACTAGCATCCACTGATTTAACTGTTACTTTAGATCAGACTGGTGATCCTGCTATTGTTTCTGATACTCATGCTAATGCATTCGAGACTATCACTGAAAACAAGAAGTTCATTGCTAAGGAAGCATATGAGCGCATGAAGGATGTATATTCCAACACTCAGTATAGTTGGAATCCACAGGGAACTCTTGGTTGGACTCCTCGCCCTGGCACTACTGAGCAAGACTGCTTAGATGATGTTTATAACGTTGTTGATGAAATCCTATACAACCTCAAGTTTGGTGGCAATCACAAGGCATATGATGCCGCTGAGGTATATGTAACTAACCAGTTCAATGGTGAAGCAATCACTTCATTCCTAGATGAAGAGCGTGATGAAGCAGCAAGAGTCTTCACTGAGGCGAAGAGTGTTGCACTAGACGTGATGCGTAACATCACCGTTATCCCAACTAACTGGACACCTACAGGTGATAGTGTACAAACAAAAGATCTTACACAAATTATTGATCCTAACAACCCAACTTGTTCTTCTGTTGAGGCAGCACTTGATACTCTCTTCGGTATCGTTCTGCAAGGTATTGGAACTGACGCTGGTGTAGGAAATCTTGGTGGTATTACAAGAACTGTACCTGCACAACCAACAACATATGTTGAAGGCAATTGCTCTGATGTTCTTGGTGGTATTGATAACCTAGTTGGTCTAATGATCGATGCATTATATGCTGGTAACCTAGATGGTGTCCCTGCAGTTGACAATGGTAACTGGGATTGTGCTAACGTAAGAGGAACAATCCACACCCTAACTGACATCATTGTAGATGCTATCGATGCTGGTTCCTTAACTGGACTACCTGATGTATCCTCTGGAGCATTCATTGCTAATGCACAGATCTCCAAGTGCTATAGAGACGTTGGTATTATTACTGACGCAGTTATTAATGACCTACGTTTTGGTGGTAATCTTAACACCATCCAGGCTGGTGAAGCATACTTCATTGGTAACAACCTAGAGTACATCGATGGTGAGAAGAACGAGACTCTAGATGCATGGGATGCAATCAGACATCTTGCTATCTCTGCTCTACGTAACCACACCACTCAGGTAAATGGTTGTGCGTTAACAAACGGTAGTGCCATTGTTGATGTTGGTAGCAATACTGGTCTAACGATTGGTATGAGAGTTCAGCAGTATGATCCTAATGATTTTACTTCTGATGCTCAGTTGATTGGTGGTTCTACACCAATCACCACCAATATTCCTGAAAATACTTTCATCAAGAAAAAGATTGGTAGCACACAGATTGAACTTGGTGTAGAGAATGCTAGACTAAACAGTGGTGCTACTGTTCCTGTACAGGGTCCTGGTGGAAGCAACATCACTCTCTACTTTACATTAGAAAAAGGACAGTGGGCAGATACTCTACCTACAACTGATCTTACTATTTCTACTAGCAACGCAGGTTATCCCGAATGTGATAGTGTAGCATCTGCTGTTGATACTTTAATCGACAACATCACTACTATTATCAACAACGGTATTGGTTCGGTTGACCTTGTAGAAGCAACGGCAACTTCTTTTGATTATGCTACAAGAGCAACTGTCTTCACCATTGACATTGATGGAACTGGTGGTGCTAACCCCCACAAGTTTGAGACTGGTACTGCAGTAAGACTGGTTCCACGTCCACGTTGGGATTCAGAAGCACAGAAGTATGTTGAGGTTGACAAGCGTTTGGTAAGACTACCTAACGGATTTGAGACTAATAGAACTTATTATGTCATCGCTCCTGGTAGAAAAACTGCTCCATATGATTACTCTGGTGCTGCTCTATTCAATGGTAGCGATCAAACTAAGTTAATGCTTGCAGAAACCAGAGCAAATGCTGCTGCTGGTATCTACCTCTACTCATCTGAATCTGATACGATTGATGAGAATGTAGAAATTGATATGTACAAGTTTGTACTTGATGAGAAGTACGATCTTGATACTTACAAGTGTCAATTAGACGTTGCTGTTGCTGGTGGAACAGCTGTTACTGGTGGTATTGTTGCTAATATTGCACACATCTTTGATGTTCCTAATGCAAGCACAACTCCACAAAGAGTATTCTTCAGACAGATTAACGATTCCACACCACTGCCACTGCTTGCGGCAAACCTACAAGGTGACAATGCATCAGCAAACAGCAGCGATTCTACTGCTGGTGTAGCAGATGATAACGGAAGACTTAACCCTGAGTTTGAATTCTACACTCGTTACGTTGTAAGTCTAGACAAACCAAACAAGGTATTCTGCATCTATAAGACACATGCAGACGCTATCAATGATACAAATAGAATCACCTTCCAGCAACTAAGTGATGCACAGTTCGTCGCTTATGCTAACAAGGCACAGACTCCATTTGCATTTGACCCAAGAGGACAAGAGTATTCTAACAGTGAAACTGGTAGATGGTATATTAAGGTCAAAGATACATCCAGCACTTCTGATCAATCAATTTACAGGGAAAGTATCCTCTGGAGAATTGGTCGCAACAGCGATGTTCGCACATCTCCTGATCCTAAGACTAATGATTCCTTCTACAAACGTCAGGAAGATGACAGAGATAAGGATGACAGAACATATAAGATTCGTTATGTCATTCCTAACTATCTTGAGGGTGTTAGAGATCCTATCAATGGATTTGTTCTTAAAACAAGGACTGACTCTACACGTAGACTAAGACCTCAGAGAATCCTACTGAAACCTGCACCTGGCAACTTTAAGTCAGATGCATTCTTCCAAAACGATAGAAACCCAGGTGAAAGAATTGGTTGGACTAGTAATGAGATCATCCAAAACTTAGGAACTATTAATAATGCCTACGATCCATACCGTAGAGATACTACTGGAGCAGGTGTTGATTATAGAAAGAGAATCACTACCGACAATAATGTTACCATGACTGTACAGTCTGGTAGACTAAGAGATGTTGATGGTGACAGATACTTAGAACTTAACGTATATGACTATGAACCAAACCCAGAGATTCCAGCACTAAACGGTTCTTCTTTTAGAACTGTCAAGATTACTGCTCCTCAGGGTGGATTCTTTGAAGTTAATAAGGCAATTGGAAGTGGTGTTCCTAGTGATCCTCACTATATTCAGTGGTCTGGTTTCAGTTCTGGTTCGGCATATGTCCATGCATATACCCAAGTTGGTTCTGATCATTACCTAATCATTAAGGGTGATGTCATCGATGGAAACCTAATCTACTCTCCATATACTAACACTAGATTCCAGCAGGGTGGCATTTATGCTGACCTCCTAGATGATCCAGATATGGGTAAGTCTTTACCACTCAAGAGATTGATTGAGAAAGGTGAGGATGACTTATTCTACAAGCAGAATGGAGCACCTGTATATACTGTTACTCCTGGTGATATTATCAAGGAAGATGGATCCGAGAACAGATATGTTGTTGCTTCTGTTGAGGATTCTGGTGAGATTGATGACACCTTCTATATCTTTGACATTGAGACACTACAGAGAAGAATTCCTAACCAGCAAGATGGTATTTACTATCTAACCGCTATCCGTGGTAACATTTCACCATTACCTCTCGGTGCTGGTAACCAAAATAACTTCCGTAATTTTAAGTTCTCACAACCAATTTCTTATCTCTATCCACAGAACTATAAGAACGATCCTTACTGGTTCACACACGCTGGTACAACTAACAGTGAGAAAGCATTTGCACAGGGTCTAATCGATCCACCAGCAACATACTCTGCTGCTGATAACTATGTACATGGTCTAGTTAGAACCAACGATTCCAAGTCTTCAATGACTAAGGAAACAATCGTTGATCTAATTGATACACCTGCATTTAACCGTAACACTTACACTGGTGACAATGCTATTGTTGCACAGGAAGGTAATGCTTCTGCTGGTGCTGAAGATAGACAGATTTCTCTTGCTGGTGACAGTGAAGTATTTGTTGACCAGAAGTGGTACGTTGAACTTCGTAGACCATCTATCGCTCGTGCTGGTAACCACACGTTTGAGTATCTTGGTTTCGGTCCTGGTAACTACTCCACTGGTCTCCCAGCACGTCAGGAGATCGTCTTAACGGCGACTCAGGACTACTACGCTCAGGCGAAGCGTCAGGACGGTGGTATCGTCTTCTACACTGGTATTAACTCCAACGGTGAACTATACATTGGTAACCGTAAGATTAATGCTATCACTGGTGAGGAAGAGTTCCTTGAAAGAGCAGCACTAATCGATTCTGATGATGACGAAGATGATATCAGTTCACTTGTTACCACCTTCGAGGTTCCTGTAACATTCAACCAGAATATTACAGTTAACGGTGGTGAAGGAGAACTGGTAAGTAACTTCAACTCACCAATTACGATTAATGTTAATAATAGTGATCTAACTTTACAAGATTCTCCATTAATTATTCTGTCTAACGTAGATACTGAGAATCCTGATGGATCTAAGAACGATCCTACCCTTGATAGAACTACCTTTGTACCACGTCAGAGTGGAGACATCTTCATTGGTAAGAATGAAGTTAAGGCAGCACTATTCCATCTCAATGCTAGAAAGAATGGTCAGTCTTACAGATTCCAGACACATACTACGCTTGAATTGGGTGGTCCTACTCCTACAAATGTAACTCCTAACCAATCATCCTTATATACTGCTGGATTAGGTGGCACTGCACTAGCTTCCAAGCAGAATGTCAAGTATGGTAGTTCTGGTGCATTTGTACTACCACAAGATGGTGATGTTCTACTCAAGGGTGGTTCTGTTGAAAGGTCTGGATCACTTGGTTGGATCTATGCAAACTACTTCACTCCTATTGCTAATGGAGAGATCTTTAACATCGAGTTTAATGGAACCACTACTGTCAAGATTACTTGGAACATTGTAAACAGTGTACAGGTAACCAATGCTTCTCTTGGACTCAGGGAAACTTCTGCTATCAGAATTGAAAACTTCTATCCAGTTGGTACACTGAATGGAACATTTAACATTGATGCTAATGTAGTTATTGGTGGTGTACAAATTCCATTCGATCCAACTGATAGCTTCTGTTACATTACTGTTGGCGAATCTATCTCTGGTGTATCTTATGACAATGATGGTGATGGTTCACTAGATGCTCCTACTACCAATCCAACCTGGGCAAACCTTGTATCTAACGCTGGTACTCCAATCAACGGTAGCACTCCTGCTCCTACTATGCAGTTCTCTACTGCTAACTGGAAGGAAGTTGGTGTTCTAGGTGGTGAGGCACTAAGAACTAAGACGGAGACTATTGGTGATTACAGACTAGGCATCAACACCGTTGCTGCTTCTGCACATACTGCATACGAGACGGCATTTGTTGATGTACATACTGATCCAAAGGCAAACTTGGATGTTGTTGGTACTGCTTGGATTACTGGTAGAACCATTAACAATTACCTTAACGAACCATCTGGTTCTCTAATTGGTAAGACTGCAACTGGTGAGCGTAATGCTTTCTGGGTTGGTGGTGATAGAGACAATCCTGATGCTACCGCAACACTCAGAGTTGCAACCGATTTACAGAGAGTTGGTATTAATGTCTCATCTTCTGATGCTATACTCAACAAAACATTTGTTGTTGATGGTGATGTAAGATTTACTCAGACATTAACTATTGATAACGGTGTTATTGATACTCCAAGCAACACATTTACATTAGCACCTTCAACTGCAACTGTAGATCTATTCCCTGAGGCAGTTACACTGTCTATTGCTAATGCATACGACGATGCAACACAGCAATCTATCAACATCGGTAACAATGCTCCTTCTCAGATCCTTAAGTTTGGTGACGAAGCAACCAATAGTCTACTTTATATCCACAGCAAGTCTCAGAACTCTGTAATTGATATTGGTACTGTTGCAAGTGATGTTGCATACAACTCACAGATTTTTATGGGTGGTGCGTTTGCTAATCCAAACTCGCTGTTTAATATCCGTAACGCAAGACTGAAAGTTGATGGTGACATTCAACTTGGCACACCTTCCACTGGTGTTACCAAGATGTACTCCTTCACTCCAAAACTGGAAATCTTTAGTGCATCTGGTGGTTCTAATGAGATTGATGCTTTCCGTACTGGTTCTATTTTAAGCATTGGTGCTGACGCAGGAACTACAACTATCAATAACAGTCTCTATGTCAAGGCATCCGAAAGAGTTGATGGAAACATCACACTGTTTGGTGGTCTCTCTGCTGGTGAATTAACAGCAACTAGAGGTATCTTTGGCACTACTGTTCAGCAACACCCACTTGGCGGACTAGATGATTTAAACATTGACATCTACAAGCGTGTTGAAATCAATAAGACCATTGATGCTCAAGGTGCTGCAAACTGGGGTGGTGCTTCCTTTGTAGAAGATTCAACAACTGGTACGTACTATCTACCACTAAACCAACCAATTGGTGCTGCTGATCTAGCGATTGGCGATCTAATCTTGGTTGACAGAGCACAGGTTGATGATCAAGTCAACTCTGAAATTCTAAGAGTAGTTGACATCATCAACCCATCTCTTATCACTGATCCTGAGGGTATTAGAGTCGAAGTTGAGAGAGCACAAGAGGGCACGTCTCTCAAACTTGATCACCCAGACAACTGCCCACTTGTCAAACTAACCAAGCAAGAGAACGTCAGTTTCACAACATCTGTTGTACCAAATGGTACTGCTGGTGATTCGGTATCTATTACGACCGCTGAATTTGGTGGATCGATTAATATTACTGATATCTTAAGACTATCTGACACTGAACTCTTTGATGTTACCGCTGTCTCTTCTGACACTAATAACATCCAAGCACTAAGAATTAATGATGGTGCAGAACCAACTGCATTCACAGTCTTTGAAGTTCTTTCTACTACTGGTCAGACTACAATTGAAGGTCCAACCGAAGTTAGAAATGATATTCTGCTCACTGGTACTACATCAAATGAAGATAGAAAACTAACTATCACTGACGGCACCAATGTAACATTTGAAGTTGATGCTGCTGATGGTGACACTAAACTTGCTGGTGATCTATCTGTTGGTTCTGACTTTGATGAATTTGTAGTCAATGGTGACACTGGAACTCTAACAATGAAGGGTGGTGACATCCTTGTTAAGGATGATACTGGTGCTAACAATAGACTACAGTTTGTCAATGGTAACGGCAATCTAACAATTGCTGGTGTTATTGAGACACAGGGAACGGGAACTAACCTCTTTGCAGGTGATGTTGAGTTGAATGGTGGTGATCTTACCGTCAACGACGGAAGCACTTTGAGATTCGGTGTAAATAACAATGGAACAATTGATCTAGGTGGAATTGATGGTTACTTCGGTGCTACTGGCGCTAGAAGATGGGAATATGTCTCAACAGTTTCTGGTGATGCTGGTGTAGTTGCATCTAACATCAATCTCTTTGTTAAGGCATCTTCCAACCTCGTTCTTAAGTTACCTACTAATGCGGCAACTGGTGATATGATCAGAGTTGTTGATATTGGTGGCGCTCTAACGTATAATGTTAGAATGATTTTCAGAGCACCTGATGGTATCCCTATCGCTGGTGATTCTACCAATACCTCCAATGC
>Ga0209557_1001688_pt1 | contig 12003 bp, 9 predicted proteins | sample SaaInlV_120m_DNA_4_FD_184672 | JGI IMG/M metagenome (GOLD analysis project Ga0209557, IMG submission 184672) | Marine microbial communities from expanding oxygen minimum zones in the Saanich Inlet - Saanich Inlet SI074_LV_10m_DNA (SPAdes) (version 2) | ecosystem: Environmental > Aquatic > Marine...
GCTCTGCCTTTGGGCGTTTGATCGATGAGACTATGGTTCCGCTTGTATCGCGTATCCTTTATGTGATGGATCAGGCTGGTTACATCGACTTGCCGCTCAAGGTTAATGGCGTTGAGGTTAAGGTGACGCCGGTAGCTCCTTTGGCCCAGGCTCAGAAGCTTCAAGAGGTAAACGATATCGTGCAGTTTATGCAGATTGCCAACTCTCTAGGCCCACAGGGTCAGATGGCTCTCTCGATCCCAAGGATCACAGCATTCATTGCCGATAAGATGAACATCAAACAGGACTTGCTCACCACACCGGAAGAGCAGGAAATGATGATGCAACAGATGCAGGCGCAAGCAATGGCCGAACAAGGGCCGCCGACTGCTGATGATGGTGGAGCAACAATGGAGGCGATGCAATGAGTTCACCCGATGGGTGGGAAGGTTTAACCCAAGCAACAAGTGAAGCACCAAGGGCTGCGGAAATAGATATTCTGTATGGCAAGGTCTTCAAAAGCACAGAGGGACAACGTGTCCTAAGTCACTTGCGCTCGATTACTATTGAGCAACCGTCTTGGATTCCTGGGGAAGATGCGAGTTTCGGCTATGTTAGGACAGGCATGGCTGAGATGGTTCGCATGATTGAGAAAAGAATAGAAAGGTCAAACAATGGCTGAAGCAATGGCAGAACAAATGGGAGCTGATGCTCCAATGATTAACGTAGCAGAGCCGGATGCTCCACAAGAGGATGCGCCGGTTGCGGTACACGAAGAGCCACAGGGTGAGCCTGTGAGCGCAAATGATGATAGCGAGCCTTTAGAGCGGCCAGACTATTATCCAGAGAAGTTTTGGGACGAGGACGGTCCAGATGTTGAAAAGCTGGCAAAGAGCTACGCAGAGCTTGAGAAAAAGTTTAAAGCCGGAAAGCATAAGGCACCGGAAGAGTATGATGTATCTGCACTTGCGGATCAGGGTTTGGACTCTGACGATCCGACTGTCGCCGTATATCAGGATTGGGCTAAAGAAAACGGGATTAGCCAGGGCGCATTCGAGGATCTCGCAGGCCGTGTACTTGCCTTGTCTAAGGATGAGCAAGAAAGCGTACAATACGATCAGCGCGCGGAGATGGAGAAGCTAGGGTCCAATGCCTCTGAGAAGATCCAAATGACTGAGCGTGTCTTGATGAAGGCTCCTCTGAACAACTCTGAGCGTGAAGCGATAGCGTATTCCCTTAACAATGCCGATGCTATCAATGCTTTCCTAAAGTATCACCAGGCGATTACGAATGAGAACATTCCAATCAAGCCCACGATTCAGCAAGAGACCATGAGCCGACAAGATCTTGATGTTGCTATCTCTGATCCTCGCTGGCAAACCGATGCTGCTTGGCGCACTCAGATGGAGCAAAAGTGGTTCCAATCGCAGCAAAAGTGATAGAGACTTGCAATAAATATCGCTTGCGTGTATTTTAGCCGTAACGGCTAACCGTGCTCGGCCCGTTAGATGTAGTAATCTACTGGTTGGCGCGGCCATAACGCGCAAGCGACCGCCCGAACCTCGGATAACGGAAGCGTTTAATTGAAACGCAAAAGGAGGTTTTTGCAAATGGCGATTAACGTCTCAACCGCGTTTGTTGATCTTTTCGATTCTGAGGTCAAACAAGCGTATCAAGCCGAATCTGTGCTTCGTGGCACAATGCGGACCCGCACCGGCGTTGCCGGTAACACTGTTAAGTTCCCAACAATCGGTAAAGGTGTTGCTACGCTCCGCGTACCACAAACCGATGTTACTCCACTTAACGTCACATACGGCCAAGTAACTGCGACAATGGAAGACTACATTGCAGCAGAATACTCAGACATCTTCCAACAGTCCCACATCAACTTTGATGAGCGTTCTGAATTGGTACAGGTTGTATCTAAGTCTATTGCTCGCCGCATGGACCAGATCATGATCGATGCTCTGAACGCCGCTACTGGCACATCTACTGTTGCAACAACAATCGGTGGTGCTGGCACAAACATGAACATCGAAAAGCTCCGCGCTACTGCGAAAGCTATGAACGAGAAGAACGTACCTTCTGAAGGCCGTAACTTGCTCATGCACGCTTCTCAGCTCGATGCTTTGCTCGGTGAAACTGAAATCACAAGCCAAGACTTTGCTTCTGTAAAAGCTCTTGTCCAAGGTGAGATCAATACATTCATGGGCTTCAACATCTTGACAATGGGCGACCGTGATGAGGGTGGCATTCCGAAGCCTTCTACTCGCACTTGCTTTGCCTGGCACAAGGATTCCATGGGCTATGCTGAGTCGATGGCTCAGAAAACCGAAGTCAACTATGTCCCAGAAAAGACATCGTTCTTGGTTAGCTCCATGTTCTCTGCTGGTTCCGTCTCAATTGACGGCGAAGGCATTGTCAAAATTTCTTGCACTGAATAAGGAGAATAAGACATGGCATTCGCAACAGCAAATTGGGCAACCGTTGGCGCTTCTAAGAGCGGCAATGCTCCTGCAATCTATAGCTACAAATCTTCTGGCGATAACAAAGCTGCTATCGCTGGCTCTGGCTATTTCAACACAGTTGAAGCTCTTATCACTACTGGTGATTGGATCTACACATACGGAAGCGATGGCGGTCAAACGCTTGTAGCAACCAACACGGCAGGCGTTATCACAACGGCTGTAATCTAAAGAAAGAGAGGGCTGGTTAAGGCTGGCCCTCTCCACCCTTTACGGAGAACGATTATGGCTGCTGGTGATACCTCACTTTCTATCTGCTCGGATGCACTAATATTGCTGGGCGCTTCTCCGATATCTTCGTTCACAGAGGGATCTGACTCGGCTCAAGCTTGTGATCGACTGTATCCAGATCTCAGAGATTCCTTGCTCTCTAACTATCAATGGAGCTGGAGCGTTAAGAAGGTGCAACTAAATCGCCTTTCTACTGCCCCCATTGATGAGTGGAAGTATGCTTACCAGATGCCAGGGGATATGCTCTCCGGCGTTTTGGCCCTATTTACAAGCTCTGGCATTGGCGAGAACCCTGTCCGGTATGGATGGGAAGTTTACGGCGATCAGCTATATACAAATTTCGAGAAGATTTTCATCGACTATCAAGGTACGATTGATGAGAGCAAGATGCCTAATTACTTCGTGCGCCTTCTCCGCACCTCTCTCGCTGCTGAGTTAGCGTTTACAATTACCGATCAGATCAGCAAGTCGGATTACTTTCGGGCTTTGGCATACGGATCTCCTGGTGAATCAAACCGTGGTGGGCTGATGCGTGAGGCCATGAACATAGATAGTCGTGGCAAGCCGCCACAGATCATTGAGGATTATTCTCTTATTGATGTGAGATACTAATATGCGGATTATGCAGTTCCAAACGAACTTCTCGGTTGGCGAGCTTGATCCTCTTATTCGCGCTCGCACCGATCTGGAGCAATATCGCAATGCTCTTGAGGAAGCCACTAACGTCATTATCCAGCCCCAGGGTGGTTTTAAACGCCGTGATGGCATGAAGTTTATCTATGACTTTGGCTCAAGCTTTACTGACTTTAAGGTAATCCCGTTTGAGTTTAGCGTGGATGATAGTTACCTTTTGGTGTTCGTCACTCAAAGGATCTACGTCTTTAAGGCTGGTGTCTTACAGACTAACATCAATGGCTCCGGTAACGATTACATTACGGCAACAGACATAACCACAGCAATGCTCGATGAGATCAACTATACGCAAGCGGTCGATACTCTCATTCTCTGCCATGAGGATCTGCAAACGAAACGCCTGGTGCGTAACGGTGATACGAGCTGGACGCTAGAGAACCTGCCAATCACAAACCTGCCTCAGTACGCATATGCCTTTGATACGCATATGCCCGACTTTTCGATTACGCCAAGTGCATCTAGTGGAAACATTACTATTACCGCATCTAGCGTAACAACCGATACTGGAACGGCGCAAGGCGGTGCAGCGGCTACCATTACGCTAAAGTCTGCGTCAAGCTATACGACTGACGATCAGCCAAACGGGATGTTCATAACATTAACTTCCGGCACTGGATCGGGTCAGACGCGGCACGTTGAGGATTATACAGCGTCAACAAAGGTTCTCGCTGTATATCCAGCGTGGGATACTGCGCCCGACAGCACTACGGGTTATAAAGTAGAGGCATTTGCGCCTGCTGCCGTTGGCGAATACGCCCAAGTCACAAGCACATTTGGCCGCGCTCGATATGTTGAGTATGTTTCTCCGACTGAAATGAAGGCGGTAACGGAAGTTGCATTCTTTGATACCGATGAAATCACTGCTGGATTTTGGGAAAGTGAGCATGGGTATGAAGATGTTTGGTCTAACACCCGTGGCTGGCCGCGCTCTGCTGCGTTCCATGAGGGCCGGTTATACTTTGGTGGCTCTAAGTCTCGCCCTAATACAATTTGGGGCTCCGGCGTAATTAACTACTTTGACTTCGCCGCTGGTACTGGCCTGGATGATGAAAGCGTTGAGGCAACGATTAATACCAATCAGCTCAATACAATCGTCAATCTATTCTCTGGCAATGACTTCCGGATCTTCACGACCGGCGGTGAGTTTGTAATCTTGCAGGGAACGAATGAGCCGATCACTCCATCGACATTCTTTGTACGGCCACAGACCCGCCTGGGATCAAAAGCTGGTATTCCAATCGAAGAGCTGAATGGCGCGTCAATCTTTATTCAGCGCCAGGGTAAATCAATCAACGTGTTTCAGTTTGGCGATACGACTGCATCTTACCAGGTGCGCAACATATCAGCCCTAAGCTCTCACTTGCTCAAGAACCCTGTTGATATGGCTGCGCGTAGAGCTGCGTCTACGGATGAGTCTGATCGTCTGTTTGTGGTAAATGGCACTGACGGATCTATGGCGGTTTACTCTATCCTGGTTGGTCAGAATGTTATTGCTCCCAGCCGGTTCGTTACGGATGGCGAGTATATCGCTGTCGGTGTCGAGGTTGCAGATGTTTATGTAATCGTTAAGCGCACCATAAATGGCTCAGATAACTATATGCTGGAGAAGTTTGATCCGAACCTTACCCTGGATAGCGTTAAGAGCGGCGGAGCGGCCTCCTCAGTGACGATGGACCAGTTGCAGGGGGAGACAGTCCAGATCATTAGAGATGGCGTCCTAGAGCCAGAGCAGGTGGTTCCGGCTTCCCCATACACAATTACCTTTGCCTCACCAGCTACGTCTAGCTATCAAGTCGGGCTGAACTATACGGTCACAGCTAGGACAATGCCTGCGGAGCCGGTGCTTTCGTCTGGATCGGTACAGGGCTTTAAGAAGCGGATTATCCAGGTTGATGCTATCGTCAACAGCACGAAGGATATGACGATCAACGGCAAACAGATTTCGTTTAGAAACTTTGGCGAAGATGTGTTGGATTCCCCGGTCGAGCCTTTCACTGGCATAAAAACTGTGCATGGTCTTCTGGGGTATAGCGGAACGGGGCAGATTACGATTAGCCAGAATGTTCCATTGGAAATGATTGTTCTCGGTCTTGAGTACCGTTTAAGCGTGGGGAATTAAAATGGAAGCAATGGCAGTCATTGGTCCGGTAATATCAGTCGGCAGTAAAATTGCTGCGTCTGGTGCGCAAATAGATGTTGGCCGCGCTCAACAAGCGGGTTACGAACAGCAAGCACAGGCTGCGGAGTTAAAGGGTCGGTCTGAAGCGATTGCTTATAAACAGCAGGGCGCGGATGTTTTGAGAAATTTAAATGAAACACTTGCGGCAATTGTTGCTCGTGCCGGTGCTGGTGGTGTAGATCCTACATCTGGATCGGCTGCAACTATGCAGATGTTTTCTACAAGCGAAGGCGGCAGGGAGTATGCACAGGCACGGGACAATGCAAGTTTGGCTCTTGAGGAAGCTTACACACAAAGCGGGATTTATAGATCTGCTGGAGCTACGGCAATGAAAAGTGCAAATGTAAGCGCGGTGGCAAGCATTGGTGAAGCGGCCTACATGGCCGGTCAACTATCATAGGTTAGGTTAAAGAATGGCACAGCTTCCACGATATCAGAGATTAGGCGTAAAGGCCCGCCAGCCAGGAAATATTGATTTTGCTGATACGCGAGAACAGGCAAGGTATTCGGACAATCTCTCTCAGCAACTTAACCGAATGTCTCAGTTCGCCTTCAAGGAAGCCGCTAGGGCTGCTACAATTCGCGGTCAAAAACAAGTGCAGGAAGAGGGTGCTGTTGAAACCCTTGAAGCTATTGATGAAAAGGGTGGCGCGTTTAGCATTGCTGATCGTGCGGCGTATGAACTAGGAAGCCGTGTTGCTGTAGCAGAAATAGAAAATGCGGCTGAGCTTGAAATATCCCAGATATTGGCAGATGCCGAAAGAAATGAAACTCCTTTCTCAAGAGTTCAAGAACAACTTTCTGATGTAAATTTAGGTTATTCGGAGTCTTTAAGATTAATAGACCCATCGGCTGCGGCTGTTTTAAAAACAAATTTGGAAGGCGCTTCTTCCGTAGCAACGGAAAAATACTCCAATTGGTATGTAAAATTACAAGCCCAAAAAAGACAAATTAGAATTGCTGAAACTGGAGATCTTCAATTTAAAAATGTTTTGGATTATGCGGTATTGCCCGGTACTACCCCGGCAAAACTAGAAGCTTATATACAAACAAGGGCTAGTCTGTATTCAGACACCGGAGCCAGTGTGAAGCAAACTGCCAAATGGATACAACAGGCAACAGATGCCGCTATAAAAGAAAACACAGTTTATAGGTTTATGTCTTCGGGCATTGAAGCCCAAACGCAAATGCTAAAAGACATGGAGACCAATCCCGTTGAAGGGATGAGCCTCTTAGAGACTCAAGGTTTGCGCAAAAGTTTGCAGTCTGATTTAAACCAAAAATTAACCGCTCGAAGATCTGCTTCAAAAGGTGTTGTTGCTGATATAACTATTCAAAACAAATTGTTGACGGATGGAGGTATGCCATCCTCCACTTCTATTACTAATCTCGAAACTCAGATAGAAGCTCTTGGCCCGGATGCTGGTGATGCGCGAGTTGCACTTGCTGATTTAAAGTTTAATATAGCGAATGCTGAAGTCTTTAGAGGTCAGACGTTTGAGGAGCTTTCGCGAACGGTTGCTGAGTTAAGGAACGGAATCGTTAATATAGGGCAACCAGGTCTAGATACTCCTATCGAGGTTTCCACACTTAAATCTGCTGAAACTTATTTAGCCGCTGCTGAAAAGGCTTTAAAAGATCAAGACGCTTTAGAAAAAGAAACTTATCAGCCGGTTGTAGACGAAATTATAAACATTGGCGCAGACCTTCAAGCTGCAATTGATTCCGGTAGGCCCGTTTCTTCGGAGAGATTGCTACAGGCTAAGGATCTATACCAGAGTTTGCCAGATGAATTTCAAAGTGCAGTGGAGCCTGTTTTATCCGAGGTCTGGAGAACAAATAGTTTATTAAAAAAATTAAGCGCGTTAGATGAGGGTGGAGTCCAGCGTTGGCTAGAAGATTTTGAAAAAGCTGGATTTTCTCCAGGTGCTTTTGAAGACCCTGATCGCTTTGGTGCCGCTGGGGTAGACACAAAGATTGAACTAAAAGCCGTTAAAATGGCACAGGATATTATAAGTTCCTTACAAGCCGCAGCGGCATCTGCTGAAGTAGATCGGCAAGAGGAATTTAATCCTATCATTAAAGACGCTGAAAAAACTCTCTCAACGCTTCAATCCTTTATAGATAAAAACGTAGATGTTCCTGACGCCGTTGTTAAAGATCTGATAAAAACAATAACAAATATCCCAGAGGATTTGCGAGGCGACTTGACTGAGCGTCTGAACACATTGGGATATACGCAAGATCTTTTGACCTTCGCCTCTGACACCGATGTAGAGGGCATGAAAAAATACATTGAGAATTTAAAGGTTTCGGGCATAGAGCAAGAGGGTGATCCGGTCGGACCTAATTCTCCAATGGAGTTAAAAGCACTCACTCTTGCAAATCAATTGTTGAAAACAATGGAAGCTACTCAGGCAAACCTTTTGGCGGCAGATGAGAAGGCACAAAAAGAAAAATTTGATCCTATAGTTTCAGATTTAAAAAATAGGATTTCCGGGTTTAATAAGATTGTTCAATCAGGTCAGCCTGTTAGCCAAGAAGATTTCAATTACTTGGTAAGTGTGTTCAATGAATTGCCGAATGACTTTCGTGGAGACATATCTGATGAATTGCAAGGCTTAGGCTATCTTTCGGATATTGTTGAAAATTCCCGCAACATGAATGTTAGCGAAATGGCTCGGTATATAGACAATCTTGGCAGAGGGTTTGATGAATCTCGCCCTGGCGGCTTAGAAACTTACAGTGATCCGAATGCAACCGTAAACACTATCGTTGAGCAAAACAGGCTAGACTTAGCGCAGAAAATGCTTTCGCAAATGAAAACTGGCTTGGCACAAGACGCTTTGTCGTATGGCATTAATGCGGGAACTTTGGATCAAAATGGGTATCCGCTGAAGTTAAACCAAATCGATTTGTTAGGTTCGCAAGAGGATCTTGTTGCGTCATTGCAGCAGCGCACAAAAGTGGCAAAGGCTGTTAGTGGCAAATACTTAATACCTACGCAATTCTTTACGGCTGCGGAAAGAACTTTATTTGCAGAGTATATGAGAACAGCCGACACAAACCAAAAGATGAGTGTGTTTGCTGCAATAGTCGATGTTGGTGAAGTTAATGCTCAAAGTATGCTTGCGGAACTTTCTCAAACTTCTCCTATTGACGCGGGGATTGGAGCCTTAGTCCTAAACAAAAGAGGTGGCTCCGCAAAAAATGCCCTTATTGGGCTTGAGCTTATGAACGATCCGAGCATTGATATTGAAGGGATGGATGAGGCTAAGCTAACAGAGGCTTATGGTCGCTCTGCCTTAATTAATCTAAAGGGACTTAGGGATGTAATATTTCCTGTGGCTCAAGCAATATATGCGTCAAAGGCTGTAGGTAAGAGATCTTTTGACTCTTCTTTATGGCAAGATTCTGTTTCAGAAGCTGTCGGTGGAAGCGGCGAGTTTGGCGGCATTCAATCTGTTCGTAAAAGTGATACACTCTTGCCTCCAGATTATTCTGTTGATCGAGTTGAAACGGCTTTAGACTTAGCAAATCCAGCGGCATTTGCTGCTTCTTCAAAAATGGTTCTAGCTGAGGGCATGGCGGAAATGATTGCTAGGAACCCTGGGTTTCACAGTTTCTTTTTGCAGCGAGTGGCCGGTGAAAATATGTATAGGATCATTTCGAAAAAAACCGGCAAACCTGTCATCACTAATGACAATATAAAGTTTCAATTTAATTTAAAACAGTTTGTGGAGTATGTGGAGGCAAACAATTGAACTTTGATACGCCAGATGTAACGGATATGTACGATCCAAATGGGATCAAGCGACCTTCCGACACCGTAATAGAAAACATAACGGGTTCTTTTGAGGACAGTTTGCTAACTGGCGCTTTGGGTGCAAATACGGAATTTATTTCGACAACTAGAGTTTGGGAGCCAATCATAGAAAGATTGAACGAATTTGCCGGTGAGCAGGATGTTGGTTTTTTTATGCGGTACTTTAGTGACGCTGGGGCAAATAAGTTTAGCAATCCAGGAATTGCTTATTCAGAGGTTTTTAATCCACTTACAAACGAAAACTATCTGAGGCTTTCGGGAGAAATATACAAATACGTTTCAGAGAACCAAGACACTCTTCCCGATGATTTGAAGGGTCTCAATGAGGAGTTGATTAATTCACTTCTCGAACAACAGTTTAAAGATGCACAAGAGTCTGAGCAAAGCCGATCCATTCATAACCCGGGGGCATTAAGGGTTATTGCAAGGTTTGCTGGCGGGACCGGTAGTTCTGTAGGAGATCCCATAAACTTACTTACCGCTCCATTTGGGGGGGCTGTTGTAAACCAGGGCGGCAAGCTGCTGTGGAAAGGCGTAGCAAGCAATATGCTCGTCAACGCTGGCGCTGCGGCACTTACGGAAGGTGAGGTTGCCGATTGGTACGAAAAGATGGGTGCTGAATATACTTTTGAGGATTTTGTTTACAATGTGTCTTTGAACGCTGCTTTGGGTGGCGCACTCCCTTTAGCTATTCCAGGCGTAAAGATGACTTGGCAAAAATCAAAAGAGCTTGCCGATATTTTAATAGCTAAAGGCTTTAAGGTTGATTCAAAAACCCAAGCCCTTTTAGATATGCTTGACGATTTTGAAGCCACTAACGATAGCAACCCTTTTAGAAGGGATAACGCTCTTGAGTCTTTAGATGCTGACGCTGCACATGAGGATGCCCTTACGGCTGCATCTGCTGCAATTCAAGATGGAAATGCTGAATTTATACCTTCTGCACCGTTATTGCCCTTAAAGGAACAGCCAGCCGCACCTAAGCAGAAAGCCCCTTTGCCTGGTGATCGCACCGTTATGGACGTTATTAAAGATGATGATGCTTACGTTGTTAGGCTTAATGCTGCGGATTTAGAGGTTGATGCTGCAACATTCCAATACAAATCAGAAGGCGACGAGTTTGGTGTTACAGATGTGTTGCGAGATGAAAAAGAATGGATACCAAGCTGGTCGGGCACTTTGACTGTTTATGAATACGCTAACGGGAAAAGAGTGGTTGCTGACGGCCATCAAAGAATTGGCTTTGCTAAGAGGGTCATGGCTCAAGATCCTTCTAAGAACGTTGAAGTAAACGCTATTATTTTTAGAGAGTCAGACGGAGTTTCTCCAGAAGAAATGCGAGTAATTGCAGCTTTAAAAAACATTGTAGAGGGAAGCGGCGATGCTGTAGATGCTGCAAAGGTTTTGCGCGTAGACCCTTCGGCTATGCCGGTGCTTCCAGCTAAATCTGAGCTTGTTCAGCAGGCCCGAGGTATTAGGCCATTGAGTAACGACTCATTCGGAATGGTTGTAAACGGGATTGTCCCAGCAAAGTATGCTCAATATGTTGGTGATTTAATTAAAGATGAGAACCTTCAAGACGCTGCTATGCGGGTTTTAGCAAAGTCAAAGCCAGAAAATAAATTCCAGGCAGAAGCAATGGTTCGCCAGGTTAGGGATATGCCGACCGCAGAAGTTACCCAAACATCTTTGTTCGGTGACGAGCTTATGACTGAAAGTTATTTTTTTGAACGCAGCAAGATTTTAAACCAAGCGTACACTGAACTGCGTAAAGACAAGTCTGCATTCGAAACCTTAGTACGCAACTCCGAAAGACTAGAAGCCGAAGGCAACGTATTAGTAAACGATGCAAACGAAAGAAAGGCAGCTACAGATGCCCAAACAATCGCGCTCCTCCAAACGCTCGCAAACCGCAAAGGGCCGCTCTCAGACGCCCTCAATGATGCAGCAAGAACAGCAAGGGACACAGGCAATTACAAATCCGCCAGAGACGGATTCCTTACCGCTATCAGACGATCAATTGACTCAGGCGATTTCGAGGGCGTATCTACTGGCGACATTGGACGCTCTTTCGATGGTAAAGCAGAGGTCGCTAGAGATGAGATTGCAGAACCAGAACTTGATGGATTCGAAGAACCCTCTGGCATAGCGGCTCAACAGCAGGAGGGGCAACTTGAAATAGATATGTTTGGTGCTGATGAGGTTGAGCCTGGTAGCTTGCAAGATCTTATCCAAACAGAAGCTTTAGCTGACGCAGACATGGATCTTGAAATTCCTTTTGAGAGTGTTCTTGGAGCGGATGAGCAAATTGAGGTAAGGACTATGACTCTGAGAGAATTGCGCGAAGAGATGAAAAAAGAGCAGGCCGCGATTGCTCGTATGGAGTTTTGTACGATATGAGTTTTAAAGATTGCATAAACGAAGGCGTGGACGCTGGCGAGATATCCCGTGAGCGTGCAGATGAGGTTTTGAGTTTGTTTGATGAACTTGAGGTTAAATACAACCGACAAATGGGGGGCGCTGCGGCAAGAGCAAAAGCTGCTGGCGATACAACTATTGCCACTAAAAAA
>Ga0209557_1001691_pt1 | contig 11995 bp, 6 predicted proteins | sample SaaInlV_120m_DNA_4_FD_184672 | JGI IMG/M metagenome (GOLD analysis project Ga0209557, IMG submission 184672) | Marine microbial communities from expanding oxygen minimum zones in the Saanich Inlet - Saanich Inlet SI074_LV_10m_DNA (SPAdes) (version 2) | ecosystem: Environmental > Aquatic > Marine...
AAGGAGTGGATAAATCGGAAAGTAAAAACGGGACTCCTGTTATTTCATAATAATGTTCAGAAGAACCTATTAACAGACTTACATACCTTCCCAGATCAATAGCTGAAGTAATTTGATATTCTTCAGTTGCCTTAATAACAGTATTGAGGCGCTGGAGTTTTTCTAATGCATCGACATTAAAACCTAATTTATTTATTTTTAAAATTATAAATGGATTTTGATTTTGAATACCATTTTCAGTAATTGGGAGTGTAGCTCCAAGATAGGACAGGCACCATTGCAAACCAATAATAGCCTTACTTATAGTGTCTTCCTCATAACTCTTGTTCCATTTAAGTATTAACGAAAAATCCTCCTCTACAATATCATTGTACGTTGAATTGGTACACGAAGTCAATAAAATTAATACTATAATTACGGTCTTTTTCATTATTTACTAACCATCATTAAGCTACCAGCTAACCATGACTTTATTTTTAATTTGGCAGCCTTAAAATAGCTTTTGTTTTTGCCCTTTAATAGTTCTTTATGATAATTAACTTCGTTGACTACTTTTCTGATAGCATGATCATAATATTTTCTTGAATATGTTCTTTTAAAATCAATATCTCTGTCTGTTGAGGTTTCCCAGGCAGGCTGTTTTGTTATCTTATCTTCAATATCTGAATATAAGGAAGTCCCTTTTATTGGGTAAGCCAACGTAATGGTAAAATATTTTGGATTGGCTTCTTTAAGGTAGTTAATGGTTTTATAAATATCCTCTTCGGTTTCGTCAGGGTATCCAAGCATGATAAAGGTTCCTGACTCAATTCCTTTTTTGTTGGTTTCTCTAATGGCATTTTTCACAGTACTAACATCTACCCTACGATCCATAGCATCTATAATTTTTTGAGAACCACTTTCGGCTCCAATCCAAATACGATAACAACCTGTTTGTTTTAATTGTTCAAGAACTTTATCATTTAATCTTTCAGCTCTTGTGATACATTCAAACGGGATTAAAACCTCTTGTTTAGTTACTTCATTACAAAATTCTTCCATCCATTTATGACTGACCGTAAAAACATCGTCAACAAACCAAATGGAGTCAGGATTGTATTGTTTTTGAAGCATACGCATCTCTTCCACCACTAATTTAGCAGGTCTTCTTCTGTAACTTTGTCCATACACAGCAGTGCTACACCATTTACAGGTATATGGACATCCTCTTTGAGTGCTAATAGTCATAGAACTTTTACCATGATTAGTTTTCCAGGTATCTAAATATTTTTGAATATTAATACCTTCTCTGTTGGGAGGAGGAAGTTGACCAAGATCTTTAATTTTTACTCTTGGAGGTGTTTTTATTATTGAATTATTTTTTTTGTAAGCAATTCCAGTAATAGAACTATAATCCGAATTTTGTTGAATAGATTGGTACAACTCAGCAATGGTTTGTTCTCCCTCGCCAATAATTAAAAAATGAGCTCCGGTATCTAAATAATTTTGAATATTAAAGGTCACATCGGGACCCCCTAAAATTATTTTCGGATGTCCATATTTGGGATCAGCTATCAATAATTTAATTAACTTAATAACCGTTATTTTAGTCATTAAATTGGTATAGATTGCGACTACTAAGGGTTTTTCCCGTGCTATAAATTCTAATTGAATTTCCTGATTTGAAAAGGTGGAATCGAATACATGATTTTCAATTTTTTCTTGATTTAAATAACTTGACAGGTACAACAAGCCAAGAGGAGCATATGGCTTCATTATACTTGCCTCCTTTGGATCTTTGTTTAGATAATAACCATGGGTTAAAACAATACTCATCTGACTATTTTTTTTGCAATACAATTAAGTAGTGATCTGATAAATTTGCCCACATACGCTGTTTTAATAATTTTTCTTTCCACTTTATGATCTCAAAAAGTATTTTTTTATTCTTAAAAAAAGGATTTAAATAAGAAGGTGGGATTGCAATTCCAATTGGATTTAAAGATACTATTTTATATTGCTCAGATAGCAAATTGACTAGTTCCTGATAATTATAATACCACGTAGGGATTTGTATCCCGTCAACATTAGTTAATAAGGCTTTATTCGTGTTTCTCCTCTTCATGTTTTTAAAATCTCCTTTAAGAAAAAAATAAAGCTGTTCCCAAATACAATGCTTAGGCATCATAACAAATGCTAACATACCTTGTGATTTTAAAATTGATGTTGAGTTATTCAAAAATTCTTTTAGGTCATGTTTTGATAAACAATTTAATCCTCCAAAATTAGAAAAAAGTAAATCAAATTTTTCCTTAAAGATTTCTGTGTGAATAGTCTGGAGGTCCAATTGCTTAAAAATTAAATTTGAATGATCGTACTTATTTTTTGCAATTTCGATCATCTTAGAGGAAATATCAGAAGCAATAACAAAATGACCCTTTTTAGCCAACCAATCGGCATCGATTCCGGTACCGCAATTAATTTCTAGCACCCGTAGTTTTTTTTTCTTCTTTTCAAGCTGTTTATTTAAAAAATAGTGAACACGTTCCCGTTGCGCACTCCCAATCAATGAATTGGAGAAATGCGCATCGTAATTTATTGCGTGATCATCAAAATTAGCTTTCATGAGTGTGTTTCATTTTATCCAATATTATTTTATCCAATAAAGAGGACGGGGCATAATAAAAATATAAAAGAAGTGAACGAACTTTGTCTTTTGAAATTGAAAAAGGATTTTTAAGAAGTTGATGAAAGTTAGAAATCGCTTGACTTTTTCTATATTCTTTATGAACATATCGGTGTAACTTTTTATAAAATCTTGAATTAAAAGTTCCTTGAAACATCATCGCTAGATCGTCAGAATCTTTCCAGTTTGATTTAAATTTTAGATCATCTTTTACCATTTCATAGAACTTAGTCCCAGGCAATGGGTAGGAAACAGAAACGCCAATATTATCTGGTTGCAATTCTTTAATCATTTCAATTGTTTTGGAAATATCATCTTTAGTTTCATTCAAATAACCGAATTGAATAAAGAAGGCCACTTTGATATTTTTTAATTTTAATAACCGAGTCGCTTTATAAATTTGATTTAATTGTGTGCCTTTATCCATTGCATCCAATATTTTTTGAGAACCACTTTCAGCTCCTACCCAAACCTCTTTTAAACCACTTTCTGCTAATGCATCTATTGTATCTTCTTTTAACAATAAATCAACTCGACTTTGTATGGTATATGTTATTCTTAATTCTGCTTCTTTTAATGCAGTATTAAAATTTTGAACCCATTTGGGTTTTAACCCAAAAATATCGTCACACATCCAAAAATTAGTAACACTGTAATTTTCTTTCAGGGTAGCGATTAATTTAGTAATGTATTCTGGTGAATGTGAATTATATCGAACTCCATAAATAGGTTTCGCACACCAATTACATTTATAAGGACATCCTCTTGTAGTTGCAATATTTAAAGTGAATTTTTTTCCGCTTCTAGACCATACCTTTTTGTAGGCATTAATATCAATTAAATCCCAAGCAGGCATGGGCAGTTCATCTAAATTTTTTAAAACTTCTCTTTTTGGATTGATGGTGTAATCAAGATCATTCTTATAAACGATTCCTTTTAAAAAATCAATTTGCTCGTTATTTACTAGTTTAAACACCAATTCTTTTAACGAAATTTCTCCTTCACCCAATAGGACATAATCAGCTCCTTTGTTCAAATATTTTTTATAGTGATCTGTACTGTCTGAGCTATTTACAATTACGGTACAGTTGTGTTTTTTCCCGATGGCAATCATGTCAAAAGCAGCCTCTCGCATATTGGTAAGACACATTTTTGTTAAATAATTAAATCCATCATCATAAATAACTAAAAAAGAGGGCTTTTGATCCTGAATTTCTTTTTCAATTTCAAAGGGATTATCTCTTAAGTTGGTATCAAAAAGAGAAACTGAAAAACCGCTCTTCCTTAATAACGAAGCTGCGTATATGGTCCCTAAAGGAGGATAAGGAGTTTTATTGTTCCATTGTTTTTGATCCAACGGATAATAGTAGGAATGTGAAAAGAGAATATCAAGCATTTTCTTTAGTGATGTGAATATTATGTTTTTCTCTTAATTCGTCGTATCTAGTGTTTAGGCGATCAATTACTTTATGTTGAAAATTTAAAGGATGATGTTTCGATATATTTTTTGTAGACTTCATCGCCACGTTAAATTGTCTTTCTTCTAAATGATTAAATTTAATTTTCCATTTTTTATATGTTATTCTTAAAAAAGCAGCGTCAAGCCAATCTCCTATTTTCGAATCTAAAAAATATTCAGTAATTTTTGTTGCGGTTGGTTTTTTAACCACTTGTAGTTTTGATAAGCCATCAGTAACCGTTTTATTTGGCAAATAATTTTCTACCCATTTATTTTCATCGTAAAATTTATGGAAACTACCGTTGCCATACATAGGGAGTAACGTTGTTAACTCGGTTGCGGTAAATATATTTTTTTCTTCAATCTCTAGCGCATTGGAACTAATAAAATAATTAACACAGAAATACTTTTTAGAATTTAATAAAAATATCTTTTTATAAAGAATCAGAAAAGTTCTAGCGATCCATAATCGTTTTGGACTCGTAATAATAAAAAAATCAATATCTGCATCATCATCATAATAACCCTTCGATAAAGAGCCTGAAATCCCCACCCCCTCTACATAAGGAAATTTAGAAATTAAACGAGAAATAGTTAAAGCTTTTTGGTATATGTTTTTAGCCATTTTATTTCCTTCAAGCCTTCTTTTAATGAGAGTTTCATTATTTTCCGTTAAGTAAAAATCATCAATTTTATAAATTATATTATCGTTTACCAACTCATTTAAATCTAATTTAATTTGCTCTTTTGATGTTGCTTTGGAAAAGTTAAATATCTCTTCTTCGGTTAAAGGATACTTAAAGAGAGAAAAGTATAATATGGGTTTTAATAAAGTCAATTTTTTTATTTAAAAATATTAAATTAAATCTAATTTTTACAATCGGAATAATAATAATTAATGCTTTAATTGATTTCACCCGTAAACGTGAATAATTTTTTAATGAGCCTCCAGCCAATTGTCGCCTGTCCCTAAATCTACATCTAAGTTTACTGATAGCTTAAAGGCATTTTCCATTTCAAATTTTATAAGTGATTTAAGTTTTTCTAATTCAGGTTTAAAAACATCAAAAACCAATTCATCGTGAACTTGAAGTAACATTTTACTTTTATAATTTCCTTTATTTAGTTTCTGTTGAATACGAATCATTGCAATTTTAATAATATCTGCAGCACTCCCTTGTATGGGGGCGTTAATAGCGTTCCGTTCGGCAGCCCCTCGAACAATTGCATTTGATGCATTGATAGCATTTAAATACCTACGTCTATTCAAAACAGTTTGAACGTACCCATTTTCACGAGCAAAATCAACTTGTTTACTCATAAAACTTTTAAGTTTTGGATACGTTGCGTAATAGGTTTCAATCAACTCTTTAGCTTCTGAACGAGACAAATCTGTTTGATTACTTAATCCAAATGCCGACACTCCGTAAATAATTCCAAAATTTACTGTTTTCGCATTACTTCTTTGTTCTTTACTTACTTCGTTTAAGTCAACATTAAATACGCTAGCTGCCGTAGAGGCGTGAATATCTTCACCCTTGGCGAAGGCCTCAATCATATTGTTCTCCTCACTTAAGGCTGCTATAATTCTTAATTCTATTTGAGAATAATCTGCTGCAAGTAACACATAATCTTTATTTTTTGGAATAAAAGCTTTTCTAACTTGTCTTCCTCTTTCTGTTCGAATGGGGATGTTTTGTAGATTAGGATTATTACTGCTCAATCTTCCCGTTGCTGCAACTGTCTGCATGTAATCGGTATGGACTCTTCCTGTTGTTGGTTCGACTTGTATGGGTAAGGTATCTATGTAAGTGCTTTTTAGTTTAGCGAGTCCACGATATTTAAGAATATAGTTTACAATTTCATGCTCTTTTGCTAAGTAAGAAAGAACATCTTCAGCGGTAGAGTATTGTCCTGTTTTTGTTTTTTTTGGTTTATCAACCAATTTCATTTTTTCAAAAAGAACAATTCCTAATTGTTTTGGGGAAGCAATATTAAATTCCTCATCTGCTAATTCATAAATTTTTGAAACCAATTGAGCGATATCTTTATCTAAATCTTTTGCCAATTCGTTTAAAAAAGGGACATCCAAATTAATTCCTTCCAATTCCATTTCTGCTAAAACACGTAGTAAAGGAATTTCAATTTCGTCAAATAGTTTTTGTGTATTAGCTTCCTTTAATTCTTTTTCAAAATGTTTTTTTAATTGAAGCGTAATATCTGCATCTTCAACAGCGTATTCCGTTATTTTTTCTAAGGATATATCTCGCATAGAAAGTTGATTTTTTCCTTTTTTTCCTAGGAGTTCAACGATCGAAATTGGCGAATAATTTAAATAGGTTTCAGCTAGCACCTCCATATTATGTCTCATATCTGGATTAATTAGATAATGAGCAAGCATGGTGTCAAATAGTTTTCCTTGAACAGATATGTTGTATTTTGATAATACTTTAATATCATATTTTAAATTCTGTCCAATTTTCTGAATCGATTCGTCTTCAAAGAAAGGTCTAAGTATTTCTATTAATTCTTGTGCCTCGCTCCGATTTTCAGGAAAAGAAAGATAAAAACCTTTTCCTACTTCCCAAGAAAACGCGATACCAACTAATTCTGCTGTGATTGGATTCAGCCCCGTAGTTTCAGTATCAAAACATACCGATTTTTGTTTCAATAAATTTTGAATAAATAATTTTGTTCCCATACCCGGTTGAACAGCTTGATAAAAATGCTCGGTATTGGCTATGTTTTTTCTAGCAGTGTCAAGTGAGTTTTCCGTGGGTTCTCCGTCACCTCCAAAAAGAGAAAATTGTCCGTGACCCGCCGAAGATGGCTCACTTTTTTTTATTGGAGATTTAACCTCCTTAGTAATCTGTTCATTTGCTGTTGAAACTGTTTGAGTGAATGTTTTGGTGAAATTGTCGATTAATCGTCTAAACTCTAACTCTTGAAAAAGAGCTGTTACAGCTTTCATATTTGGTTGAGACATTTCGAAGTTTTGTTCATGAAACTCAACAGGGACGTCCAACATAATAGTAGCTAATTGCTTGGAGAGAACTCCTAAGCTTTTGTTTCCCTCGATTTTTTCTTTCATTTTACCCTTAAGTTCCTGGGTGTTTTCTAATAGCCCCTCCATGCTTCCGTATGCAGCAAGAAATTTTTTAGCGGTTTTATCTCCAACACCTGGTAATCCTGGAATATTATCACTGGCATCTCCTACCATACCTAAATAATCGATAACCTGCTCTGGGCGTTCAATATCAAATTTTTTCTGTACCTCAGGAATCCCCCAAGTTTCATAGCCGCCCCCAAACATTGGGCGATACATAAATATGTTATCAGAAACTAATTGTGCGAAATCTTTATCAGGAGTTACCATAAAGGTTTTAAAACCTTCTTTTTCTGCCTTTTTAGCGAGTGTTCCAATGACATCATCAGCTTCAAAGCCCTCCTTTACCATAATCGGAATATGCATGGCTTTTAAAATGTCATAGATATAAGGGACGGCAACTTTAATAGCGTCTGGAGTTTCGTCCCTATTAGCTTTATATGCTGGATAAGCTTCAACTCTAGCTTTACTTCCTCCTTTATCAAAACAAACCGCTAAATGATCAGGACGTTCTCTTTTAATAACATCTAAAAGGGAATTCATAAAACCCATAATAGCAGAGGTGTCAAGACCTTTCGAATTGATTCTTGGGTTTTTAATAAAGGCATAGTAACCTCTAAAAATTAAGGCAAAAGCATCAACTAGAAATAGGCGTTTTTGATCAGACATACTTGGTTATTTAATTTTATAAAGCTACTAAACTAGATTCTCAATTTAAATAAAATAAAATAAAAAACCCCCCTCGTTTGAGGCGGATTTTTTATTTATTTAGAAATAAACCTAATTAATAGTTATTGACTATTAGTTGTTTGGTGGAAATTCCTTCCAATCCTTTAATCACCAATATGTAGTTAGCATTGGCAAGCATAGAAATATCAATCGTAATTTCCGACCCCATAGTGCTTAAGTCTACCTTATGAACGATTCGACCTGTAAGATCATAGATCGTTACTTCGCTCAGATCAATCTGTCTTGGATTGCTTAAGATTACTTCATTATCTGCAGGGTTTGGATACAACACTAAAGAAGCAAAATCTTCGGCGTCACCTGCACCTAATATCTCCTGAATATCCAACTCAAAACTACAAGTAGAAACATTTCCGTACTGATCCTCGGCAGTGAAAGTAATCACTTGCGTTCCAAAACCTAATACAGAACCAGCAGCAGGATCTTGACTAAAGATGGTAACAGGATCGGTACAGTTATCTATTGCTGTTGCACTACCATCGCCGATGTAATCCCCTAAAGTATAGGTGCCATCAGGATCCAGATTTACTGCCTGGTTATCAGGACAAACTATTTCTGGTCCTAATAAGTCAACTACTGTTACAACAGCCGAACAAACCGCTGAGTTTCCATTACCATCATTCGCAAATACATTAACCGTTAATGGCGTTCCAATATCTGCACAAGAAACTTCTTCTACATCAATGATTACTGCACCCGTTCCACAATTGTCTGTAATATCAGCAACCAATGATGGTATGATAAAGGCTATTCCATCTTGATTCAACTCAATCGTAACATCACTACATACTAATACCGGAGCACTATTATCTTCTAAGGTAACTATAGCTGAACAAGAACTCTGGTTCCCATTAACATCAGTTACGGTAAGAATCACTGTGGTATTTCCTAGATTACTACAATCAAGAGTATCCGTATTAAGTTCGTAAGAAGCTATGCCACAAGCATCACTGGAACCACCATCAACCGCTAATGGATCAATAGTCACGGTACCATCATCGCCTAATTCTAACGTTATATTTTGACAAACTGTAATTGGAGCCGTATTATCTAACACTGTTACGGTAGCAACACAAGTAGCAGTATTGCCATGAATATCTGTGACTGTTAAGGTTACTTCGTTAGCCCCTACATTCGAACAGTCAAAAGTATCCACATTGATGGCTACACTTCCCACACCACAATTATCATTCGATCCAAAATTAAGTTGATCGGCAGTGATCGTTGCATTACCAGTATCGTCTAGTGTTACGGTTAAGTCTTGACAAATTGCCATTGGCGCATCGTCATCGATTACCGTTACCATAAAGGTACAGGTAGCTAAATTTCCACAATCATCTTGCGCAGTATACTCAATAAGAGTGTCACCTACTGGGAATACAGAACCACTTCCTAAACCACCTGTTTGGTAGGTAAAGGCCGATCCACAATTATCAATAGCTACTGCAGGTTGGAAATTCACAATAGCGCCACAATCACCATCTTCGGTAACTGCAGTGACATCACCAGGGCATCCAATAACTGGAGGAATTGTATCCTCTGTATTAATAGTAGCTTCTGTCGTAACAAAATTACCACATTCGTCTGTTGCTGTGAAAATAACTGTTGTTAAGGCTCCACAAACATCATTATTTAATATTGTAAAGTCATTGGTCCAAGTTACCCCAGCACAAATATCAGAAGCAGCACCAGTAGTACCCATAGAAGCCAACCATTCATTAACTTCAGTGATGTTTCCATTACCATCACATTCGATAGATAAGTCGGAAGCTTCTACATCAATAGTAGGCGGCGTAGTATCTTCAATAGTAAAGGTAGCTGTAGTTGTATTGGTAAGATTGCACTCATCAGTAGCTGTAAAAGTTACCGTTGCTGAACCTGTCATGCCACAATCATCACTTAAAGCGATAAAGTTATTAGTCCAAGTTACCCCAGCACAAATATCAGAAGCAGCACCAGTAGTACCAATAGAAGCCAACCAATCATTAAGTTCAGTGGTGTTTCCATTACCATCACATTCGACAGTTAAGTCGGAAGCTTCTACATCAATAGTAGGCGGCGTAGTATCTTCAATAGTAAAGGTAGCTGTAGTTGTATTGGTAAGATTACACTCATCAGTAGCTGTAAAAGTTACCGTTGCTGAACCTGTCATGCCACAATCATCACTTAAAGCGATAAAGTTATTAGTCCAAGTTACCCCAGCACAAATATCAGAAGCAGCACCAGTAGTACCAATAGAAGCCAACCAATCATTAAGTTCAGTGGTGTTTCCATTACCATCACATTCGACAGTTAAGTCGGAAGCTTCTACATCAATAGTAGGCGGCGTAGCATCTTCAATGGTAAAGGTAGCATCTAATTCAATAAAGTTACTACTTTCATCTGTTAGTCTAAATGTTACTATTTCTGAACCTGTCATGCCACAATCGTCACTTAAACCACTACTATCGTTTGTAATTACCCAATTGGGACAATTATCCATCCCTGTAAAGGTATTATTTAACCAGTTATCAAATTCCGTTACATTTCCAGCACCGTCACATTCTACGGTTAAATCAGTAGGAGCATTTACCCAAGTTGGATCTTCATTATCTTCAACAATTACATTAAAACTGCAAGTTGCAGTTAATCCTGAATTATCAGTTACTAAAAACGTATTAGTTGTTGTTCCAACTGGAAAAATGTCTCCTGAGTTTAATCCAGATGTCTGAGTTACAGAAGATATACTACAATTATCGCTAGCAGAAACATCAGTACTTAACCAAGTTGCTACAGCACCACACACACCATTTTCATTGTTAAGTATTATATCCGCTGGACAGCTTATTGTGGGAGGAGTAGTATCTTGTACAGTTACATCATCAGAATTACTATTAGTACATCCGTTTGCATCTGTAAAGGTATAAGTTATGGTTATATCTCCTGATAAACCTGTAGAATCAAAACTATATGAATTTCCATTGCCATCATCAGTTACCCCAGCACCACTATAAATACCACCAGTTGGTAGCCCTCCTCCAAGTCCAGTAGTTGTTGTAAAAGGACAATATGGACTTGTTGGGGCAGTAAAGGTTACTGCAGGCAAAGCAAATACTTCTATATCATCTGATGCAGAATTGCCATTTTCTGTATATGTAATAGTATGAATTCCAACCCCTGCTGCTGTAGGGTCAAAACTGTAGGTCACCCCATTTCCATCATCAGTTACCCCAGGGCCACTATAGACTCCACCTGTTGGACTTCCTCCTCCAAGTCCAGCTTGCATTCCAGCGTCAATACAAAGATCGGCTGGAGCTGCAAAAGTTGTTAATATTACGTTATAAGTACAACCTGCTTGTGCAGCTGGAATATAAATTGGAGCAACATTTGTACTTATCCAATTTGCAGGATTATGTACTATAGCTCTTATTTGGTCTGGAGTTCCTGTTATTGCTTCTACTCCAGCTAGAACACAACTAAATTGCCAATTATCATGTTCAGGTACTAATCTAACAGCAGTATCTCCAGTTATTAAATCATCCGGTAAAGCTGATTTAGAATTTAAGTCTGCAATCCCATCCCAATTGGCATCATCTCCTGATGTACCGTTATATTGTAAACCTGCAATAAAAATGGGTGTTGCAATACTACCTTGAATAGCAAATAATTGATCGCCAATAACTGAATATGCACCACCTCCCAAGCCTAAATCAGACATGTAAATTGTTACAATACTACCAGCAGTTCTAGCACTTTCGGAAACCCATGTAAATTGACTATCACCAGATAAATTTGAAAAACCTGTGGTGTCATCCCAACCTTTATCTGTAAAAATAATAGTAGTAGCAGCATCTATATCTTTTAACAATACAAAAGCAACATTATCATCATTATAAGTAAAGCCATCGGTGTTGCTGCCAACAAAAGCAATGTCCCCTGCAGTTAGTGTTGTTTGCGAATACCCAACAAAACTTATGCATAACAGGACTACTAATAGTATAATTTTTTTCATAATAGTTTATTAATAACTATTTTAATC
>Ga0209557_1001692_pt1 | contig 11993 bp, 11 predicted proteins | sample SaaInlV_120m_DNA_4_FD_184672 | JGI IMG/M metagenome (GOLD analysis project Ga0209557, IMG submission 184672) | Marine microbial communities from expanding oxygen minimum zones in the Saanich Inlet - Saanich Inlet SI074_LV_10m_DNA (SPAdes) (version 2) | ecosystem: Environmental > Aquatic > Marine...
CCAAAAATCCTACGAATGTAGCTCCATAATCAAAATCAAACGCAAATGGTGCATTATTCCACGCCATTTCAAAGGCAGCGGTGCTCACTGGCACAAACATCTGCTTCTGAAATGTCGACCTCTCTATATTATCTACATGATCTGACAAAAGGTTCATGTAGGTGTAGGATGCTAGAGCACCGAGGGTTGCTGAAACACCAACATCCGCTCCCTGCGTAATAAAGTATGACGTAGATAGAGCCGCACCATATGCAGCTGTGGAGTTCTTGAGACTGGTCTTGAGTTTCTCATACTCGGGGAGAGAACGGTTGGTGATAGGTAGGCGTGTGGGTTTTGCGATAGCGAGAGTCAGCATATACTATCTGTAAGATACTTAAAATCTTTATGTCAGTTATAGTATATGCCCTGTCAACTGTGTAAGAAGAAATGTGGGGTGCCCATAGACTGTAAGCACTGTAGTGGAAGTTTTTGCCCCCGCTGTCTTCATCTTGAGAAACATGGGTGCTCAGGTCTCGAGAAGAAGGTTGAGAAAGATTTGGCTATACTCGAGAAAAAGGCGTCATATGAACACACCCCCAAGTGCTTAAAGATTTGAAGAGTGTAGTGTTCAGTGGGAGGGAGGTGTCTCTCGTGGCACTCATAGCTCAGTGGTAGAGCGCAAGCTTAGTAAGCTTGAGGCCGGGGGTTCGAAACCCTCTGAGTGCAATGCATTAAAGAATAAAGACGAATAAGATGTATAATGTCCCTTGGTGTTAAAAAACTTACATATGATGCTATTCTTCCCACTCGCGGTTCTGGTGGCGCAGTAGGGTACGATCTCTACAGCAATTGTGATGGGGTTATTGAAGGTGGTAATCGTGGGTTGATTTCCACGGGCATCGCGGTATCACTCCCCCCCGGGGTATATGGTCGGGTTGCTCCAAGATCTGGATTGGCGATGAAGAATGGTATTCAAGTTGGTGCGGGTGTCATCGATCCTGACTATACAGGTGAGCTCAAAGTCCTTCTCTTCAATCATGGAAGTAAGGACTTGGAAGTAAAGATGGGTGACCGCGTCGCACAACTCGTCTTAGAGAGGTGTGAGACTCCACCAGTTGAAGAGATTGGTCTCCTCCAGGAAACCATCCGGGGTGAGGGTGGTTTCGGTTCTACAGGGGTTTAGAGCAATACCAAAAATCTTCGGGCACGGGCATGAAGAGCACACCCTCCTGTGTCGCCATCCAAAGCTTGGACTTGTGCATATGAGAAAATGACATAAGTAACCAACGCTCCCAATACTCTTGAGAAAGGTAGTTATCCCAATCTTCTATAGTACTTTCCTTAACTTTTAACATACCCCTATGTATTTCATAGGGATCTCTCTCAATTCGCACCTCCTTGGGGATGATTGCTCCCTTCCTAAGAAGTTGCGCCCTCATGATACGAGAATTTCCGTGATCTACGTAGTAGTCAACCCCATTTTTCCCAAAATCTATCGACCTTTTACATGGTAAAGTTACTCTATACCGATGAGTGATAGAGGGACTGGGTTTGAGAATGACATGCATTATAAATAAAGGATAGAATATATTAATAAATATGAAGACATATGAATCACTGGATGGAATTACTATTAGAGTTGGTACAAATGCCAAAGAGAATTATGAACTTACTGAGTCGAGTCCTGCGGCGAATTGGTGGCTTCATGTCAAGGGGTGGCCGGGTTCACATGTCGTAGTTTCTTATGATGGAGAATTCTTACCAAAAGAAACTAAAAAGGATGCTGCTGCGTTGGCTGTTCATTACAGTCAGGCTTCTGGTCAGAAACAGGTCATAGTAGATTTGATTCGTGTTCAATATGTGCATCCATTAAATACACACGGTTCTGTTGAGCTCTCGAGAGACCCAATCGAAGTCTTAGTGTTTATAAATCGAGAAAAACCCAGACTTGATAGATTAAAGTAAGGTAGAGTAAAGTCCAGCGATATAATAAACATCCTCAAACCCCAAACTTTCCAATTTCTCTGCTGCAAATCTGGCCCGCTGTCCAGTGTTGCAGTAGACGAGTAGTCCCTTCTTGGGGAGTTCTGATGTTGTTTTTTCATTCATCTTGTTCACTGGGATGTGGAGTGCTTTGGGGTAGTGACCGGCGCGATACTCCATGATCGTGCGAACATCGATGACAGCTTTGATTTTACCACTCTTGATCAGTCGCTTGGCTTCTTCTGGAGATATGAGATTTTGTCCAAAGTAGGTGTAGGCTGTGAGAGCAGCGAGACCACCAACGAGAATGAGGGGAATCATTTATTATTCTCTGGGATTTTTACTTCGATGTGATCCATTTCAAAACAACATTGAGCAAACCCATCATACGTTCGATGACAAGCTTTACAGTAATAAAGAATAAGAGCATTCATTATATAAATGGCACTTGGAAAAAAACAAGAGGTTGGGACCCGACGGACTCCCGATGAGATTGATAAGTGTTCGATGGAACTACGTTCCGCAGCTATGGAAGAGGCACTTAGGGCTGAAAAAGTCCGTTACAAGTCTCCGGAAGATCCGGGTAAGTTTCTAGAATTTCTACAACATCGACTCACAATTTGGGAAGATCTCAAGGATGAGACTTTCTACGCGAAGGGAATGTATGAAAAAACAAAAAAACTCATCGATGAATGGAACTAGAAAGGTGATCCCGAATCATGTTGGTCATTTTGTTGATGGATATCGCGGAGACACCCGAAACTTTGCAAAAATCCCGCTTTTCTTTCGCGCTCATGGGTTCAGTCGAATAGTGAACGATACCAGCGGCAATTGTCTTTGAACGTCTTGACATAATACCCGGGGAGTTTGTGACGCAACCATAGACACCCTTGGATGTCCTCACCAGACTGGGTCCAGCACCAAGTTTTTTCAATAAGGTATCAATCGCCCACAATTTTGTTTTTGAAATCTCATTTTCGAAGCAGCCCGGGGTGTCACACGCGAGTGATGCTTCCGCGATCTGTTTTTTCAGTTCCAAATTTTCAATATCAAGTCTCCCCCGATGTGTCATCAATTCTTTAACATCTCCTTCAAGTCTTTTTATTTTGGTTTCCAATTCATCGTAGCTCTTGCCGAGCTGGTCGATAGCCTCCTTCGCAAATTTGATGAGTTTTTTCTCCTTTGCGGATTGTTTGAAAGTGGATTTTTCGAGTTCCACCACAATTCGCGAAGAGGTTGTACGAACGCTACGTACTTTAACCATCTTACTTTTTATTTTTTATTTTTCTAAATTAACTTAGGCTTCTAGTTACCGAAAGCGACACCAGCCATACCATTCTTGATACGAAGAATGTTATAGTTGACCGCATAGACGCGGTGAAGCTGGTTACCATGGGCTGGGTTGGTAAGGGTGAGCTTCGCGTTATCGATACGAGAGAAGTTCAGGGAACCGGTGGGTTGCATCTTGCTCATGGTGAGGCAGAAGGGCCACGAGTAGGTGGGAACGTTGTCGATTGCACCATCGGGGAGATCGGTGCAATGCATTTCGGCGACGACGTCATGGTGATACACGTTAGACATGTTTTCGAAAAGGGGGGTACCGTTGATGTAAAGAGATGCAGTGTCAAAGCTGTATTCCTCGACGTAGTTGGCATCATTGGCATTACCGGACACGAGGTGGAGGGACTTGACTGGGTGATTGAAATAGCTCAGGTCAATGTCAGTATCGGTGTTGGCGGTGAGTTGGTTTTGTGTTTGGGTGATGAGAAGTTCGTGTTCATTGTCCGTGAAGTACTTACGCTCATCTGTATCGAGGTAGATGTAGTTACCGAACACCTTGGGGGTCACATTGGGTGTAAATCCATCACGGCACTTGACACGAATTTCAACATCGTGATACTGGAGTGCGATGAGGGGGAGCGCCTTGGTCCAGTCTTCCCCAAAGAAGAAGGGGATCATGTAGTAGTTCCCAGAGTGATTCTCTTTCCGGGTGTTGGTGGTGACAGCGAAGGAAGCCTTAGCCGACGAGTCCCTCATGAGGGTGTTATGAACACCTTGAATGTAAAGGGAGTCAAGTGTGGTGACCAATTGACCACCGATCCAAAGCTGGAATTCTGTGGGGCTGGCAGCGGTCTTTGAGAAAAGACCATCCGAGTTGGTTCCAACCTCGGCGATACCATCAGCCTCAATCCAGATGTAGCTCATGAGATCACCCTTGGAGCGAATGGGGATGGTGACTTCATTGGAGGCACCAAATGTACCGATGTAATCCATGCGTTCGGGCTTCATGGCAAAGTTGGTGTATCGCTTGTAGTTCTGACGGAAAAAGCTGACCTGGGGGTCACCAGTGATGTACACATCCTGGGCTCCCACCGACACGAGCTCAATTAAAGCAGCAGACATTTATTAGTAAATGATATTAAAAATTTGGCTGGATATAAACATATGGTGGTATTTCAAGCTTTGACATGGGAGGCGAGGGATGAAGATGACGAACATCTAATTAGTATTCTGGGTAAAACGGAAGATGGTAAGTCTGTGTGCGTCACGACTGTGTTTGAACCATACTTTTTCGTTAAATTACCAAGGGGGACAACTGATCAAGAGGTTCGGCTACTGTTCGATGACTTGAACAAAATCCGCGAAGATCATGTCACGAGTTACAGTGTCACGAGGAAGAAGGATGTATGGGGTTTTCAAAATAATGAGATGTTTGCCTACATGCGCTTGAACTTCAAGACACTCGCTGACCGTAGGAAGGTTAATTCAGTATTTGCCTATAACAATACTTTCAGGAAGTATCACGTCTATGAATCGAACTTGGATCCTGTCCTGAGATTGATGCATCGCACTGGTATTCAATCCACTGGTTGGTTGGACACAGGCTCCGAATGTGTTCGTTCCCATCTCGCAAAGGTTGACATCGACCTATGGTGTAATGACTGGAGGACGTTGAAGCCAGTGGATCGGGATGACATCGCACCCTTTGTTGTAGCGTCGGTCGATATCGAGTGTAATAGTTCCACTGGAAAGTTTCCGAGTGCTGACGTACCGGATGATGCATGCTTTCAAATTGCCCTATCTCTCTGTAAATTTGGAAGCGACGAACCGTACGAAAAAGTGTGCTTATGTTACAAGAAGACGGAGGGACCCAACGTTGTGAGCTTTGACACCGAAAGGGGAATGCTCGAAGCCTTCCAAAAGTACATCCATGAAAAGGATGTGGATATTATCACCGGGTGGAACATTTTTGGTTTCGATCTCGAGTACCTCTACAAGAGGGCGCACATGACTGGGTGTCACGAGGAGTTTTTCAATCTTGGTAAGCTCCACGATCCACCAAGTGACCTCTTGATGAAGAAGTTGAGTTCGAGTGCCCTGGGTGATAACTTTCTAAAGCTCCTCCCTATGAGTGGAAGGTTCATCTTTGATATGTTCCACGAAGTCAAGAAGGGTTACAAATTGGATTCGTACAAGTTGAATGAAGTTTCGAAACTGTACCTGGGAGACCAGAAGATTGACATGTCACCAAAGGAGATGTTTGCCCGTTATAAGGAGGGCGATCCCCAAAAGTTGGGTGAAGTTGCTGAATACTGCATCAAAGATACCCTCCTCCCCCATAAATTATTGAAAAAATTATGCACACTCCTCAACCTCTTAGAGATGGCAAAGGCGACGTGGGTCCCCCTGTGTTTCTTGGTTGAACGCGGTCAGCAGATTAAGGTGTTCAGTCAGCTTACCAAGAAGGCTCGAGAGTTGGGGTACATGGTTCCGACAATCAAGTACGGTGCTCTTCCAGAAGAACCCTACGAGGGTGCAACGGTTCTAGAGGCTCAAAAGGGTGCGTATTACACACCAATCACAGCCTTGGATTTCGAAGCCCTGTATCCTTCGATCATGATGGCTCACAACCTCTGTTATTCGACGTATGTCATGGACGAGAGGCGGTACGGTAACGTTCCTGGTGTCACTTACGAAACGTTTAAGATTGGTGAGAAAACCTACAAGTTTGCTCAAGGTGTTGAAAGTCTTTTACCCGCCATTCTTCTCGAACTCAAACAGTTCCGAAAAAAGGCTAAGCGGGACATGGCTAACGCCACTGGGTCGATGAAGGAGGTCTATAATGGTAAGCAATTGGCCTATAAAGTTTCTATGAACTCTGTGTATGGTTTCACTGGTGCAGGGAAGGGTATTCTCCCATGTGTCCCAATTGCATCTACGACGACATGTAGGGGTCGGGGGATGATCGAGGAGACGAAGAACTATGTGGAGGCTAACTTCCCGGGTGCAAAGGTGAGGTATGGGGACACCGATTCAGTGATGGTTGAGTTCGATGTTGGGGGGCGCACGGGTGAGGACGCTGTTAGGTACAGTTGGGAGGTGGGTGAGAGAGCGGCGGAAGAATGTAGTGCCCTCTTCAAGAAACCCAACAACCTTGAGCTCGAGAAGGTCTACTGGCCTTACTTCCTTTACTCTAAAAAACGGTACGCCGCCAAACTTTGGACCAAAGGGAAGGATGACCAGATGCACATGGACTACATTGACATCAAGGGTCTTCAGGTCGTCCGCCGAGATAACACACCCCATGTACGGGAGGTGTGCAAAGAGCTTCTCGATGTTGTTCTCACATCGAGTGATCCCGGACCACCCAAGGAGTTGGCCAAAAAGAGGGCGAACGAACTCCTCTCTGGTGAAATACCAAATGAAAAGCTGATTTTGAGTCAATCGCTTTCAGATACCTATAAAATTAAGGGAGATCCAGTGTCGATTACAAGCCCGGAGAGTGTGAATATAAACCAATCACATGTTCAGGTCGTCGTTAAGATGAGGGAACGAAAACCTGGATCAGAACCCCAATCTGGTGATCGTGTCCCTTACTTACTGACAAAGACGGATGATCCAAATGCGAAAGCATTTGAAAAGTCCGAAGACCCCAAGTATGTTGAGGAGCACAACATCCCTGTGGATTATCAGTACTACTTTGAAAACAAGTTTCTCAATCCTGTGTGTGATCTTTTAGATCCGTTATTCGAAAATACCAAACAGGAGATCTTCGGTGAGATTATTGAGCACTATAAACCCAAAAAAAAGAAACTGGGACCCGCCATCAGCACCATGAAAAAGGATCAACTCATCGAGGAGTGTAAAAAGAGGGGTTTAGATGAATCAGGGAATGTATCGGATCTCAAGGGAAGGATTAAAGAGGCTCGGTCACAATCTCTCCAAAATATATTTAAACAATACGAACAAGATATCATTAAGAGATGAGTTTCGACTCCAAACTGCTTCAACTTGTAAATGAAGAGCGTGAAAGGTCTCTGGTCATAGAGATTAATAAACACAACGTCAACATCTCGAAGAAGCATCAAATTTCTTTAGAGTCTCTTACGCGCAGTATTCCAGATACATGTGCTCCCGGTATTTGTAGAGGGATCATGCATGATTTGACGCGATGTACATATAAGGTTGTTGATGAAGATAGTAAGTATTGCAATGTTCATAAAGAGCAGGGTGAAGTATTACCGTACCCACAGATAGTAAGAAGATCTGGTATCGAGCATAACCATGACGACCCCGACCTAAGAAATGTTCCCGGTTGTCCAGCATGTGAAAAGATGGCTTATAGATTTGAGTACTTTGTTTAATAATGAGCAAAACTGGAATCCTACTAACATCTATAAACAATTTTTACACCGAAGAGGGACACAGAACAAAATTAATTGATATTTTGGGTAAATCTGGTGGTATTTCACTCCGGAATATCGAATGGTTTATCACCACCTATGCAAAGAAGAACCACACAACATTCAAAACAAATGACGGAAAAATCTTTACCGTTCACTGTGCGTACAAGTCAAGTCTGGATGGGTACAGTAAGAAACTTTTCGATCCCTTTTGTCGAGCCGAGAAGTTTGCATACACAGTGCCCGGAACATCTCATGAAATTCATACAACCCTGGCACAGTTGAATTTCATCAAATGGTGTATCAAGAACAACATCGTAGATTATATCAGCGACAATAAGTCGTCATTGTTTAGTAAGCGAGTGACATAAAACCCCTATCAAACACAAACGTTTGGTATCCTGTATAGTACAGGTTCAGAGAGTACGTATTAGAAGACACATCCACTTTCGTTGTATCCAATTTCACATCTATATTCGTTTTATCTGATTGTATTTGACTGAAATCTAAGCTCCCCGATGGTTCCACATTTATCGGATTCATCGAGAAGCTATATGTATATACATTTCTAAATGGTCTCGCCAGACGTGTTTCTAATGGTATGAGGTATTTATAATAGTTGTGATCCGTCTTTGTAATATTCGGCAACTTGTTACCGTTAATGTAAATACTCGCAGTCTCCATGATGGGATTGAAAAATGTTTGTATTTCGTCAAACGTCGCACTCGATGAAAAGTTGAAACGGTTTTGGTAAAGCCTTTCTTCATTTACATCTGAAGATCCAATAGCATCACCTTCAACTTCAAAATTTGTATTTCTCAAAAACCAGTGAATACACTTGACGGGGATGTTTGGTACAAGATTGTTTATGATTCTATCTATACCAAGTTCGCTCACAATTACGGGATGTTTTCTGACGAGGTCTGTGACGAGTGTTTGATTTTCACTCACTAAATAATTCCTTTCTTCTGGGCTGACAGTGATTTCTTCAGTTACGAGATTGAATGACTGTAGACTGAGTGTATCAGTTGTATTAGTAAAAAATGTCTGTTGGTGAAACTCCAACTCAAACTCAATTTTTTGTTTAAAAATTGAACACACCGGAAAATATGGACGGTTTGGTTTATTTGAGGAATATTCATCACTTGCATATTTTCTCGAAAAGAAAAAGTGAAGTGGAATAAGCAGATTCGATTCTAAACGCGCATAGGTTTCATTATTACTTGAGTCATCATATCCCAAATTTCGATTGACGAGAAATCTATTCGCCACTTTTTCAGATATTTCCAAGTACAATTCATCGTAGATAATTCCCCAATCGTCATGGATCTTCTCAACCTCGATGTCATCTACAAACATTGTGACACTTTTGAGGATGTGACGCCCCAATTGGTCGGCGTAGTTACCATCAGTTATACCCGGCATCTTGATACTCAGATACATGTTACTCAAAAGATCCCCCATATTGGTGGGATTGAATTGAACCTTAACAATATTTCCAAATGGCCACTCGGCTATGGTACCATTATTTACAACATTTCGAACGCGGTGATACTTTCTAAATTCGGAGTGTCTCTCTGAGTTGTAATTAAAAAATGATTCGTCTGGGTCTTTGGAAAGTAGTTGTGTATCCTGCTTTCCAATAGCTTTTAGGGAAATCTTAGCGGCTTCACCCATATCTACTTACTACTTATATATTTTTAATATCCATTTTCCACATCGTGATGTGACTCGTTTTCAATATGCGTTCCAAGTCCTCATTTGCCTGTCTTTCTTCATCCATGAGGGCTTTTACACGCTCCTCCGTATATTCAACCGTCCTAATGTTGAGGAGATAGTCGTAGTTTCCCTCAATTTTCGGAAACGTCGCAGACATCTCAGCCTCTAGGTCCTTCTTCTTTCTTTTGAATACCACGAGGTCACCTTCTATGACCATTGTGACAAACTTTGCGCGGTGACCACACATCGCGGCTCGCTTCTCTAACACATCCACTAGGTGTGCTTTTCGCTTCTTGTAATGTTCCAATCGGAGTTCCACAAAATCTCGAAGAATCTCTTCAGCATTCGCATACTTGTGGATACCCCGGGTTGGGTGGAAGAGGTGCATGTTCGAGGTGTGGAACGTCTTCCTCATCTTGAGGTCCTTCATCAGGTCCTTCCCAGTGTAGCCAAAAATCTCAAAATCCACATCCTCTGTGGTACTGTTGTTCGTGTAGCTGTTGATCATCTTCTTTTCCACGAGTGTATCCAGGTACTCCTTATAGTCTTGGGTCCATCGTCCGGGTGGGAGCTCTGTGACTTTGAGTCTGGAACCGGTGTCCCTGTAAATACCCTCTGTGATCCATAGACCAGCGTCATCCTTGTAGACCCGTCCCTTGAAACCCCTGAACCACGGCTTCATTTCGATGAGGTCTTCACCACCCAAAGTTCTCTTGATGTTTTCTTTGATATCTTCGGGGTTGAAAGGGGGCACGTAGCAACTGAAACCCGTACCGATACCTTCAGTGCCATTCACCAGAACCATAGGTAAAGTGGGCATGTAAAAGTCTGGTTCGATGGGGCGCCCATCATCGTCGAGGTAGTTGAGAACTGCATCATCTTTGGGGTCGAAGAGCTTTCGAGCCTCTTTGGTCAGCTTGGTGAAGATGTACCTCGTCTGAGATGCATCCTTCCCACCCATCAACCTGGTTCCAAACTGACCACACGGTTCGAGGAGGTTGATGTTATTGGACCCCGTATAGTCGTTCGCCAACTTGACAATTGTATCTGCGAGGGAAACTTCACCGTGGTGGTAGGCACTCTTTTCAGCCACATAGGCTGCCAACTGTGCCACCTTCATCTCATCCTTGAGGTTCTTCTGGAAACAAGAATACATAACCTTCCGCTGGGAGGGTTTGAGACCATCAGCCACGTGGGCGATTGATCGCTTTAGGTCTGCGAGACTGAAGTTCACTAGATCCTTATGAACAAAGTCTGTGATGTCAAGTTGCTTCACATCCCCATAGGGAACCTCAAGTTCCGAAGCCTCCTTGGCTGTGCTGTCGAGGAGCCAGGTTTTCCGTGAATCCGCCATCTTCTTGTCAAATGCGAGAACGATCGACGTGTCAGTCATCACATCCATGTCAAACTTGACTGTGAGATCCCGAATCTTCTTGAAGTACTCCCTCGCCTCCACAGATGTTGAGGTACCCAAACCCTTGTAGTACTTGATTTTCCATCCAGTCTTCCCAGATCCATACCAACTTCTGAAAGCTGAGTCGGTGTAAAAAGACATAGTCTCCGAACCCTTCGTGGCCTTGATGATTGGGGTCACCATCGAAACCACAAATCCCAACTTGAGGAGGCTTGGCCAGAAGTAGTGGATCATGTTTAGGATGAGACCCTTGATGTGCGAGCCATCGTTATCTGCATCCGTCATGATCATGAGCCTCCCGTAGCGGAGTTCGGACACATCCTTGTAGTCCTTACCCTGTTGGAGACCCAAGATCTTCTTGAGGTCATTGAACTCCTGGTTCGATGACAGTTGAGCCACCGAAACATCCCTCACATTCTTACACTTCCCACGGAGGGGAAAGACACCATAGTGATCCCTTCCAACCACAGAGAGACCCGCGACCGCCAAGGTCTTCGCCGAATCACCCTCTGTCACGATGAGCGTACATTTCCCAGACTGTGCGGTGCCAGCCTTGTTCGCGTCGTCCAACTTGGGGATCCCCGTGATCTTGGACTTCCGGGCACCGTCAGACTTTTTGAGTTCCTTCATCTCCTTGAACTTTGAGAGTGCCAGGAGTTCATCTTGGATTCCAGTCTTTAGGACATTCTTGATGAAGTTCTTCGGGGGATCAAACTTCGAGCCAAAGTCTTGGGACTTTGAGGTGCATTCAGACTTTACCTGACTCGAGAATGTGGGATTCTCGAGGGTTGCCTTGACGAAGATGTTGAACGTGTTCTTCACCTGTTGGGGCTTCAATTTGATCTTCTTCGCCATGTCCTCAATGATTCCATTTGCCACCAGGGATGCCACGTGATCTACATGGTTACCACCCTTGGTTGTGCAGATACCATTGACGAAGGATACCTGTTCCATACCGTTCTCAGCTGGACCGATACACACCGACCACCTGTCAGACACTACGGAACACACATTCTCGACACCCTCATGCATTTTTGCGTAGGCTTCAAAGGACGTCTTTGGGAGGACATCTCCATTGAACTTGACCTTACAGTTGGGGGTCGTACAGATGTTTGCATCCCAAACCCTCTTTTGGAAAATCTGGTAGATTGACTCGTCCATCTTGGACATCCCAAATCTCTTCCAGTCGGGGGTAAAGGTGATGGACACCGATG
>Ga0209557_1001694_pt1 | contig 11989 bp, 15 predicted proteins | sample SaaInlV_120m_DNA_4_FD_184672 | JGI IMG/M metagenome (GOLD analysis project Ga0209557, IMG submission 184672) | Marine microbial communities from expanding oxygen minimum zones in the Saanich Inlet - Saanich Inlet SI074_LV_10m_DNA (SPAdes) (version 2) | ecosystem: Environmental > Aquatic > Marine...
AGGTAAAACCGCCGCGTCGCTGTTTGTCCGTGCTTGTTATCGGAGTCGTGCACTAATACCACGCAAACCACGGTAAAACACGGTAGTTTCTATAAACCCCTATTTTTAATCCTGTATCCCCTGTACCCCCCTATTTAAAATTGCTCTTTATAGGGATTAGTGTGGTTAGTGTGGTTTTGTAGTAGTTAAACTTGTAGGGTCAGCGTCAGTTAAGCGATGTATAAGTCATTGGACGATAGATGGACCGATAGGATCTACCGTCAGGCCTACGGAGAAGATGTTGGATACGACAGTGAGAAAGGTGTCCCATCTGTGCGTGTTGGCGTAGGAAAAATCGAAAATGGACCCTCTAGTCCACGGGCAAAGATACCAACCGGCAAAGTATCGGATGTATCCGGCCCTCTTCAGTCAATCCCTGCTGCATTTGCCACTGAGACAGTAATGCCTGCTCGATTGCAGTCAAAAACTACTGATGACTTTGGTGTTGCTGAACAAAAGTCTGCATTAAGGGCTCAATTGCACTTAAAGGACTACTTGAACAAGGTAAACACAGGTCAGTTAAAATAAGAAGACTGAATATAGCTAGATATGAGAGATTTCGCTGAGGAGATGCGCCAAGAAGGCAAACAGAAGCGCAGTCGTCAAGAGATGATTAATAAAGTCATGTGTAAGCCTGGCTATACGTGGAATGAGACAGTAGGTCGGTGCTTAGGCCCTGCTGGTGGCGGAAATGTGCCAATGCCTGAAAATCCCTCCGCCCCACCGTCAGGTGGTGAATCCCCTGCTGGTCCACAGCAAGCAATTGCAAAAGAAGTAAGTAGTCGTGCAATGCAAGGCTGATTAATAACTTTGTAGAATAATAAAAGTATTAGCTTTATAGATAGATGCCAAGCTTAGATTCGTACTATAAGCCAGATTTTTCACATAGAAAAAACACGCCTCAAACATCATCGAGGTCGAGTGCTCCTCAGTATGAAATTGGTTTGGATGGCGTTCCAGTAAGAAGGACAGGCGGAAACGGATTGCCTAGCGACTATAAAAGAACTGAGCTTTTAGCAAGCGGTCAAATTTACGGAGGCTTGCCGTCCGACTATAAAGAAACAGAATTAGCCGCAGGCCAAAAAGCCGAAGACTTCCGTAAAGGTGCAGGCTTCACAGGACAAACACCAACAGTCCCTACCCGCGACGTACAGAAAGCCAACGGAGCTAAGGGAACTCAGACCAGCCCTGGTGGCGGGATGCCTACTTTGACAGCTGAAGGTATTGCTGGAATATTGCAAAACAGGAGAATCGGTAGAGGTGCATTCTCTTCCGTTCAATTGCCTGGAACTACAGCAAATCCAATTACAGGCAGTGTTCCAGATGCTTTCAACATAACTGGACTAGAGTCAATCACATCAGGCACTTTAGGTGCGTTTAGCAATAATGGTCTGAATTTTGCTGCGTTAGATAACTCAGGAATAACTCCCGAACAAGCATTCACAAATCCTGAACTAACTAAAACATTAGGAAGCACATTGGCACAATATGGTGGACTGGCGTCAGGAGCAGGTGCATTTGCACAGCAAGCACCGGGTGCACAAAAACCTACTGCAAGCCCAATCAAGTCAGGTCGTCTTGCTGATGCTTTGAATGACACTGAATCAATGCGAGGACCTGAAACACAAGAAGGTCTGATGAGAAGAGCTAATGCAGCTTTTCTAAACGCAAAAACAGCACAAGAAGGATTGCGTGCAAAGGAAGCTGTGCTTGGTCAATTCCATACAGCAGGTCAGACTTATCAGTTAGGTACAGATAACAAGTTGATCCAAGGCCAAACAGGTAAACCTCTTGCAATGGATCGGGATGCAGCTAGCTCATACCGATTAGGCACATCCAGTGCACAACAGTACAAAGACTCATATAAAGATAAAGTCAAAGAAATACCAGCAGCAATAATTACAGATCCCAAGCAAGCTGAGAACCCTACTGCTCAAAATCCTGTACCAGTGTCTAGGGAACAAAACACAGTCGACCCTAACATAATTGAAAACTATGATTTTACAAAACCTGGTGCTGAAGATGCTTATTTTGGACCGGGTGGAATATTAGAGAAAGCAACTAAGAGAAGATAATTAAAAACTATCTACAATAGTTCTAGGTTTATTAATAAAGATAGTGGCTCTAGAAGATAGACAGCAGATGCACAATCGCGTCATTACAGCAATTGGTAATACATCTGCTAGTAATGACCACCAACAGCACAAGCATGATCAAAATAACAAACTGATTGCTAGTGCAAAAGCGTTTGATGCTGGACGAACTTTAGGAATGAGCGAGGAAGAAACTCTCGCTGCCATGTCACGCCAACTGAGACGCCAACAACGCGCTGATGACAGCGTAACCATGCAGGATGTGGAGCGAAAGTTCATCCAATCTGCAAAAACTTTGTCAGATCCTGCAAATCCTGCAGAAGTTGCGGGTGTATCGCTACGAGAACAGCCTGAAGTGGACCCATTTGGCCAAGATCAGGGGCAATATTACGAATATAAGGAAGGAGATAGCCAATATGTAGACCAACAGCGCAGTAAAGCGCTTGATTCCATGGCAGATATGGAAGCTCGGGACGAATCCGGGCAGAAAGTCTATGATCGCTACGGTGTTCAGCTAAAAAACGGAGTAAATCCTGCTGATTACGACGATCTTGCCGCAGAATTAGAAACATTACGCGGAACAAGTGCAAGTGCTGGTGATCGTTCGCCAGTTGCCCCACAATCTTCACTGAGAGATGCAATCGGTAGGCTTGATGCTGCTCAATCTGAGCAATCTGGCTTTATGTCAAAACTCAGTGGAGTATTTGGCGGAGGTGGTGGAGAAATCCCCGGATTAACTGGAGTGAGAGGAGAATTACAGGATGCATTGACTGATGGTCGCGTTCAACGTGACGCAGATGCCGCATTATCCGAAGAAATGGTAAGACGAGATAATGAAAGGTTCTCAGGACGCCGTGCTGGCTATAGCGATGTCAAAGCGCAGATGGAAGCAGAAGCAATCGGTGAAAGATTGTATGCACCAGCTCGACCAGGCTATGTAACGACCGGTCAGGTTGCTGATGAGACAGTAGCTGCCATTGGTGCTGCTAATCCACGTCAATTCCCAGTTGCAGGCTTCAATGATGCAGGTATTGCACTAGATCCAGCTACCGGTAACCCAATTGGGATGCAAGGCATGGATATTTACCAAGGTCCTAACACTGATTCAGGTTCAACCCTTAATGCACCGATGACAACTCGTGCATGGATGGTAGATAAGCAACCTGGCTACAAAGAAGGCGGTAGATCGTTCGGTGACTTCCCACAAGTAGACGTAACCGGTGCAACAACATTATTTGCAGACCGTATGCGTGGATTAGATGGACCTGAGAGCGGTTCAAGGCCATTTGGCAACGTATCTCCCAACATCAGGAGTATGGACGAACTTCAACGTGCAGCTGATGCAATTGTCGCCACATTGCCTGGGCCTTTCTATACAAAGGAGCAAAATCCGAATAGCGGTAAGTTGATTTCTAGAAGGCAACAAACTCCAGATATTCGTGGAGTGCTTGGAGCTATGCGTTACACCCCAGCTCAAGAAACACAGCTGGCAAACGCTATGTATCAACTTGAGGTTGCTAAAGCCACTGAAATCAATCAGAACGGCAAGGGGCAGTACTACACACGCACAGGACCAATGGGTAAGTTGGAACCAACCAGCTTTGGAGGCACAACCCCAGGTGGTGCACAGGTCTACTTCAATTCACCGGAAGCAATTGACCCACGTGACGGTCAAGCACAAGTTGCTCGTATGAATCCAGGGCAAACACTGGAAGGTCGTGACATTGTGACTGCATTCAAAGGTTTACCCTCTGCTGGTGCACAACAGCCATTCATTGGACAGGTTGCAGGCGAAGCACCACGTATTGACCGACGTAACAGCACAGGTGCCACAACACCTGAAGGTATTGAACGCAGCATGCGCCAACAAGAGCAAGTCTTCGCTCAAAACAGACAAAAGACTGCTGCTAAAAAAGATCCACGTGCAATTGTCAGACCTGTAGAAAGTCAGCAAATTGATGAGACTGCATTACGCGGTAAAGTAGTAAAAGCACAACTTGCACAAGAACGTGCAAATCGTGACGCTAAAAACCGTCAGAATAAGCAGACTGAAATCATGCAGTACATTCCACGTCGATTCAGAGGTTAATTATGGCATTTGATCGAAAGGTAATACTGCAAGGTAATCAAGATAAGCTTGCATTAGAAGAAAATCCCACTGTAGGTTTTACTGCTAGTGGTGCAGCAAGTCCAGAGCCTACTGAACAGTTGGGTAAAGATCCTCGCCGCATGGCAGGACCAGGTGGTGCATTTGCATTTAAGTTAATGCAAGATCCAGAGTTTGCAAAAGAAATTCAAGGTTGGAATCAAGTATTTGCACAATCAAACCAAGGCGCGGAGTTTAACCAAGCCAAAAAACAAATGGGAGCAGCTTAATGTTTAGCAAAGTGAGAATGGCAGGACCTGCCTTAAGTAAGCTCGGAAACGGAACAAGAAATCTCCTGTTTGGAAATATGGGGAAAGGGGAAATTGCACAGAGACTTGCATTTGATGCGGTGTTTGGTGGAATGGCTGCAGTTCAAACACCCGGTGATATAGGAGATAAGTTAATTGCAGGTGGGGCAACATTTGCAGGTGGAGGATTGACAGGTCTTGCTGCTGGTGGATTAGCTAGACGCACGCCTGGTTTAAGAAAATTAGAAGGAGCTGCAGACATGGTTGGTAGCTTCGGTGGTGATTATCTAGGAATGATGGCTGGAGACCAACTTCAACGAGGTAAAGACAGAATTATGGGAGGTGAAGGCCTTACACCTTGGGAGCGTATGAGCGCTGAACAGCAAGCTCAGTTTGCACAACAGCTAGAACAGCAAATCATGGCTCAATACGGAATCATCCCAGGTACACGTGAGCAATATGCAAGCGACCCAACCACAGGTTATGGAGTTGCGTAATGCTAAAGAAAGCAGGGAAACTACTTGGAGGCTTTGGTGAAGCTTTCAACGATGCTTATGGTGAAGGACGTGAAGAATGGACACGTGCATTCAGACAAGGACGTGAAGCAGAAGGCTTAGCTGAGAACGCCCCACGAATGACAGAAATGTCAGGAGCATACCCAACAGGCATTCGTATTGCTGAAGGCTTCCAAGATCTAGTAGGTAGAGGTATTAAACCAGAAGAGGCTGCACGAAGAGAGATAAGAGAAAATCAAGGTATTGGAATTAAGCAAGGCTTTGGTCCACGTGCTGGTCAACTCTTAGGAACTGCCGCTGCCGACTTAACGCAAGACAACACCAGAAATTTTTATTGGCTATTAAACGCTGCCCAAGCGACGGGAAATGTTATTGCTGAATCAGCAATGGGCAACAATCGGATAGGAAATCCAAATCTATTTGGTAAGTCAAGATTGTCAGATGATAGAGGCTTACCATTTAGTATGAAGAACAAGGCTGATGTTGCAGCAGCACAACAACTGGGATACTTGGATAAAAACGGTGAACCAACAAAAGGAGTATCAATAGCCAAAGGTGAAGAGAAGCTGCTTGAAAAGCGTAACTACGAACCAGGGCACTTAGCAGCATTGATGATTCCTACAGGAGTTGCTATCAATACCGGCTTAGGACTGATGTCACCGTTCGGTGGTGCTGAAGGTTACTGGGCTGCAATGCCAAGTCAAGATGATCCAACAGTTACAGACAATGTATTGGGTGAAGTAGCTCTAAAATATTTCATGGGTAAAACAGGCAACCTATTGCCATATGACGAGTTTTCCAAAGTTAGACCTGACGTAAGTCCAGAAGAGTATGGACAGTATCAAGGATGGAAGTATAGAAAAGGTGAAGACTGGAATCCACTAGATGATGGTCAGACAAGTATTGGTGCTGGATTGATTAGAACAACGGATGATGGTATCCACGGACCAGAGCTACAGTTCATGGGACGCAGCCTTCCAGTAACAACAGGAATCGTTCCATATATTGGTGCGTTAGCTGGAGGAGTTGCTGGTGTAAGAAGTAAGCGACCAATTATGGGCGGAGTAGGTGGAGGTATGGCTGGCCTTGCTGCTGGTCAAGTAGTAGGTCAATTACTAGAAAGTGAAAGAAGACGCAGAAACGCAATTGAGAACGAATCTAGTATTCCTGAGTATTGATAAACTATAAGGATATATGATTAAAAGCAATGACAAGAATGGCAGGCAGCGTAAAAGGTGTCACTGACTTTTTGGGAATTAAACCGGAATATGGCGTGATGGGTTCACAAACCATTGCCGATACAGCGAGAGAGATTGCTGCCATAACTGAAGGAAATGCATTAGCGAGAAATGCAGGTTTGAAAGCTGAAGCAGATATGGCTGCTGCACAGCATTATGGAGCTGCAGCAATAGCTGCCGGACAGGCTCAAGGTCAAGCTGCATTAGTTGGAGGCATTGCAAGTGGAATTGGTGGATTAGCTCCGTTAATCCCAAAAGGCGGATTTTTCAACAAATCCAAAGGGTTAAGTCCTGAAATGCAGCAAGCATCTCTTGGAGGTGGGTTAAACCTAGGAACTGGCTGGAATTTTAAAAAATAAACAATAGATAAAATAAATATAAGTAGGAACTAATCAAATGGCTATTGGTGGAATACGTTCAGGTTTAGGCTTTAGTGATTTTAACTCTACAGTTGCTAAACAAATGACAGGTGGAGCAGGTGCTGCTGAAAACGCATCAGTTGCTGAGAACTTCTCAATGCTTAGAAAGGGTGCCGTCAATTTTGGCAAACAAGCTCAACATGGTATTGCTGCAGAATCCATGAAGCGTCGTGCAGTGACAGGTGCAAATGCAAGCGTGGCTGCTAATGCTATTGCTAACCTAGGAGCCGTTGAGTCCGCGAGGATACAAGCTGAAGCACAAGCAGAAGCAGCTGAAGCACAATCACAAGGATCAATGTTCGGCAGTATTGCATCAGCAGCTATTCCCTTGATCGGTTCAGCACTGTTAAGTGACGAAAGGACAAAAAATAATATTGAGCATATTCAAGACGCCCTAGCGACTTTACGTGAATTACGTCCAGTCACTTTTTACTACAATGAAGAATATAGTTCATCACCTGAAAGACTTCATCACGGATTCATTGCTCAGGAGTATGTAAAGCATATGCCAGATGCAACTTACTACGATGAAAGTATTGACAGTATGTGCATCGACACAATTGAACTTATCGCTCTGCTTGTTCGCTCTGTTCAGCAGTTAGAAACAAAGGTAGCTCGAATGGAAGCACAGCACGCATTAGCAGGAGTTAAGTCATGAGTGGATACTTAGGGCACGTAACAGACGATGTTGCTGCTTATATTGCCAAGCTTAAAGGTATAAACGTAAGACAAGTAGGAGGCTATTTAGCAGGCCAAAACCTTGACCCTTTTGCAAGAGCCATGGGCAAGGATGCAGCTAAGCTTACAAAAATGATTCCTGGCGTCGGTTCAAGGGCTGCCGTCAACGTAGGTAGGTTTGCAGGTCGTGCAGTTCCACTACTTTCAGCAATTGGAAATATAACTGATGTAGCTGACATTATTGCTGGCGACGAAAGCTTAGGCAATAAGGCAATGGATGCAACAGCAATGACTGCAGGTGCCGCAATCGGAGGTGTACTTGGCGCTGGAGTATTCAGTCCGCTGACAGCTTCAATTGGTGCAAGTGTAGGCAAGATGGCTAGCGACGGCACACAGTGGTTGTTCGGAGATAAGAAGTCTCCTGAAGAACGTAGAATGGAAGAAGCATTGTTAGCGCTACGTGGAGGACAGTTTTAATGTCAATATTTGGATGGATGCCCGGTGCTGATGTCAACTCAATAGTTGAACGTGAATTAGCAAACCAAGATTTAAATTCAACAAGAGACGGATTTGCTGATAGAACCGGTGCGTGGAATTGGCAAGATAGTTTTGGCGCATGGATGGCCAATACTAACAAAGAAGAAGTTCTCAGACTTGCAACAGCAAGAGCAAATAAAAATTTATCAACAATACTAAATCCACGTGCAAAAGAAGCAGGCGCACTGCTTGGTCCACTTACATCTAGATATACGGGTGTCGATGGTAAAACAGTAGAGCAACTTGAAGCAGAATTAACAGCTGATGAAAGGAGAGGAAGCGCAGTTCAAACTGCAGCAGCCAATAATCCAAACTTTGATATAAGTTCTCTATCTCCTACAGCAACTGCAGGTGAAATATTTCAATCTAGTAGTAAAGCAACAAAAGCTGAAAACGAACGAAAAGAAAGGGAAGAGCGAACCAGAAGACAAAAAGAGACTGAAAGACAGGAAGGTAGAACAGATGACTGGCGCAGATCAGAAATAATAAGGGACGAACGCATTCGTAGCGAAGGTCGCCTAGACCGAAACTTAGATAAGCAAATGAATGCCGAAAACAATAAGATGCAGCTTCAGCTTGAGTATGCACGCCTTTCACAGGCAGACCGTCAGCGCACTGCAGACCGAAAGGATAAAGCAATCATGGCACTGCTTAGCGGCCTAGGTAATCTAGGCGCAGGCTTTACGATTTAAAGTCCTTGGATAATAGCATTTAGTTCACTTCTTTTGTTGGAATCGTATTGATTAGACGGACCAATCCAAGGGCTAATATTACCAACACGTTTAGCATGACTGAAGAATATGTCGTCTTGCGTTTTTTGATTGAAAAGAGTATCCATAGGTAAGCCCATCCTAGTAACCTCATCTTTCAATGTAGGGCCAATAAACTGGTAACGTCCTACAGCGTGCAGTCCACCGTTAGCTCTCCATTGCTCATCAGTTATAGACCTATCGTCATAGCCAGACTGACGTTGTAGTACTTCACCAATAGTCATGGATGTCAAAGGCCTACCAAAATGTTCTTTGTGTGAACCGCTTTTGCCAAGGACTTTCGTTCCTCCAGCGGCACCACCTTGATTAAATGCATCATAGCCCCATGAACCAGACTCAGGTCCAGCAATATCGTCAGCTAACTTTTTTTTATTTCCAGACAAAGAATAACCAACGTTTCCAGCATTAGTAGCAGATTGATTTGTAGGTTCCGTAGAACTACCTGACTTTTTATCAAAAGATTCTGAAGCTTTTCTAAGCTCTTCTTCCTTAATTTTCAACCCTGTTAGACGTTCGTCATAACCATTTAATTGCTGCTGAAGTATCTCAAGCTGTTCATTAGGTTTATCCTTCTTACGATTGAGATAGCTAGCCACACCAATTGCTTGTGCACCGGCAGCTAGCATTCCCGCCTTACGAGCACTACGTTTAGACGCAACAATTTTCTTATCATGCTCAGCAATAATATTGGCACCTTCTACTTGTGTCATCGCATTGTTTGAAGCGTTAGCCACTTTGGCATTAGCTTGAATGACTGCAATCTTCTTATCACGTTCGGCTTGAATAGCTTCTTGCCCAAGAGCACCGAAGTCAGTTTTATTCTCAGCTAACGCAGCTCTTATCTTCAGATTCTTTCTAACAGCAGCCTGTCCTGCCGCAATGTAATTATTGACGTTAGCCATATTGCGATCAAATAAGTTAACTACATTCTAACTTTGTAGAATAAGAGGAGATGTAGACAACAACTACGATGGCTGAAGAAACAAAAACAGGAACTAATATTGGGTTATTTAACTTTCAAGATATATTAAAGAAATTCTATGAGTGGACGCCAGACGGTGATGACACTGCTGGACAGGCACTTAAGAACACGTTCTTAGCTGATAATGTTCAGACTGTAATGAACAACCAGATGGCAAAAGACTTGGCATATACCAATGCAGAGATAGCCACTGGTCAAATGACTGATGCTGCAAAGCTTGAGTTGGCAAACACTTCCTTAATCATGGAAGATGAGTTTAACTACGGCATGCAGAAGATGGGTTCAGAATATGATTATCAATCTAAGTTTGCAGTTGACGAAGCCAATAGAAATTTAAATGCTGAAGCACAAAAAGGTGACATTCAACAAAATCAGACAAGACTAGAAGGAAAAGAAAACAGACTAAATATCCAATCGCAAGGGCGAGAGGAATTAAATCAGATTAGTGCTACTGGAGATGAAGCAGATCGACAAATCAAGTCACAAGGAAATGTAGACATCAATAAAATTGGTGCACAAGGTCAAGTGGATAAAGACAACATCAACACTCAAGGTAATGTAGATGTTAAAAAAATTGATGCACAAGGGTATATGGACCAAGCTCTCACAAAAGTCAAAGGTGAGCAGGACAGATTTTCTATTATCGGACAAGGTGATCAAGATGTTCGAAAGATAAAAACAACAGGAGATGAAACACGTAAGAACATGCAGCAAGAAACAATCGAAGCAGGTAATACCGCTGCAAGGCAAAGCAAGTATGCACGTGGCTTAGCAGGGAAATTCTGATGACTACGACTACCACTAAAAACTCAAAGGTTTACCTAACGTTTGTGGATCAATGGCTGGATACATTACCAGCATCAGAAAGCGAGGAGTTCAAAGAATTTGCTGAATACACTCCTTCTATCATTGAGATTTGGGTATACTCAGGAATCCTTGGTTACGAAGGAACGTTTAACGATTTGTCTAGATGGGTCAAGATGAAATATAAGAAACTAAATAGGCGTGAAATCCTCAATAGTGAAATTGCTGCATTACACAGTGATATTCAAGAGTTGCGCATGGCAGTGACGTCAGGTGAAATCAAAGGTGATAATGGAGCTGCACGATTAGCAGCATTAGAGAAGGAGCTAAGATCACATATTGAAGTAAGTGAACGCCTGAATCGTTCGACAGATAAACGTGGTCTTATTCTTGCAGGCGCAGATAGAGTGATGCGTGAGTTGACAAACATCTTTAAAGATGACCCGCAGTTTGCTGAACCAATTGATAACGCAATGAATGCTGTATGGGCAAAAGTGTATAGCGAAGTGAGTAGCTAATGATGATTCCAGAACTGCCAGAGCTTCCTGAAATAAGGGAACACAGCACACGAGCTATTCGTCTGCGTGGAACAATTAGCGCACCCCTGCCTGGTATGCAGAATCTAGACTTAGGAGACTACTATTCGGTAGATCCACGCATAGCAGAACGTCAACGATTTCAAGAAGCAATGAGAATTGCATATGAAATTACACGTAGGCAAAATAGAATTCAAGCTGCCCGTGCAGCATATGTGGACCGATTGATGCAGTATCAAGCTGAGCGCAAACGTGGATGGTGGCGTTAGACTATAAAGACTATTAGATGTTTATATGGCAGTTCCTAGTGTTGCTTTAGCTTATAGAAGAACGGCATTAATGAATGCCACTAAAGTAACAGTAAAACCACCATCACCTGAAATACTAAAAGCAAGAGATAACTTTCAAGATTTTTGTGTGTTGATGGGTAAGCCTGCTGCAAAGCATATGCTGGAATGGCATGCTGAGCTATGTACAGGTATAGATAGCGAATGTCTTCTAGGAATTGGTGGACCTAATACAGCTATCCTTGCTCCGCGAGGCTCTGCTAAGTCTACAGTTCTAGGATTATTTGCTGCTTGGATGATAGGCAGACATACCGCAGCAAAACAAATGTTGCGTATACTATATATTGCGTACATGGTTGATATTAGTCGTGCTAAGTCAGCAACGATTAAAGGCATCCTTACGAGTAATAAGTACAGAGAGATCTTCCCTATGGTGAGACTCTCGAAGATAAAACGTTCAGACGAGTATTGGTCAATTGATTATGATTTTGCAGGAATTGATACAGCAGGTGAAGAAGCTTTCACAATTGCGTGTGGTGGTCTCAAAGGTGCAATCACCTCTAAACGATCGCAGCTGGTGCTTATTGATGACCCTATCAAATCTGCCGCTTCGATCAACAACCCAGACATTCGCCGTGAGATGGAACAGACGTGGTCTAACGTTATCGCACCAACGATGTTTCAAGGCGCACGTGCA
>Ga0209557_1001699_pt1 | contig 11955 bp, 7 predicted proteins | sample SaaInlV_120m_DNA_4_FD_184672 | JGI IMG/M metagenome (GOLD analysis project Ga0209557, IMG submission 184672) | Marine microbial communities from expanding oxygen minimum zones in the Saanich Inlet - Saanich Inlet SI074_LV_10m_DNA (SPAdes) (version 2) | ecosystem: Environmental > Aquatic > Marine...
CTTTTAGGACTAGTCTACATGATAGTCAAGCAAAAATGGGTAATGAAACAAGATGCTGGTGACGGAAAGATGAAAGAAATTTCAGATCATATTTATGAAGGAGCACTAGCATTTTTAAATGCAGAATATAAACTTCTTGCAATCTTTGTATTAATAGTTAGTGTCTTACTAACAGTGGTATCTTTTGTTGTGCCAACTACACATTGGCTAATAGTTGTTGCCTTTATTTTTGGAGCTATATTTTCTGCTTATGCTGGAAATATTGGAATGAAAATAGCTACAAAAACAAATGTAAGAACAACTCAAGCAGCACGTACTAGCTTACCAAATGCACTTAAAATTTCATTTGGTGGAGGAACTGTAATGGGATTAGGTGTTGCAGGTTTGGCTGTTTTAGGATTAACATCATTCTTTATATTTTTCTTTTGGTTCTTTATGGGAAGCGAATGGACAAATACAATGGACATGACCATTGTTTTAGAAACACTTGCAGGATTCTCTTTAGGAGCAGAATCTATTGCTTTGTTTGCACGTGTTGGTGGAGGAATCTATACAAAAGCTGCAGATGTAGGTGCAGATTTAGTTGGTAAAGTTGAAGCAGGAATTCCTGAAGATGATCCAAGAAACCCTGCTACAATTGCAGATAATGTTGGAGATAATGTTGGAGATGTTGCTGGTATGGGTGCTGATTTATTTGGTTCTTATGTAGCTACTGTATTAGCTGCAATGGTATTAGGTAACTATGTAATTAAAGACATGGGGGGGAGTATTTCAGATGCCTTTGGAGGAATAGGACCTATCTTATTACCAATGGCAATTGCTGGTGCAGGTATCATCATTTCTATTATAGGAACAATGCTTGTAAAAATTAATGACAACGACGCAAAAGAAGCTCAAGTAATGGGCGCTTTAAACATAGGAAACTGGACTTCAATTGTACTAGTTGCTATTTCATGTTATGTGTTGTGTATGTTTATGCTTCCTGAAACTATGAATATGGAATTTTTTGGAGAAGGTTTAAAAGAAGTTTCTAGAACAAGTGTGTTCTTTGCTACTTTAGTTGGTTTAGTGGTTGGTGCTGTCATTTCTTCAGTAACAGAATATTACACAGGATTAGGTAAATCTCCAATCTTAAAAATAGTACAACAATCTAGCACTGGAGCTGGTACAAACATCATTGCTGGTTTAGCTACTGGTATGATTTCTACCTTTCCTTCAGTAATCTTATTTGCAGGTGCCATTTGGGCATCTTACTTCTTTGCAGGATTTTATGGGGTAGCTCTTGCTGCTTCTGCAATGATGGCCACTACAGCAATGCAATTAGCAATTGATGCTTTTGGTCCTATTTCTGATAATGCAGGTGGTATTGCAGAAATGAGTGAACAAGAACCAATTGTTAGAGAGCGTACAGATATATTAGATTCAGTAGGTAATACAACAGCTGCAACTGGTAAAGGATTTGCCATTGCTTCTGCTGCATTAACATCGTTGGCTTTATTCGCTGCTTATGTAACATTTACAGGAATTGATGGAATTAATATTTTTAAAGCACCTGTATTAGCCATGTTATTTGTGGGTGGTATGGTACCAGTAGTATTCTCTGCATTAGCAATGAATGCTGTAGGTAAAGCAGCAATGGAAATGGTACAAGAAGTACGTCGTCAGTTTAAGGATATTCCTGGAATTATGGAAGGAACTGGAAAACCAGAATACGATAAGTGTGTTGCTATTTCTACACAAGCTTCTCTAAAAGAAATGATGTTACCTGGATTATTAACTATCGGTTTCCCTTTAGTTATTGCTTTTGTTCCAATGCTATTTGGTATGGATAATTTAGCAATTGCTGAAATGTTAGGAGGATATATGGCTGGTGTAACAGTAAGTGGTGTATTATGGGCAATCTTCCAAAATAATGCTGGAGGTGCTTGGGACAATGCTAAAAAATCTTTTGAAGCAGGTGTTGAGATAAATGGAGAAATGACTTACAAAGGTTCTGAGGCTCACAAAGCAGCGGTAACTGGAGATACAGTTGGTGACCCTTTTAAAGATACTTCTGGACCATCTATGAATATTTTAATTAAACTAACTTGTTTGATAGGGTTGGTTATAGCTCCTATCCTAGGAGGGCATAGTGCTGAAAATAATGAGCATTCAGAAACTACTATGGAAGTTACAGTAAATGCTACTAGTGATCAAGATTCGAAAGCTATTAAGGATATAAGAGTTAACATGACTAAAAATGATGATGGATCTTTTAATGCTGTAGTTACATACTCAGTAACAGAAAATGGTGAAACCACTACAAAAGAAGAGAGTTTTAATGGAACTGAAGAAGAAGTAGATGCAGCTATAGATGTATTTATTAACGAAAATGTTGATGTTCCTCCTCCACCTAAAACACCATCGACTCAAGAAAATTCATAGTACCTTGATAAATCATAAAAAAAACACCTCAAATGAGGTGTTTTTTTTATGATTTATTTTTACTAATTTAGTTGTATGTAAATATTAACCCCTCATTCTATCAAGTATTTAATCCCTCAATTACAAAATAAATTATGCTATATACCCATTAATTATAGTAATTAAGTAAACTGAGGCTTTATCTGATTGATAGTTTAAAACATCAATTAATAATGAATACAATTACCCTCCCCGACGAATTAGCTATTAATTCTGCACTTTCTCTTAAGATATACAATTATAAGACCACGAAAGAAATTTCTAAACAACAAGTTTTACTCAATAAAAATACTTTTAGCTTTCTGCAGGAAGGAACAAAAAAAGTTTTCTTTGACGATTCAACATTTACGATAAATAATGATCAATTTCTGTTAATGAAGTCAGGAAATTGTTTGATGACAGAAAAGCTCTCTGATATAAAAGATTATTACAGAAGTATTTTATTATTTTTTTCAAATGATGATGTATTAAAATTTATCAGAAAATATGAATTAAATCCACCCGAATCGAGAACTTACTACTCCACCTATTCATTCAGCTATGATTCATTTATTAAAAAATTTGCAGAAAGTCTATTAGATCTTTCTGAATATCCAAAGGAGTTTCAGTCACGTATTTTGGATGCTAAATTTGAGGAAATAATGCTCTACTTGATAGAAATTAGAGGTGTAGATTTTTTATATTCAATTATAAACAGCAATGTAAATCATAATCAAAAATTTATTCAAACCATTGAAAGTAATCATTTAAATAAATTAACTATCAAAGAACTTTCATTTTTGTGCAACATGAGTGAGTCTAAGTTTAAGCGAGAATTTAAAAAATACTTCAAAAGCTCACCCAGTAAGTGGTTTCAAGAAAAAAGGCTAAAACATGCTGCTTTTCTTTTGAGAAATAAAGCAATACGTCCCTCGGATATTTTTTTAGAAGTAGGATATGAAACTCTTTCAAATTTTATCCAAGCATTTAAAATGAAATTTGGTCAAACTCCAAAACAATACCAATCAAAATGACCTTTTATCAATACTTTTTGAGCTAAATTAATTACAATTTGAAAGTAATATTTAATTAATTTTACCAAAAAGTTAATCCATGATACATAAGAAAATAATATTTACAACACTTCTAATTATATCATCAATCACTATAATTTCACAAAATACCTTTACCTTATCCAGTAAAACTTTAGGGGGTGAAGCTACGCTTAAAGAGGAGTTTAATGGTTTTGGTTGTATGGGTGAAAATGAATCTCCTCAGTTATCTTGGAAAAATGCTCCTGAAGCAACTAAAAGTTTTGCCATTACAATGTATGATCCAGATGCACCTACAGGAAGTGGATGGTGGCACTGGATTGTTTTTGACATTCCAACATCAACAACAGAATTAGTAGCTAATGCTGGAGATATTAAACTAGATCTAACACCTGAAGGAACAATTCAAAGCATTACTAATTATGGTGCTCAAGGTTATGGCGGACCTTGCCCGCCTCAAGGTCATGGACTGCATCAGTATATTATAACTGTATATGCTTTAAAGACAGATACATTGGGCTTAGATGAAAACACAAATCCAGCAGTTGTAGGATACTATTTATGGAACAATACTATTGCTAAAGCAAGCATTGTTAGCTATTATAAAAGAAAGTAATTATTATTATAAAATATTATCCCCTAAAAATTAATTAATTTTTAAGCACAGATAAAATCTGTGCTTTTTTATTTTTATTAAATTTGAAAAATTAAATATGATTTTCAAAACTATCTCACTAAATCTAAAAACATGAAAAAAACAGGTTTTTCTTTGCTATTACTCTTCTTAATCTCAAGTTCTTTTGCACAATCTATAGATTCTATTTTTAATTCGGTCAAGTATAGAAATATTGGTCCTTTTAGAGGCGGAAGGTCTGTTGCAGCCTCAGGTGTAGTGGGTGACCCAATGACATATTACATGGGGAATACAGGTGGAGGATTGTGGAAAACTGAAGACGGTGGCCAACTTTGGAAAAATATTTCTGATGGTTATTTTAAAACTAGCTCAATTGGTGCAGTTGCAGTTTCAGAAAGTGATCCAAATATCATTTATGTAGGAATGGGAGAACATGCACCAAGAGCGGTGATGACATCCTACGGAGATGGAGTATACAAATCTACTGACGCAGGAAAAACATGGAAAAACATAGGTTTAAAAAATACCCAACATATATCTAGAGTAGTAATTCATCCTAAAAATCCAAATATTGTTTTTGTGGCTGCACAAGGTGCATTATATGGTCCAAATAAAGAACGAGGAATATATAAATCAGTTGATGGCGGTGTAACTTGGAATAAAATACTTTATGTAAATAATTTAACTGGATGTTCAGAATTATCAATGGATTACAACAATCCATTGGTGATGTATGCAGCCATGTGGGAGCATCAAAGATTACCTTGGAAAGTTATTAGCGGAGGTCCAGGGAGTGGTCTTTACAAAACTACTGACGGAGGAGTTACATGGAATCAAATACACAACGGTTTACCAAAAGAGAAAGGTAAAATGGCCATAGCGGTTAGCCGTTCAAATTCTGAAAAAGTGTATGCTTTAGTTGAAAGTGATTCCAATAAAGAATTGGGTGGGTTGTTTGTCTCTAATAATGCAGGAAAGAATTGGTTTAAAATTTCATCTGATCATAGTTTAATTCAAAGAGCATGGTACTATATTGAGTTGTTTATAGATCCTACAGACGAGGAAAAGGTATATGTACTTAATGCAAGTGCGCAACGCTCAATTGATGGTGGCAAAACTTGGTCTAGAATTACAGGCACTCATGGAGATTACCATGATCTTTGGATTAATCCAACCAATAATAAAAATATGATTATTGCTAATGATGGTGGCGCTGCTGTATCTTATAATTACGGAAAGTCATGGTCTCCTCAGAATCGAATGGCCACTGCTCAATTTTACAGAATAAATACAGATAATCTATTTCCTTACAATATTTATGGTGGACAACAGGATAATTCTTCAGTAAAAATAAGTAGTCTAGCATTAGGAAGTGGTGGTATAAATGAACAAAATTGGTCTGCATCTGCAGGAGGTGAAAGTGCCTTTTTAGCTTTTAACCCAGATAATCCAAGATATGTTTTGGGAGGAAGTTATCTAGGAACCATCGAAATTTTGGATACAAAAGCCAAAGCTAGTACTCAGATTATGGCGGCTCCTATCCAATATTTAGGAAGAGACTCAAAGGATATGAAATACCGATACAACTGGAATGCCCCAATTATTTGGTCTCAACATGAAAAAAATACTTTTTATCATGGAGCACAATTGTTGCTAAAAACCACGGATAACGGTAAAAATTGGTCTGAAGTATCCCCTGATTTATCAAATAACGAAAAAGAGAAACAAGGTAAAGGAGGAGGCCCTTACACGAATGAAGCTGTTGGAGCAGAAAATTACGGTACTTTATCTTATGTAATTGAGTCACCTCACGAACTGGGAGTTCTCTGGGCTGCAACAGATGATGGGGTTCTGCAATTAACTAAAAATGGAGGAACAACTTGGGAGAATGTAACCCCTAAAAACCTACCTGAAACCTTAATTAATTCAATTGAGGTGTCTCCACATGATAAAGGAACAGCTTATATAGCCACCACTCGATATAAATTTAACGATTATACCCCTGCTATATACAAAACCACTAACTATGGAAAATCTTGGGTTAATATCAGTTCTGGAATCCCTTTAGGTGCATATACTAGAGTGGTAAGAGAGGATACTCAACGAAAAGACCTACTTTTTGCTGGAACAGAATTAGGCATGTATATTTCATGGAATGGAGGAAAAATATGGAAATCCTTTCAATTAAACTTACCAATAACTCCAATCTCAGATTTAAAAATTAGTCATGACGATATAACTATTGCCACTATGGGAAGATCTTTTTGGGTATTAGATGATCTAGGTTTACTAAGACAGTTTGAAGGAAATAAAACAACTTTTAAATTACTTACACCAGAGGATGCCATAATAGGGAACTGGAGTAGTCAATTAAACTATTCATCTAATAGCTTTTCGGGAGCTGACGATTCAAAAGGTGTGAACCCTGCAAATGGAATTGTATTTTATTACTACATACCAGATAATCTAAAAAATAAAGAGTTATCTCTAGAAATAAAAGATGAAAGTGGTAATACGGTAAGAACTATAAGCTCAAAAGCAAACCCAAATTATCTGAGATATCCAGGTGGGCCATCACCTGAACCAATTTTAGCAAATAAAGTTGGACTTAATCGATTTGTATGGGATATGAGACACCCTAGCTTACCAGGAATACCAACCGCATACATAGAAGGATCTTATAGAGGACATAAAGCTATGCCTAATTTATATTCAGCTATATTAAAACAAGAAAATAAAATATCTGAAGTATCATTTAGCATATTGCCAAATCCGTTATACGATATTACTAAAAAAGAGTATGTAGAAACTCATCAATTTAAGATGATGACTGAGGCAAATCTAACAGATATGCACACCAGAGTGAATCAATTGAAAAAGATTCAAAATCAATTAATTGAGATTATCAAGAAATTACCTGAAGAACAAAAATATATGGGCTTAAAATCTAAGGGAGAAACTATAATTCAACAACTAAAATCTTGGGATGAAGATATGGTTCAACGAAAATCTAAAGCTTATGACGATGTGGAAAATTTTCCAAATAAATTTACTGCAGAATATATCTTTCTTATGAATCAGAATGACAGCAGTATCCCTAGAGTAAATTCAGCCTCAAAAAATAGACTTGAAGAACTAAATAAGGAGTGGATTGAGTTAAAAAACAGGTCAGAGGAACTGATACAAAATATAATTCCAGCTTATAATAAATTATTGTGGAACAACGAAATTGGAGCTCTTAATGTGAAATAAATACTATTTTTTTATGTATTAGATTATAAGTGGTCCTCTAGTACAAACTGTATTTTATCACCAGTTATTTTTTGACTGACTCTAGCTATAGCTATTTCAGATAATTGAAGAATTCTTGGATAACCTCCTGTAACTTGGCAATCTTGCATTAAAATAATGCATTTTCCAGACGGAGTGAGTTGGACTGTTCCTGGCAAGACTGCCGATGTAAGTATTGAAGATAAGTTATTTTCTAAAGATTCTTTTAGTCGATATCCTACCCTATTATTATCGTCTGATATTGAGAAAGGGATAAATAATTTACGCTGCTGTTCTTTATTGAGTTTGGAAAACTCTGGTCCTTTAAAACATGGTAAATACATGGTTGTAAAATGTTTTTCACTTACTCGAACTCTAGAGAAACTATTATCTGAATCCTTTTGGATTGGAAGAATAGGCAATATGGCTCCTTTACCTAATTTTTGCTGAGTTATTCCCTCAAAATAACTTCGGCTACCATAAACTTTTTCAGTTTGAATTCCTCCTTGAACAGACAAATAAACTCTAGCTCCATAAACTCGTTTACCAAATGATAAAACTGAATCTTTTTTAATAGGGCAAACCGATTGCATTTTTATTAATTTCCCATTTAATTTTGGAGAAAAATCAGCTCCAGTTAAACAGATATAGGTATCGGATGTGAATTTAAATTTACCTTGTCCAAAAGTAATTTCTATAAGGGCATCTTTCTCATGATTTTTCAATAAGGCATTAGCCATTTTTGCAGCATAAGCATCCGCATATCCAGCTTGTGGAACGCCAATCTTTGTATGACCAAAGCGACCTTGGTCTTGAATAGAGCAATAAATTCCAGGATGTAAAATTGTTATCACAACAGTCTTTTTTTAATGATAAATTCTTGATTTATGACCTCTCTTTCTATTTGATAAAAAGTATGAATATCTACAGCAACAAATTGAATGCGATCACCTGATTTAGCAAAACAGGGATTTGTAGCCTTCATATTGAAAAAATTTAGAGGAGACTTTCCAATGATATTCCAACCCCCAGAACTATTTTGAGGATAAACTCCAGTCTGAGCACCACCTATACCCACAGATCCTTTGTCTACTCGAACTCTTGGGTTAGATTTCCTGGGAATATGAAGGTTTTGATGCAGCCCTCCCATGTAAAGAAATCCTGGCTGAAAACCAATAAAATAAACTATGTAATCTGTTTCTGTATGCAATCTAATAATATCTGTAACACTACATTTTTTTTTATTGGCAATTTCCTCTAGGTCGATCCCAAAAGAAGCATCATAACAAACAGGAATTTCCCATAAAAATTGATCTTGTTTAATCACATAGGATGACGCTGTATATTTATTTTTAAGTTGACTAATAGTAAGTTCTTTATCTACAATTGGATTTTGATACCTAATAAGCAGAGAATTATAAGCAATGATTGTATCTAAAATAGCATCTATTTCTTTGACCTGTCTCTCAAAAGAAATAATATCTTGAATAATCTCTTGTGAAATGTTTGCAGGCCATTCTACTAAAATTGCTGACCATCCAAAAAGCTTATATGTGAGTTGAAACTTCAATTACTTCGTATGGATATGTTTGTGTAAATACTGCAATATTTCTATCGCATTTATAGTGTCTCCGTGAACACAAAAAGTGGATGCTTTAATCTCTTTTTCATTTAAATTTACTGTAGTTACCAATTGTTTATCTGATATTTTTTGTACTTGTTTCAACACCTCGTATTTGTCTATAATTAGTGCGTTGGATAAAGTTCTAGAGACCAAACTCAAATCTTCATTATACCTTCTATCTGCAAAAGCTTCATAAACAATTTCTAAACCGTTTTGGATAGCAACTTCTTCTATACTTGATTGATAGGGCACATATAATTTTACAGCTTCAAAAACATGTTGAATTGCAGCGATAACTACCGATGCCTTTTCACGATTTACAGCAATTAAATTATACAAAGCACCATGTGGTTTTACATGATGAATAGTTACGTCTTGGAGTAGAACTCTATCTTTAAAAATAGTAAGTTGATCTTCTAAACTTTTTTGAAGTTCACTATTGGAAATATTCAAAACTTTACGTCCAAAATTTTGTCTATCAGGGAAGGATGGATGTGCTCCTATTTTTACTTTGTGTTGAACAGCTAGCTGAATTACTTTATCTATAATTTCTATGGAACCTGCATGTGCTCCACAAGAAATATTGCAGGAAGAAATAAGTGGCATTATGATATGCTCATTATGTAACCCTTCACCTAGATCGCAGTTAATATCTATCATCAAAAAATATTAAATTCAAAAACTTTGTCTAGCCCTCTTAACCCAAGAAAAATAGTTATAATCAAAATAATAAATCCTAAAATATTTTGGAATTTAGAATTCACATATTTTCCTAAAACTACTTTTTTGTTTACCATCCATAGGAGTATTCCTGCTACTACCGGAAGTAAAACACCATTAGCAACCTGTGCAAATTTAATGATCTCTATAGGCTTAAGACCCAATGATGAAAATACCACACCTAACAATAAGATTAGAAACCAGACAGCTCTAAATTGTTTTGATTTTAGACCAGATTCCCATCCAAAACATCCTCTGGCTACATAAGCTGCAGCTAAAGGTGCAGTAATTGCTGAGGTAATTCCTGCAGCAAATAATCCAATCCCTAAAAAATAACTTGCAAAATCTCCATATAAAGGTGCTAAACTCTTCGCTAAGTCTGCTGCACTTGAAATCTCTCCCAAACCTATAGAGGAGGCCGAAATAATGATAGCCATTGAAACAAGTCCTCCTAAAGCAATAGAGACAATTGTATCTTTTCTTACCTCTTTTAAATCTTTAGGATTATTCCATTTTTCTTTGACTAAAGATGCATGTAAAAACAAATTATAGGGTACAACAGTAGTTCCTACTAAACCTAGTATAGTTAATAAACTACCTTCTGGAAATGAAGGGATTAGAACACCTTTCAAAATATTAAAAATATCAGGTTTTGTTAAAAAAGCTGTAATTAAAAATGATAAACTCATTATTAATACAAGTATTACCAATACTCTTTCCAGAAATTTATAATTCCCTATGTATAATAATATAAAGGCAATAATTCCAACTACAAAACTCAGTATATTGAGAGAATAGTTTCCCAAAACAATTCTAAATTCTCCTGTAATGGTTTCTAGTCCTAATATACCTCCACTTATGTTCCCTGCCTCATAGGAAGCGTTTCCTACAACAATGGCAGACAAAATAAGTAGTAGTATTAATTTGTTGATTATTGGATGTTTAATTTCAGATCTAATGACCTCAGATAAGCCTTTTTGAGATATGATTCCTAGACGAGAGGCCATTTCTTGTAATACTATGGTAGCTCCAATAGACAATACCATGGCCCAAAGTAAATGAAAACCAAAATTAATGCCTGCTAATGAACATAAGGTAACGGTCCCTGGACCTATAAATGCGGCAGCTACAAGAGTTCCTGGACCCGATTTCTTAAACCAATTTTTAATCATAATTAAAAAGTTATATCTAGAATGAGAATTGATTTATTTATTGTTTTTCTCAAATTAAATATTTTAAAAGTAGACAAAAGAAATTAAAAAAAAAGCATCCGAAATGGATGCTTTTTTTTTAATGTAATTTTTTTACTTAAAAAGCGTAGCGTTGAGGACCACCTCTTCTTATTTCTTCATTTGCAAATTCTTCAAACTGCTTAAAGTTTTTCCTAAAGGCATTAGAAAGTTTAAATGCTGTTTTATAGTATGCATCGTCATTATTCCAGGTAGTTCTAGGGCTTAAAACAGATGATGGAACCCCTGGACATCTTCTTGGTTGCGCTACACCAAATACAGAATGTATATGGTAATCTTCGTACGTATAGTTTCCTAATTCTCCATTTAAAACAGCAGTAATCATAGCTCTAGTATACTTTAAAGCCATTCTTTTTCCAACGCCATATTGACCTCCAGACCAACCGGTATTGACCAACCAAACATTTACTCCTGCTTCTTTCATTTTCTTACTCAACATTTCTGCATAACGGGTAGGATGAAGTGGCATAAAAGGAGCCCCAAAACATGCTGAAAAACTTGGAACAGGTTCTGTTACACCTGCTTCTGTTCCTGCAACTTTTGCTGTATAGCCAGAAATAAAATGGTAGGCTGCCTGACTGGGAGTTAATTTAGAGATTGGAGGGAGTACACCAAAGGCATCTGCAGTTAGAAAAAAGATGTTCTTTGGGTTTTTTCCAATAGATGGTTGTTGAATATTTTCTATGTGTTCAATAGGATAGCTTACTCTTGTGTTAGGTGTAACAGAAGTATCTGAAAAATCAATTAGCCCTTGATCATTCATCACAATATTTTCTAAAATTGCGCCTTTTTTAATGGCGTGATAAATTTCCGGTTCTTTATCTTCTGATAGATCTATTGCTTTTGCGTAACAACCGCCTTCAAAGTTAAAGACAGTATTTTCATTTGTCCAACCATGTTCATCATCTCCTATTAATTTTCTTTCGGGATCTGCTGACAGAGTTGTTTTTCCTGTCCCTGATA
>Ga0209557_1001707_pt1 | contig 11902 bp, 17 predicted proteins | sample SaaInlV_120m_DNA_4_FD_184672 | JGI IMG/M metagenome (GOLD analysis project Ga0209557, IMG submission 184672) | Marine microbial communities from expanding oxygen minimum zones in the Saanich Inlet - Saanich Inlet SI074_LV_10m_DNA (SPAdes) (version 2) | ecosystem: Environmental > Aquatic > Marine...
CTTGCTAGCATCCCCTACGTGGGTTGGTTAGCAGGTGGATGGGCATTGCTACTAGGACAGAAAGCAGGGTCGAGTCTTGGATCTCAAGTTGGTAGTGTATTTAATGACTGCTGATGGACATTCAGAGGATAGGGACGAGTAAAATTACAGTAGGTAAATTAGACATACCTGAGGTTAGGACATATCCAGAACCTATAACTTCACAGTTTAGTGCTCCACCTGTCACTGTTAATATAGGACTCCCTATCGTCAATATACCAGGATGCGTTGAAGCAAACTCTGCCAATAATAAAAACCAAAATCTATTGGTAGATGATGATCCAGTCATATACTGTGATGCTGGCACTCCTAGTTTCAATCCGATTAATTACGAACCAAATCAAATGGTTTTGACTGGACCGCCACAGGTGAATCCAGTTAAACCTAAGAAAGAAGTATCAGATACAGATACAAAAACAGACACACCTACACCTCCACCACCTACTCCACCAGCAAGTATTCAGTGTCCTACCCAAGAACAGTTATCTAAAGAACCCGTGGGGTTCCTGTTTGATAGTGGACGCAAAGAAGTATTAGGATACAAGTTGGTTGGAGACCAATGTATCCGAGAGGTAGGTGATGTACCTATCATTACACAAGTATTAAATGGATTACCCCCAACTGGTGTTGTGATCACCACTGGGGGTATTGCTGTAGTTGCTACTACATCTGCATTGCTTGCTAAACCATTCGCTGACATTCTTCTGAAGGTAATCAAACCTACAGTGAAGAAAGTTATTAAAAAGATTGCTGCTATCCGTGGTAAGAAAGTTAAGGTCTTGTCTCTAAGGGAGCGCCAAGTAGAGCAGCGTCATCGGAATGAGGCGATACGGGTATTGAAGTCGGCACTGAAACCGAAGGGATAGAGTGACGATGTTGCTTGACAGTAGTTACATTTTGAACTACAACATCAGCACATATTTTATAGTAAGGACTTCTGGGATGGAAACTGATTCCTTCTTTCATTAGATTTCCACAATTTTTAAGTCTCGCAATCTCAAAGTCCAATCTTTTATTGGCAGTCATCTGTTGCATCATTTCGATGTTGGATGCTGCTGCTTCTTTACAAAGGTCTTGCAACTTTTTATCTGTAGGTGTGCTCCACGTCATAGAGAACCCTACACCTAGACTGTAATTATCTTTCTGTCCAGTACGTGTTCTTTTATTAAAAATAATATCTCCAGGATTATCGATACGACCATCTCCTATTGCATTCCCATCATCATCGAAGGCACCAACGTTATCGGTGACATCATATACTGGGTCGTCATAGAAAGGTTCGTATGGTTTGGATGCAGAAGCAGATCCTGTTACATACGGTGTGAAATTGCGAGTGGGACCCTGACACTGAATCCCCCCTCCATATGTGTTTGTAATGTATGGTCCCTGAAGGACCTGTATAGCTTGGTTTGTAACGGAGCCTGAAGAGTTAGCCACAGGATTAGCAGTAGCAGACACACCACCAACAGTTTCAGCATAAGAAGGATTGGCAAATAATAATGTTACTGCGAGAAGATACTTGTAGTGTCGGTTATGCTTGTAACCTCGGTCGTTCTCTGGATAATTGTTTGGTTGCTTAAACCAGGTCCGCTGTAAGTTTCTGTGAATTGAAACGCTGCTCCTGGTGTTGTCTGTGTGTATGTCGGTTTGCTTGTTACACCCGTCCATGATGATGTCACTCCGTCAATAGTTACATTAGTTGCACCAACACCTGGTGAGAGGTTGCCCGATGCATTGACACCAGAACCAGTAGCAGAATACTGATACCCAGTGTTATAGTCCATGCTATTTATTGTCTCAGTTATGGTCTGAGTTGTCTCCGTCCTTGATGTCATACTTCCCTGAGTGAAGTTTGGGACCACGGGGACCGCCAGGGCAGGAGCAAGTGTGACACTTGCACTCACCACAGCAAGGGCAGACCAACGAATCATCTTGATCATTGCTCCTATCCTCAGTCAATTACAGTGATCTCAGATACATATTGGCCAGTTGCAGTCGTGCCAGCACCACCAGCACTCACGGTGAGAAGACCCGCAGAGGTGACTGTACCTGCTAGAGTCCCTGCAGTTCCTGCTGTATAACTTGTGGTATTGGAGAAGTTAGGAACAGCTCCTACAGTAGGAGCAGCAGTTGGGATTGCATCACCTTGAGTATAAGACTGGGAGAATGTGAAAGCAGATTCTGCAGTTCCTTGGACTGCTTCAATAGTACCTGGAGAATAAATTCCATTGGTAATAGTGCCAGTAGAAACAGCATCTACTGTGGTGCCATCGGTAGTTCCGATGTTTGTTCCTGAGATACTAAACGAGGAACCGATTCTTGTTGCCTGAGTTCTAGCAGCATCAACTGTCAGTTGGACACTAGCGGAATGTGAACTCACCAATCCACCTGCATTTGCTGCACTTGCAGTCACTAATAGCATAACGATAGGTAAAAATTTAGTCATTTTTTCCATCGAGTTTTGTCTAATACTATGTAGGTGAGGTATTCCTTACAGAGAGGTTCGGAATATTACACAATGCATTAAACTACAGACTTGTTAAATAATATTGGTTGCCTTCGGGGACCACACAACAAACTCGCTTTAATTAGGAGCATAACAAATGACGGGACTTAGAAAGTTCACGACGAAAGATCTTAATGCAGTGGTAGATGCTGCAGAAAAATACTCAGTAGGATTCGATGATCTGTTTTACAGACTACATTCCTACGGGATGGGAAGTGTTAATGAAGCATATCCTCCATACAATATTGTACAAGAATCTAATATTAAATGGAGAATTGAATTAGCACTGGCAGGGTGGGCACAGGAACAAATTGAAGTTACTACAGAGAGTAATGTTCTTTTAATCAGATCGATTGCACCAAAGAATAAAGGTGAGGAGGAATATGTACATAGAGGCATCTCCACTCGCACTTTTGCTAGAGGGTTTAATCTTTCAGATGATGTAGAAATCGGCACAGTCAGTTTTAATAATGGATTGCTTGTGGTAGAATTACGGAAGATCATTCCTGAGCATCAGCAATTAAAGGTTTATGAAATCCAAAGTTCTCAACTACCTGAAAGTGATAGTGTGCCATCCAGCGACACACTATAATCTGATTACTATTGGAATTCTGATCACAATAGGAGCATTACATAACCATGCACACTTCGCAATGAGTATGGATGCAGATAGTTATGTGAGACAGTGGTGTAGATCATCAGCAGAAAATAAAAAGACCTGTATTCGTTATGGTGGAAACATGGACTACTAACTGACCTATATAATTTACAACCAAAGAGACCTCAAGGGGTCTCTTTTTGTTTGGAGTTACTATGAACGTCTATGTAAATTTAAAACCGAAGAACTATGATGGCGACACAGACCTCTTGACAGTAGAGGTGCCAGCATCCTATACTGATGAACTGCTTAGGTACGTTAGACCTATTGCAGAAGAAAAAAATATTAGCGAGGATTTAATCCTCAAAGATATTATTAAAGAGACAGTTTTAGAAATTGAAAGGAGGAACTATGAGCGTAAGAATCGTAAGAACAAGAAACGGTGAAGATGTAATTTGTGATATCCGAGAAATCTCCCAAGAAGGAGATGATAAAATTCTTGGATATCAATTGATTCATCCCTATACTATTTGGATTTCTGATGGTGTGACCGCTGAGGATGGTGAGGGTAACATTCAAAAACTCAGTAATCCTGAGATTACCATGGAACCTTATGTCCCATTGGCAAAAGAATCTAAGATCATTATTAGATACGATGAAGTCATCAGTGCATATGAAACACATGATGACGTACTAGACAAATACACAGAATTAGTGGAGGCACGAAATGGAATCGAACCAAATTGATGAACCGATTGAACCTGAGATGCTTCAACAGCAGACCAAAGTAGTCCTGATGGCAAACAGAACTGAATATTTAATTGGTCGTGTGACTGAGTTGGATGAGGAACCGTCTCTCTTAATCGAGAAATGTTTCAGCATTTCTCCTGAAGGTCAATTGTCCCCCTTCCCTGCATTTGCTTCACAGCGTGATTTGTTCTTGACATCTGAGTCAGTTTTGACTATAGTGGATCCATCAGAGCAAATTGCAGCGGAGTACGAAGCAGCGAATGAGTAGGTTTTATACCAATGTGCAATTAGCAGGTAATGTAATTCTTTACCGTGGATATGAAGATGGAGAACCCGTTCAATATCGCACTAACTTTTCCCCAACTTTATTTGTTTCTTCTAACAAGAAAGAAAGATATAAAACTCTTAATGGGGATTATGTAAAACCTATTAAATTTGAATCATCCAGAGAAGCAAGAGAATTCATCAAACAATATGATGGTGTCCAAGGATTTGAAGTCCATGGATATGAACGATTTGCATATCAGTTTATTTCTCAGCAGTATCCTGATGAAATTCAGTATGACATTAGTAAGATGAAAATCTTTGCATTGGACATTGAGGTTCAATGTGAGAATGGATTCCCTAATGTAGAAGAAGCAGCAGAAGAAATGTTGTCTATCACCATTAAAGATATGGTGACAAAGAAATACTACAGTTGGGCAACTCGTGAGTTTGAAGCACCAGAAGGGGTTGAGACTCATATCTTCTGGACTGAACAAGAGATGCTAAACCATTTCTTACATTGGTGGACTCAAAATACACCTGATGTCCTGACGGGATGGAACGTCAATCTTTATGATGTTCCATACATTGCTCGTCGGGTTAATCGTGTGCTTGGGGAGAAGTGGATGAAGAGTCTGTCTCCCTGGAACCGTGCAAATGAACGAGAGGTTTATGTCAAAGGACGTAAGAACATTGCTTATGATATCTCTGGTATCAATATCCTTGACTATCTGGATCTTTATCGCAAATTTACTTACACTAATCAAGAGTCCTATCGCCTAGATCACATTGCTTTTGTTGAACTGGGGCAGAGAAAGGTTGATCACTCTGAGTATGAGAACTTCAAAGACTTCTACACTAGTGATTGGCAGAAGTTTATGGAATACAACATCCAAGACGTTGAGTTGATTGACCGACTGGAAGATAAGATGAAGTTGCTTGAACTTGCTATCACTATGGCCTATGATGCCAAGGTCAATCTTGAAGATGTTTATAGTCAGGTCCGTATGTGGGACACTATGATCTATAACTATCTTGCTGAGAGTGACATCGTTGTCCCCCAAAAGAAAGGTGAAAAGAAAGATGAGAAGTATGCGGGAGCATATGTTAAGGAACCGATTCCAGGAAAGTATGATTGGGTTGTGTCTTTTGACCTTAACTCTCTTTACCCTCATCTCATTATGCAGTACAACATCTCACCAGAAACACTCCTGGATGAGAGACACCCATCGGTTACAGTTGATAAGATTCTTGGCGAGACGTTAGATATCGATGGCGAGTATTGTGTATGTGCCAACGGTGCTCAGTATCGTAAAGATATGAAAGGGTTCCTACCCAAAATGATGCAAAAGATTTATGATGAACGAACCATTTACAAGAAGAGAATGCTTGCCGCTAAGCAAGATCTTGAACATGCCAAAACACCTGCAGAGACCTCATCACTTCAAAAGGATGTGTCCAAGTTCAACAACATCCAAATGGCAAGAAAAATCCAACTCAACAGTGCCTATGGTGCCATCGGAAACCAATACTTCCGATACTACAATCTGGCAAATGCTGAAGCGATTACCCTCTCGGGTCAAGTCTCGATTAGGTGGATTGAGAGCAAGGTAAATACTTACCTAAACAAATTACTCAACACAGAGGACCACGATTATGTCATCGCTTCTGATACTGATAGCATCTACATCTGTCTTGATTTACTTGTCCGTTCTGTATTTCCTTCATGTGATGTTCCTCAAGAAAGGATTGTCAGATTCCTCGACACTGCCTGTAAAGAAAGACTCGAACCTTTCATCGACAAAGCATATCAACAATTAGCATCATACGTTGGTGCTTACGAACAGAAGATGCAGATGAAGCGAGAGAACATCGCCAACAAAGGCATCTGGACTGCTAAGAAAAGGTATATTTTAAATGTATGGGATAGTGAGGGTGTTCGCTATGAGAAACCTAAACTAAAAATCATGGGTTTGGAAGCAGTTAAGTCTTCTACTCCTGCTGCATGTCGTACTGCAATTAAAGAATGTATGATTGTTATCATGAATGAAACTGAAGAATCAGCACAAAAGTACATTGCTGATTTCAAGCAAAAATTTACATCGTTACCAGTTGAAGATATTTCATTCCCTAGGGGGTGCAATAATCTAAATAAGTGGTCGAATCCTTCGACACTGTACAGCAAAGGAACACCGATACACGTTAGAGGAGCATTGCTGTACAACTTTCATAACAAGAAAAATAAATTGACACACAAGTATCCTCTTATTCAGGAGGGAGAAAAGGTTAAGTTTGTTTATTTGAAGACACCTAATAAAATTAGTGAGAATGTGATCAGTTTTTTGGGTACATTCCCAAAGGAGTTTGGTCTTGACAAACAGGTGGATTATGACTTACAATTCTCTAAGTCATTCCTAGACCCTATCAAAGTCATTATGGATACAATTGGGTGGCAACCAGAAAAAATAGCATCATTGGAGTTCCTATTCGGATGAGTTTATCAAACAAGTATGTCGTGACATATCAAAAAGCATTCAGTTGTGGTGCTGCTCGTGAAGAAAAAACTTTTGACGATTTGATCGATGCACAATGGTTTGAACGTGCCATGAAACGTTCTCAATATATTACTACCCTTATGAAGGTTAAATGATGAATTTCTTACAAAACGTATCCAAGGAGATCGGCAATGAGTACGCAGGACTTGTTAGCGACGGTATTGCTGCAGGTGACACCAGTGGTTTCATTGATACTGGCAGCCACATCTTTAATGCTTTGGTATCTGGCTCAATCTATGGTGGTGTCCCTGGAAATAAGATTACCGCTATTGCAGGAGAGTCTTCTACTGGCAAAACTTTCTTTTGTCTTGGGATTGTTCAGCATTTCCTGGAGTCTAATCCTGACGCAGGTGTAATCTACTTTGAGTCTGAGTCTGCTATCTCTAAAGAGATGATTGAAAGTAGGGGCATTCCTTCTGACCGTATGATGATTGTACCTGTATGTACAATTGAAGAGTTTCGTACTCAAGCATGTCGTATTCTCGACAAGTACATGGAACAACCTAAGGATGACCGCCAACCTTTGATGTTTGTCTTGGACTCTCTGGGTATGCTATCCACCAGTAAAGAGATGCAGGACGTTGCTGATGATAAGCAAGTTCGTGATATGACTAAGAGTCAATTAATCAAGGGTGCATTCCGTGTGCTGACTTTGAAACTTGGTAAGGCAGATGTGCCTATGCTAGTCACTAATCATACCTATGATGTGATTGGATCCTACGTTCCCACTAAAGAAATGGGTGGTGGAAGTGGTCTGAAGTATGCATCTTCTACTATCATCTATCTGTCTAAGAAGAAAGAGAAGGATGGTACTGAGGTTGTTGGTAACATCATCAAATGTAAAGCAGCAAAGTCACGTCTTACAAAAGAAAATTCTCAAATTGAAACACGACTATATTATGATCGTGGTCTGGACAAATATTATGGTCTGCTAGAATTGGGTGAGAGTGCAGGGATGTGGAAAAACGTTGCTGGTCGTTATGAAATGGATGGCAAGAAAGTATATGCGAAAGCGATCTTAAAAGATCCTGAGAAATATTTCACTCCCGAAGTAATGCAAGCACTCGATGAAGCAGCAGCAAAGGAGTTTCTTTATGGGAGTTAATATTTTACAACCAACTCTTACTGATTTTATCAAGCACCCATGCACCAAACTCACAGATTATATCAAAGTTTATGACGATGTAACTGATCAGAGTTTTTGTAATGACATCATCAAGACATTTGAAAGTGAAAGGAACAATCAAAACGATGTTGATAGGGAGCAAAGACCTAAATTTACCGAATTAAATATTTCCCAACAGTATTACGATAGAAATACTAAGTGGATGGCACCACAAAAAGAAGTTCAGAAGTTATTCATTGAATATGTGAATCGATATATGGATGAACTTGATCTTCGTGATATGGATTTTCCTACTCAATACACTTTTGAAGAGTTTAGGATTAAACGATACCTTGCTGAAAAGAATGACGAGTTCAAAGATCATGTTGATGTACTAGATCATTCTTCAGCGCGAAGATTCTTGGTGTGTTTTTTATATTTGAATGATGTTGATGAAGGTGGAACTACTGAGTTCTCTAAACTTGGTCATGCAGTTACCCCAAAGTGTGGTAGAATACTACTGTTCCCACCTACGTGGATGTACCGTCATGCTGGTCGTCCTGTAATCAAAGGTAAAAAGTACATTCTCGGATCTTATCTCCACTATCTATGAACCTAGAAGCAACCATTCTTAGTAACCTTATATACAGTGAGGACTATGCACGAAAGGTTTTACCCTTCCTAAAGTCGGAGTACTTTACTGCTAGAGAACATAAGATTATCTTCTTGGAGATCCATGAATACATAAGTCAATATGATGCATGTCCCAGTCTCAATGCGATTGGTATAGAATGTCAGGAGCGAACAGATCTTACCGAAGATCAATTTAAAGAAATTATTCAGGTATTAAATGTCCTTTCCGATGATCCCGCAGACCATGATTGGCTCATTGATACTACGGAAAAGTGGTGTCAAGAGCGTGCGATCTACCTATCTCTTATGGAGAGTGTCAAGATTGCTGACGGTCAAGATACCAAGAGGGACAAAGGCGCTATTCCTCAGATTCTTTCGGAGGCACTTGGAGTATCCTTTGATCAACATGTAGGACATGATTATGTCTCTGATGCAGAATCAAGGTATGACTTTTACCATAGAAAAGAAAATAAGATTCCTTTTGATCTTGAGTTCTTTAATAAAATTACAAAGGGTGGATTGCCTAACAAGACTTTAAATATTGCTCTTGCTGGGACTGGTGTTGGCAAGTCATTGTTCATGTGTCATGTTGCAAGTTCTGTTCTCCTTCAGGGAAAGAACGTTCTATACATAACAATGGAGATGGCAGAAGAAAAGATTGCTGAACGTATTGATGCAAATCTTCTCAACATTCCAATCCAACAACTTGGTGATCTTCCTAAAATAATGTTTGATAAGAAGATTGCAAATCTCGCTAAGAAGACTAGCGGCAAGTTGATCATTAAAGAATACCCTACAGCATCTGCTCATGTCGGTCATTTTAAGTCTCTCGTTAGTGATCTTGCTCTTAAGCGGGGGATTAGACCTGATATTATCTTTGTGGATTACCTCAATATCTGTGCTTCCCAGAGATATAAAGGAAGTATTGTCAATTCCTACACCTACGTCAAAGCAATCGCAGAAGAACTCAGGGGTTTTGCTTGTGAGTGTGGCGTCCCTATTGTCTCTGCTACGCAGACCACTCGTGCAGGTTACGGTAGCACTGATGTTGACCTTACTGATACTTCTGAATCCTTTGGTCTCCCTGCTACTGCTGATCTTATGTTTGCCCTTATTAGCACGGAGGAGCTTGAGGGCATGAATCAAATCATGGTCAAACAGTTAAAGAATCGATATAATGATGGTGCCAGCAACAAAAGATTTTGTGTAGGTATTGACAGATCTAAGATGAGGTTGTATGATGTTGAGGAATCTGCACAAGACGACCTTGTAAATTCTGGACAAACATCCGAACCTCAGCAGATCGATTTAGTTAAAAAATTTACAGCAAAGAAAACATTTCAAGACCTAAAGTATGATTGACCCTAAGAAGTATGCACAATTTGTCGATGCGGTCACGTCGCAACAAAGCAAAGACCACGAAGCATTCCTTTATCGTATTCAAGAGTTGGAGGGTGTTGGATTTCCTGCCGAGCGATTGCTTACTGCTGCTGTAGGTATGTCTGCAGAAGCAGGTGAATTTACTGAGATTGTAAAGAAGATTGTCTTCCAAGGCAAACCTGTCAATGACGAAAATCTCTTTCATATGAAGCGGGAATTGGGTGACATTATGTGGTACGTTATGCAAGCCTGTATGGGTTTGGGAACTGACCTAGATGAGATCATTGAAATGAACATTGACAAACTCAAAGCACGATATCCTGGTGGAGAGTTTGATGCACACTATTCTGAAAATCGTAAGGATGGTGATCTTTGATTAAAGTATTTCAAAATTTTCTTTCTGATGAAGATTTTAAAAGTATTCAAAATCTTGTCAATGGTCCAGACTTTCCTTGGTTTTGGAATGATTCGGTAACAGCACTAGGATCAACTGATGACATAGGTCAATTTACTCACACTCTATACACACCAAACAATGGAGTGCAAAGTAATCTCTATGGACAATTCAAATCTATCTTTGAAAAATTACTTTTGACAGATGATAGTGGTGATAACTTTATGGGACTTTTGTATAGAGCAAAACTAAATTTAAATCCCAGACAAAGTACAAACGTTATGATAGGAGATTATCATATCGATTTTACTGTACCATGCCAGACAGCATTGTATTATTTTAATACTAATAACGGATACACAGCATTTGAAGATGTTAATGATGTAATCTACAGTGAAGAAAATACTATGGTTATTTTTCCATCACATATTAAACATGTAGGACACTCTTGTACTGATGCTGCATTTAGAACTGTATTAAATTTAAACTACATTACTTATTGATTCATGAATCTTACACAGGATGAACTTTGGGAAACAATTCACACCCTCGGTTGGAATGTCAGAGATGACAATATTGTAATCGAGATTGGTGGGACACAGGTATCAGGTATCGAACAACCTGAAGGATATAATAAGAAGTGGTCATCTCAAAGGGGTGACCGCAAGTATAATAAAGATGCCTTTATTGTATTGAAAAACCTCTCACGAAACGACGACACAAAATCACAACCTATGGATAGGGAGCACGCACCACATCATGGAACCCCAACTACCGCAACGACAACCCGAGACACCTCAACAGAAGAGGGAGTTTCGTCAGACAGTAGTACAAATACAACTGAATAACATTTGCCAATGTTTAAGTGGTAAATGGTATAGAACTCATTACTGGGATCCTGAAGGAAACCGAACGGATAAATTTGTAATTGAGTTTCCTCCAGAAGAGTTTGACGATATCTAATGTTTAGTCTCTGGATTCACATAAAAGCATTCTGTGCCGTTGTCGTGGTGAGTTGCTCTCATCCTGTCAATTGGGCACAGTGTGTTCGTGTGGATCAATGGTTATTGCCTGAGGTTGTACAGGGTTATAAACTCTGGACAGGACAGGAAAAAATATACGAAAAAGAAAAGGATTATCTAAATAGTCTGGAAGACTTACAAGAGTAGAATGACAGTCGCATCAGATCTCAAAGAAAATTTGGGTAAGGTCTTCAAGGGATCTTATAGTCTTGAAAAATTTTTTAAATCTGTATCTGCATCTGGAGATAGAGAAATTGATACTTGGGATTCCTCATCTACAGAAATGGTGAAGACTCCTTCTGGCACTACGCTAGGTTTGATTCCTCGTATCAAAGTAAAGACTGAAAGAAATTGGTTACGTGGAAAGATTAAAGAATTTGTTGAAGAGAATCAAGAAAATATTATTACTAATATCCGAGAAGTTCTAAAACTTGAAGGAGTATATGAGTGGAACTTTGAAGAAAAAGTTATTGGTAGTTTGTCTGGATTGCAATCCTATGTTATCAGTGGCGCTAAGGAAGGAAAAAACCCCACTATCAGGATTGTATTTGCATCTAAAGGTCTTTCTAATGGTGCTGGTGGTAAGAGAGAAGATCCTCATGAATTGATGACTGCATGTTTGATTCTTTCAAAAATGAAGATCGATCTCGATGGTA
>Ga0209557_1001708_pt1 | contig 11899 bp, 9 predicted proteins | sample SaaInlV_120m_DNA_4_FD_184672 | JGI IMG/M metagenome (GOLD analysis project Ga0209557, IMG submission 184672) | Marine microbial communities from expanding oxygen minimum zones in the Saanich Inlet - Saanich Inlet SI074_LV_10m_DNA (SPAdes) (version 2) | ecosystem: Environmental > Aquatic > Marine...
CCTGGCACTATGGCTGCGGCCACCATGAAAAACGCTGCCGAGGAGATATCGGCAGGCACATCGATACGGCTTGCCACCAGCTTGCCGCCGCCACTGAGGGAGGCTTTGCTGCCCTCTGTAGTAACCTGGTAGCCAAAGCCCCGCAGCATGCGCTCGGTATGGTCGCGAGTGGGGGCAGGTTCCACCACAGAGGTCTGGCCCTGGGTATAGAGCCCGGCCAGCAACACGCAAGATTTAACCTGAGCACTGGCCATAGGCATGCTGTAATCTATGGGCCTAAGGCTCTGGCCGCCTTTTATTTTTAATGGCGGGCGACCACCCTCGGCGGTTTCTATTATTGCGCCCATTTCACGCAGTGGGTCAGCCACTCGGCCCATGGGTCGGCCGGAGAGCGAGGCATCGCCGGTAAGTTCTGTATCAAAGCTCTGTCCCGCCAGCAGACCGCTGAGCAGGCGGATTGAGGTGCCGGAATTGCCTAAGTAGAGGGGCTTGGCTGGAGCTTTAAGACCATGCAGGCCCACACCATGGATAACGACTCGCCCCTGATCAGGCCCTTCAATCTGCACCCCCATATCGCGGAATGACTGCAATGTGGCCAGGCTGTCTTCGCCCTCTAAAAACCCTGTCACCTCAGTCATGCCCTCGGCCAGCGAGCCGAGCATTATGGAGCGATGGGACATGGATTTGTCGCCGGGAACACGCAGATCGCCCTGGGCCTTGCCACCTGGTGATACTGCGTAGTTGATCGTCTTTTCTGTCATGGGGCTCTGTAGTCCAGTTTTTGTCTTGCTTTCAAGTATTTTGCCAAAGTGATTGCGCGCATCCCGGGCTCGGGTAAAGCTGCCCATCAGGTAGTCCTGATCGCCGGTTTCTATGGCGGTGCGCATCAGTTTAAAGTTGTCCATCACCTGATCGAGAATAGTCAGAATGGCTTCGCGATTGGCCAGGGCTATATCGCGCCACATCACTGGGTCGCTGGCAGCGATGCGAGTAAAGTCGCGGAAGCCGCCGGCGGCGTAGCGGAAGATTTCACGGTTATCGCCCATGGCGGCCAATGTGTCTACCAATGAATAGGCGAGAAAATGGGGCAGATGGCTGGTGGCGGCGAGAATTTCATCGTGCTCTTGCACATCCATGGTCGAGACTATGGCGCCCGTGGCAGTCCAGAGGTCTGAGACCAGCTTTAGGTGCTCTGCCCCAGTGGCCTGATTGGGCGTGAGAATAATTCGGTGGTCGACAAATAACTCGCTATTAGCGGCGGTAACACCACTTTTTTCCGAGCCTGCTATAGGGTGCCCGGGCACCAACTGCGCTGGCATACCAGAGTAAATAGCCTCTGCGGCCTCAACCACTGAACCTTTAACACTGGCCACATCGGTAATGCTGACATCGGCAGATAGCAGCTCAAAACAGTCTTGCAACAGCACGGGCACGGTTAATGTAGGCACACCAATTACTACCAGATCGCCAGCGCCCAACTCTGGGGCAATAGCGGCCAGACTGGGTTCGGCACGGTCGATAACGCCCATTTGCAAAGCTATTTCCAAGGTGGATTCGCGCCTGGAGATACCCACCACCTGTTGGGCTAGACCATTTTTGCGCGCCACGGCGGCCAGACTGGAGCCTATTAGACCCAGGCCAATAACCACTAGGCGGTTAATAGTCGGCTTGTTAGCTGTGGCATCTGTAGGCATGGGGCACCAGGTTGTTTAATTTAGCTGGGGTAATACCAGCGCGCGCTAGAGTACGGCGCGCGGGTACGAGCCTAGTATTTTCAGTTCGGCAACTGAGCTACTCAACTCTTCCAGCACATCAGCGACGGGCTGGTCTTCGATATGGCCAATCAGATCGATAAAGAATACATAGGACCATTTGCTATTGCGCGAAGGCCGCGACTCCAGGCGGGTCATATCTACATTGTAGCGACGGAATGGCTCTAGCAGGTCGTGCAGTGCACCTGGTTTGTTGTGCACAGACACCACTATGGAGGTTCTGTCATCACCGCTGCGGGGCACAGACTCGCGGCCAATAATCAGGAATCTGGTGGAGTTGTCGGGGCGATCTTCAATCTTCTCGCGCATTTTCTCCAGATTGTACAGCTCGCAAGCCATATCACCGGCAATGGCCGCTGAGTTCCACTCGCCCTGCACTCGCTTGGCGGCCTCGGCATTACTGCTGACCGCGACCCGCTCTATATTGGGGTAGTTGGAGTTGAGCCACTGGCGACACTGAGCCAGAGACTGGGCATGGGAATACACCCGCGTCACGCTATCTTTATTGGTATTGGGGCCAATCATAAAGTGCTGGTGAATACGAAGCTCCACTTCGCCACAAATTTTGAGTGAGGAGTCCATAAAGCTGTCGAGGGTATGACTGATTACCCCCTCGGTGCTGTTTTCGACTGGCACCACGCCGTAGTTGCAGGCTCCGGCCAGCACTTCGCGAAATACTTCATCTATAGCAGACTGGGGTACGCTGATGGCGGAGTCGCCGAAATGCTTGAGTGCGGCCTCCTGGGTAAAGGTGCCCTCGGGGCCCAAAAATGCCACTCTGATAGGCTGCTCTAGTGCCAGACAGGCGGACATAATTTGCCGAAATAGCCGGGCCATCTCTTCGTTGTCTAGAGGGCCGGCATTTTTTTCCATAATATGACGCAATACCTGGGCCTCACGCTCAGGCTTGTAGTAGGCCAGGTCGCCCTGACCTTTTTTAACCTCTGCAACCTGCTGGGCACAGCGCGCGCGATCACTGATGGCCTGCATAATCTGCAGGTCTAGCGCGTCAATCTTGTCTCTTAGCCCCAGTAAGGGGTTGTCTTCTGCCATAGTTAAACTCTTATTCCTCAGCGGTAGATTCCGTGCTCTCGCCTTCTTCGCCCTCTATAAAATCATCTTCTTCGGGCTCGGCAATACGTGCCAGGCTCACCAGATTTTCACCCTCTTTCAAGCGGATAATGCGCACGCCCTGGGTGTTGCGGCCTACCACAGACACCTCGTCGCCTCTGGTGCGAACCATGGTTCCCTGGTCGGAAATCAGCATAATTTCATCGCCGGAAAACAGCTGACAGGCACCTACCAGGGGCCCGTTGCGCTCGCTGGCCTGAATAGCAATCATACCTTTACCACCGCGACCCTTGGTTGGGAACTCGTCCACTGTGGTGCGCTTGCCATAGCCATTTTCACAGACGGTCAGCAGGAAGCCATCGACCTCGGGCACTACCATGGAGATAACTCTGTGCTCTTCCGGCAGACGCATACCGCGCACACCTTTGGACACGCGACCCATGGGGCGGGCATCTGTGCTGGCAAAGCGCACGGCCTTACCTTCAGAGCTGAGCAGCATCACATCACTTTCATCGTCAATAATGGCTGTGCCCACCAGGTGGTCGCCATCGACCAGATCAACGGCGCGCAAACCCACACTTCTTGGACGGGAGTACTGGTCCAGCGAGGTTTTCTTGACGGTGCCATTGGCAGTGGCCATCAATACATATTTATCGGCACTGTACTCTTCAACCGGCAGAATCGAGCTAATGCGCTCGCCTTCATCCAGGGGCAGCAGATTAACCACTGGGCGGCCGCGAGAGTTGCGGCCTGCCACAGGAATCTGATAAACCTTGAGCCAGTAAACCTTGCCCAGGTTGGTAAAGCACAGAATAGTGGCGTGGGTGCTGGCAATCAGCAGGTGCTCAACAAAGTCTTCGTCTTTTACTGCCGTTGCCGACTTGCCCATACCGCCGCGGCGCTGGGCCTGATAGTCAGTTAGGGGCTGGGTTTTGGCGTAGCCGCCGTGGGAGATAGTCACCACCCGGTCTTCTTCGGTAATCAGGTCTTCTACGGTCAGGTCGTGCTGGGATTCAACAATTTCACTGCGGCGCTCGTCACCGAACTCTTCAACCACAGACTCCAGCTCTTCGCGGATCACAGTCATCAGGCGATTCAGGTCTCCGAGAATATCCTGGTAGTCGGCAATCTCTTCTAACTTGACGGCAAACTCTTCAATAATTTTGTCGTGCTCCATGCCCGTAAGGCGGTGCAGACGCAGCTCGAGTATATCTTTGGCCTGCTCTGGAGATAGGTAATATTTGCCTTCGCGCAGACCAAACTGCTCTTCCAGCCATTCCGGGCGGGTAGCCTGGGGGCCGGCGCGCTCTAGCATGGCGACCACAGAGCCTGGATTCCAACCTCTGGCAATCAGTGCCTCGCGGGCATCTGCAGGAGTGGATGACTCTTTGATCAGCTGGATTATCTCGTCGATATTGGCCAGCGCAATGGCAAAGCCTTCCAATGTATGGGCGCGCTCGCGGGCTTTGCGCAGCAGATAGATAGTTCTGCGCGTAACCACTTCGCGGCGGTGGCGAACAAAGGCCTCGAGCATTTGCTTGAGGTTGAGAATCTTGGGCTGGCCGTCGACCAGGGCCACCACATTGATACCAAATACAGACTGCAGCTGAGTCTGGGCATAGAGATTATTGAGTACTACCTCGCCCATTTCGCCGCGCTTTAGCTCAATCACCACGCGCAGACCGTCTTTGTCTGACTCGTCGCGCAGTTCGGAGATACCTTCGATCTTTTTCTCTTTAACCAGCTCGGCAATGCGCTCAATCAGGCGGGCCTTGTTTAGCTGATAGGGAATCTCGTGGATAATAATGGTTTCGCGCTTGGTCTTTTCATCGACCTCAATATCTGCTTTGGCGCGCACATAGATGCGGCCGCGGCCAGTTCTGTAGGCCTGAATAATACCGGCTTTACCATTGATAATTGCCCCAGTGGGGAAATCTGGCCCAGGAATATATTCCATAAGCTCATCAACGGTGATTTCGCTGTTATCGATCAGTGCCAGACAGCCCTTCACCACCTCGGTGAGATTGTGGGGCGGGATATTGGTGGCCATACCCACGGCAATACCGGAGGAGCCATTGACCAGCAGGTTGGGGATGCGAGTGGGCATTACCACAGGAATCTGTTCGGTTTCGTCGTAGTTGGGGACAAAATCGACGGTATCTTTTTCTAGATCTTCAAGCAGTGCATGGGCGATTTTGGTCATGCGAATTTCGGTGTAACGCATGGCCGCGGCGCTGTCGCCATCGATTGAACCAAAGTTACCCTGACCATCGACCAGCATATAGCGCAGTGAGAATGGCTGGGCCATGCGCACTATGGTTTCGTAGACAGCGGAGTCGCCATGGGGGTGGTATTTACCAATCACATCACCCACCACACGGGCAGATTTCTTGTAGGCCTTGTTCCAGTCGTTGTTCAGCTCGCTCATAGCGAACAGTACTCGCCGGTGCACTGGCTTTAAGCCGTCGCGCACATCGGGCAGCGCCCTGCCAACGATCACACTCATGGCGTAGTCAAGATAGGACTGCTTGAGTTCGTCCTCGATATTGACCGGAACAATTTCCTTCGCTAAATCACCCATAATTTACGATTATTCCCTGATTTTATTGTGCTTTTTTGTCGTCTGTCAGCGCTTTGCTAAGCGACCTGAAGGCCCTTTGACAAAGACCCTGGAGACGCAGCTCAGAATGCCTTTTAAACAGCTTCTTAAAGGTGCGAATTTTAGCATAGATAGGCAGGGTTTTTCTCCCTTTTATTGCCTCTAAAACGCCTATATAACTTAAACCCCAGAAAAAACTCGGTATACTCCAAATGAACGCTCAGGAGTGAACATGCAAGCCACAGAAATAGACCTATTAATCCACTGCAGATGGATCATCCCCATAGTTCCAGAGAACCAAATACTAGAAAACTGCTCACTGGCTGTGGATGGGGAAAAAATTATTGGCATCTACCCCCAGGCCGAGGCCAAAAAGCGCTTTGAAGCCGTCAAAACTGAAACCTTGGACAACCATGTACTGATGCCCGGGCTGGTCAATGCCCATGGCCACAGTGCCATGAGCCTGCTGCGCGGCTATGCCGACGACCTGGCCCTGAGGCCCTGGCTGGAAAAGCATATCTGGCCTGCGGAGGCGCGCCATGTCAGCGAAGAGTTTGTTGGCGACGGCACTAGGCTGGCTATGGCTGAGATGATTGCCAGCGGCACCACCTGCTTTGCGGATATGTATTTCTTTGATGAGGCCATTGCCGAAGCTGTGCGCGATGCGGGAATGCGCTGTCAGATAGGCTTTACCGTATTGGATTTTCCAACAGCCTACGGCAAAGGAGCGGATGACTATATTCACAAAGGCTTGCGGCTCAACGATAAATACAGCGGTCATTCGCTGATTAACGTCGCCTGCGCGCCCCATGCGCCCTACTCCGTGTCGGACAGTGCCATGCAGATTATCAGCACCTATGCCAATGAACTGGACCTGCCTATTCATATACATTGCCATGAAACCGCCGGCGAAGTTAGCGAATCTATAGACCAGTACGGCTGCCGCCCTATGCAGCGCCTGAGAGATCTGGGCCTGCTGCTACCCCAGACTCAGCTGGTGCATATGACCCAGATAAACCATGAAGATATTCAGATGGTGCAAGACCACAACTGCCATGTGGTGCACTGTCCCGAGTCTAACTTAAAGCTGGCTAGCGGCTTCTGCCCTGTGGGCCAGCTAATGGATGCCGGCATCAATGTGGCCCTGGGCACAGACGGCGCCGCCAGCAATAATGATTTGGACCTTTTTGGTGAATTAAAAACCGCGGCCCTGCTAGCCAAGGCCGTATCTGGCGACCCCTGCGCACTGAATGCCCATGCCGCACTGCGCATGGCAACCATTAATGGCGCCAAAGCACTGGGCTGGGACCATGAAATTGGCAGCCTGGAGTCCGGCAAGTCAGCGGATATAATTGCCGTTAAAATGGATTCTATCCCTCAGCAACCGCTGTATAATCCCGAGTCGCAGCTGGTGTATACCAATGTGGGCCACAGGGTCAGCCACAGCTGGGTGGCAGGCAAGCCATTGATGGCTGAGTCTGAACTGCTAACCCTCAACCGACAGAGCCTGATCCAGACTGCCTGTGACTGGCGTAACAAAATTTCTAGCTAGCAAACTTTTCAATTCGGAAACCAAGCATGTCTAAAACGCAAAATGTGGACCCCAATGAAATTCGCAAGTTTGAAGAACTGGCCAGCCGCTGGTGGGACAGAAACAGTGAATTTAAGCCACTGCACGATATCAACCCACTGCGCGCCAACTGGATTGACTCCCTGGCCCCTGTAGCTGAACAGCGCATTCTGGATGTCGGCTGTGGTGGCGGTATTCTCTGCGAGGCCCTGGCCCAGCGCGGAGCCACTGTGACCGGCATTGATATGGGCGAAGCCCCCCTGGCCGTGGGCAATCTGCACAGCCTGGAGTCTGGGGTCAGCGTGACCTATGAGCGGTCCACCGCCGAAGATTACGCCACCAGCCATGCTGAAGCCTTTGATACTGTGACCTGCCTGGAGATGCTGGAACATGTGCCCGACCCCAGCTCAGTGGTAGCTGCCTGCGCCGCTATGACTAAACCCGGCGGCACATTGTTCTTCTCGACCATAAACCGCAACCCAAAATCCTATCTGTTGGCCATTATTGGCGTGGAATATGTGCTGCGCATGCTGCCCAAGGGCACCCATGAGTACAGCAAGTTTATTCGCCCATCGGAGCTGGGCCAGTGGATTCGCGATGCCGGCCTGGAAATTGACCAGATGACAGGGCTGCTTTACAACCCCATCACCAAAACTTATAAACTGGATGAGCGCGATGTGGATGTCAACTATATGATCTGTGCCAGGAAGCCAGCCTAGATGCTAAATTTTGACGCCCTGCTATTTGATTTGGACGGCACATTGCTGGATACGGCCCCAGACTTTATTACTGCCCTAAAAACTCAGCTGCAGCGCCATGGCCGCGAGCCTATGGCCGATGCCATGATTCGCACCTGTGTTACCAACGGCTCTGTGGGTATTATTGAGCAGGGTTTTGGTATGCAGCAGGACCACCCCCAGTTTGAGCCTCTCAGAGAGGAGTTTCTGGAGCTGTACTTTAGCAATCTGGCCGATAAAACCGCCCTGTTTAGCGGCTTGCAGCTGGTGTTGGACGACTGTGCTGCGCGCAATATTCCCTGGGGTATTGTGACCAATAAACCCTGGAAATACACCGAGCCTGCCCTGACTCAGCTAAACCTGATTTCCGGCGCCGCTACGGTCATCTGCCCAGACCATGTGGCTGAGCCCAAACCACACCCAGAGCCCATGTACCTGGCCTGTACCCAGATTGATATTGACCCGGCCAACTGCCTGTATGTGGGCGACCATGTGCGGGATATAGATGCTGGTCGCGCTGCGGGAATGCGCACCATTGCCGCTGGCTGGGGCTATATTGAGGCCGGCGAAGATATTCACGGCTGGAATGCAGACTGGGTTGTGCAACAGTCTCAGGAATTACATTCGCTGCTGTTTTAACTGTTTTAACTCTCGTATTGACTAAGGAAAGCCCTGTGCTCAGCCTAGAACAAATTATCGCCTACCAGGCCAGCCCCAACCTGCTGCAAGACCGCATTATTTTGATTACCGGTGCCGGAGACGGCATAGGCAAGGCTGCGGCTATCAGCTGTGCCGCGCTGGGCGCAAAAGTGATACTAGCGGGCAGAACTCTGGCCAAGCTGGAGCAGGTATTTGACCAGATAGTGGTCGCTGGCGGTGCTGAGCCGGTGATTTATCCGGTGGATCTGGAGGGGGCTTCCACTGAGGACTATGATGAGCTGGCTCTGAACCTTGACCAGCAGTTTGGCCGTCTGGATGGCCTGCTGCAAAATGCCGCCATACTGGGCCAGCGCACCCCCCTGAGCAACTATAGGCAAGATGTGTGGGACAGGGTAATGCAGGTAAATGTTACAGCTCAGTTTAAGATGACCCAGGCGTTGATGCCTGTGCTGGAGAAGTCTGCGGATGCCTCTATTTTGTTTACTACCTCTAGTGTGGGCCGTCAGGGGCGCGCATTTTGGGGTGCCTACGCAGTCTCTAAGTTTGCCACTGAAGGCATGATGCAAACCTGGGCTGCTGAGTTGGAGGGTCTGGGGTCAATTCGTGTCAATGCGGTGAATCCCGGCGCTACCAGAACCCAGATGCGCGCTCAGGCCTTTCCTGCGGAAAACCCCGATAGCTTAAAAACTGCTGAAGATATTATGCCTGCTTACCTGTATCTGCTGGGGCCCGACAGTGCCAGCGTCAATGGCCAGTCCATCGACGCTCAGATTAGATAGGCCCCTGGCTCAGGGTAAAAGCCGGTTTAGCGCTTGCTGGTATCGCCGCGGGCGCGCAGCTTGCGCTCTTTGCGCTGACGAATATCCCTAAAGACATTCTTCTCACTAAACCTAGGTGGTTTAAGCGCCACAGCGCGGACAGTGATATCACCTGCTTGGGGTCTAGCTCGATAAACTCTGAGCGTCGTACAAAGGAAGGCAGCTCTATGGGGCCATAGCTGATGCGCTTGAGGCGATTAACTTCCACGCCCTGGGACTCCCAGAGACGGCGCACTTCGCGGGTACGGCCCTCGGCTAGAATTACCCGAAACCAATTATTACTGCCCCCGCGCTCGTCGGCACTGCGCGCATGCTGGGCCTTAACAGTCTGAAACTTGGCTATACCATCATCCAGAATAACCCCTTCGGTCAGGCGGTTAATCATAGCCTCATCCACCTCGCCGTGGATACGCGCCATATACTCGCGCTTCACTTCGTAGGATGGGTGCATCAAGCGATTGGCCAGCTCACCGTGGTTGGTGAACAGCAAAAGGCCGCTGGTGTTGATATCCAGGCGACCGATGGCAATCCAGCGGCCACGACCCAAGCGGGGTAATTTATCAAACACAGTGGGACGACCATCTGGATCAGAGGTGGTGCTAACCTCCCCTTCCGGCTTGCTGTACATCAGCACTCTGGGGCTGTCGTCGGTCACTATCTTAACGGCGCGGCCATCTACCAGAATGCGATCTTCTGGCTCTGCGCGATCACCCAGCTTGGCGACTGATCCGTTGACCGAAACACGCCCAGCGGAGATCCATTTCTCCAGTTCGCGACGGGAACCCAGGCCTGCTGTGGCCAGTACTTTTTGTAGTTTCTCACTCATGGGCTGTTGTGCTGTCTCTGTCTGCTGGCTGACTGGCCTGCTGGTTGTCTATTTCTGATGCTGCATCGTCCTCAGCCTGAGTATCTGGAGCCTCAGCGGCCTGATTATCCTCAGTTACGCCATCCAGTTGCTGATCCAACTCAAACTCATCATTGGCAGCCAGGGGCACGGCCGGCACTGCGCCTTCGTCCCCAGGCTTATCGCCCAGACTGAGTTCCAGCTCTGGGTCCAGCTCGGCAAGATCTTTAATCTCGCCCAGCGCTGGCAGATGCTCCAGGCTCTTGAGGTTAAAGTAATCGAGAAACTGCTTGGTGGTGGCATACAGCGCTGGCTTGCCCGGCACATCTCGGTAGCCAACCACACGCACCCAATCGCGCTCTTGGAGGGTTTTAATAATATCGGAGCTCACGGCTACACCGCGCACCAGCTCAATATCGCCACGGGTCAGGGGCTGACGGTAGGCGATCAGTGACAGGGTCTCCAGCATGGCGCGGGAGTAGCGCTTGGGCTTCTCTTCCCAGAGGCGGTTGACCCAGGTGGACAGCTCCTGACGCACCTGAAAACGATAGCCGCTTGCGACCTGTTTGAGCTCAAAACCACGCTCTCTGCAGTCGCCCTCAATCTCTTCCAGCGCGGCTTTTATCTGGTCGCGCGGCGGACGCTCTTCGTCTTCAAATAGGTTTTCCAGCTTGGTTATATCCAGAGGCTTGCCCGCTGCCAACAGCGCGCCTTCAATAATTTTTCTGATTAGATCTGGGTTCATGATGTTCTTGCTTTCACATGTATTGGACCAAAAGATTCGCTCTGCACAATCTCAACTAATGACTCTTTAATTAATTCCATAATAGCCAGGAAGGTTACCACCACACCCAGGCGACCCTCGGCTTCTTTAAACAGGCTGACAAAGGGCACAAACTGCTGGCCGCGGATACGGTCCAACACCTGAGTCATGCGCTCGCGGGTGGACAGCTTTTCGAGCTCTATCTGGTGGCTCTCGAACATTTCTGCGCGGCGCAGCACATCGGCCAGGGCTGTTAAAATCTCACGCATATCCACCTCTGGGTGGGGGCGCTGTTGCTCGCGGTCTGGCGCTTCGGCGCTGGCCTGATGAATATCGCGACCCAGACGAGGCATCTCGTCGACATCCTCGGCGGCGTTTTTAAAGCGCTCGTACTCCTGCAGACGGCGAATAAGCTCGGCGCGCGGATCGCCCTCATCTTCCTCGTCCACAGGCTGGCGGGGCAGTAGCATGCGAGATTTAATCTCTGCCAGCATGGCGGCCATTACCAGATATTCGGCAGCTAACTCCAGCTGAATTGTGGTCATCAGCTCGATATAACCCATATATTGGCGGGTAATTTCGGCCACATTGATTTCTAGAATATCCAGATTTTGACGGCGAATAAGATACAGCAGCAGGTCCAGAGGCCCCTCAAAGGCTTCGAGAATAACTTCCAGAGCGTCTGGCGGGATATACAGATCCTTGGGCAGTACAGTGAGCTCTTTGCCCTGCACAACTGCAAAGGGCATCTCCTCTTGCTGGGGACGCGAAGTCGCCACAGAGGCTTCTTGGGGAGAGGTTTCGACGCTGTCGACTGCAGGCTGCAGATCATCAATTGAGGTGGCTTCGCTAGACACTTGATATCCCATCAGTATTCAGCGCAAAGTATAACCGCAAAGGCGCTTTTGAGCATCATCAAAATCAGATAAGTGAAAAATCACCCATGCCCTGACGGGTCATCTGCGGCTGGTCGCCGGTCATATCTACTACGGTGGTTGGCTCAAGGCCACAGTAACCCCCGTCGATAATGGCATCCACCTGGCTCTCCAGGGTCTGGCACATATC
>Ga0209557_1001713_pt1 | contig 11859 bp, 3 predicted proteins | sample SaaInlV_120m_DNA_4_FD_184672 | JGI IMG/M metagenome (GOLD analysis project Ga0209557, IMG submission 184672) | Marine microbial communities from expanding oxygen minimum zones in the Saanich Inlet - Saanich Inlet SI074_LV_10m_DNA (SPAdes) (version 2) | ecosystem: Environmental > Aquatic > Marine...
GAAACTTTAGATTCATTTATGATGCAGAGTGGTCTGGTGGAACTGCTACAATTTATACAGAACTTCCACATAATCTGAGTGTTGGATCTCAAGTAAAAATCAATAAGATTTTAAGTACAAATAATACTACTGGAACTGACAATTCTGGATTTAACGGAACCTTTACAGTTCTCAGCACTCCTGGAAGAAAGAAATTTACAGTAAGTATTAGTATAGATCCAGGAACTTTCACAAACAATATTAATACCCGTAATACAAATCTTCCACACTTCTTAAGAACAAGATATTCTCAAACATATGTTGTTTATAGAAGTCAAGAGATTCAGAGATATATTCCAGGTGAGCAAGACGGTGTTTACAACTTAGTTGTTCTAAACACATCCAACAAACCAGAAATTTCTCCGTTTGAAGATTTAAATCTACTTCAACCACTTCAATATCTCTATCCACAAACAAGTAGAGATAACCTCAACTCTGACCCACTTCCATCAAAATCTTTTGCAAGTTCATCAACAATTGGTGAAGTTCTTATTAATGATCCTCAAAGAAGTATCACAAAAGAAACTGTCAATAAGAGATTCTTAGATAATGGTATTGGATTAGGTCTCAATAATATTATCTCAGATGCCACAGGAGATAATCACAATTTCTACTTCAACGATGATCATGGATTGAATAGAGTTACTGAAGTTTCAATTGTTGATCCTGGAAGTAATTATGGAACTGGTATTGGAGTTAGTGAAGTCTTTTATAATGCAAGATTGGCTGGACTTGGAACTGCTCCTGCTGGTATTGACGCTACTGCTATTGTCAGAATTGACGATACAACTGGAGGTCTTCTAGAAATCAAGATTATTGATGGAGGAAGTGCTTATGGAATTGGCAACACTCTTGCAGTAATAGGTATTGCTCAAACAACAAATCATACAATTGGTATTGTAAGTGTAACATCAATTTATGATAATACAAATGACTGCATTAGTGTACTTGGAGTAACTCCAGACAATAATACTCAATACAACACTGTTTATAGAATTGCTGGAATCCAAACTGGACAAAGTAAGTATGTTGAAACAGTTGTTTCTCATACAATCGAACCAGTAAATCCAGGTGTTGGTATTGGTATTACTGCAACTAGAGATTCATATGTATTGCTTGGAGATCCTGTAGTTGGGGTTTCTTCAGTTATCTATAATAACGTAACTGGAATTGCAACTATCAGAAGTAATCAATATCATGGTCTTTTCCTGAATAATAAAATTAGAATTGGTGGAGCATCCGTATTCTACTACAATGATGATTTTGTTGTTACCAGAATTCTTGATAGAAATGCTTTTGAAATTAAAGTTGGCGTAAACACAACAGCAGAGATTCCAACAGGGGACATTCGAATCTTTAGAGAGAGACTTACTTCTAGTGGCGGAAATGTAACCAAAAAGAGTGAAAACATTTCTGGAAGACTTGTTCCAAACTATGCTGGAATCACGACTACTCTTGCTGGGGAAGTTACTGGTCCTGATATTGATAATATCATCATTGATAATGCAGTAAGTCTTGGACTAAGACTTGGCGATTATCTTGAAGTAAATAATGAGATTATGCGAATCAGAGAGACTGTACGCAGCAATCAAGTTGAAGTTTTTAGAGGAGTTCTTGGAACTTATAAGAGCACTCATTTGATTGGAATAAGAGTCTCTAAAATTGATCCTACACCAGTTGAATTTAGAAGGAACTCTATTATTAGAGCGTCTGGTCATACATTTGAATATGTTGGTTATGGTCCAGGTAACTATTCAACAGCTCTTCCAGATAGACAAGATAGAAGACTTTCTGCTGGTGAAGAAATTACTGCAGCATCACTAAAACTTGATGGTGGTGTTGCAGTATACACTGCTATGAATGATCAAGGTTCATTCTTCGTTGGAAACAGGAAGGTTAATGCAGCTACTGGTCAAGAAGAAGTATTTGGTGCTCCTATTCCTACTGTTGCTGGAGAAGATCTGAATATTGAGGGAATTAATATTGGATTTGATGTTCTTTCACCACTTGAAGTCAAGATCAGCAGATCCTTGAAAGTGGAAGGTGGAGAAGACGGATCTATTGTTTCAGAATTTGATTCACCTGTCGTATTCACAAACAAAATTACTTCAACCTCACCTAAAGGTATTGAAGCAAATGCTCTATTCTTACAGGGTGAGCAATTAACTTCTAAGAAGTATACTGTTGGCGTTTCTCAACCATCAGATATTGGATCTCCTGGAGATGTAGTTTACTACACAAATCCACAAAGTGGTGGATATCTAGGATGGGTTTATACAACAGACAATCGTTGGGAAGAATTTGGACCTGTCAAGATTGATTCAAGATATGTTGGCATTTGGTCTGGTTCATTCTTTGGTGATGGTGGTGGTTTAATAAACGTATCTGACGTTTGGAAAAGAGATGTTGGTGGCGTTGGTCTAGTAACAACTTCTGAGGTTGGTATTGGAACAACTGCAACTATTGATGGAGTTGCACTATATGTTGAAGGCAAATCACGTATCAATGGTATAACAACTTTTGCAGACACAACACAATCTTACACACCAAATGATGGATCGACCATATTTGAGGGTGGAGTTGGTATTAAGAAGTCTCTAAATGTTGGTGGAGATTTCAGTGTTGTTGGTATTACTACTCTTACAGATCTTTATATTGATACAATTTCTGGAATTGCAACATTCACTGATAATGTAACTTTTAACGATGATGTTACTGTTGAGACTCTACTTTCCACTAATCACTTTGAGGTTACTGGAATTGCAACAATGAGAGACAATCTTTATATCAGAAATCAAAGTATTAGAGCATTTGTTAACGGAACTGCAATTATCTTTGGTATTTAATTGACTAAATAAAACAGGTATATAAAGAATATAATAGAGGACCCTGATGGCAAGACAACTAATTTATGGTAACGAGATAGTTGGGTTCACACCTTCAGCAGGTATCATTACAGCAAAGGGTTACGTACCTCTACCAAAGTTGCTGTCAATTGTAAACTCGACAGCAAACGTTCCAATTTATAGTTTTGCTGATCCAGACACAACATCCACTGTTGTGTATGATGCTGATAAACATCAAACAACTTTCAACATCTCATACGACACTGTTGGTATGGGATCTACTGATAGTATACAAATATATTATGAAAAAGAAGATATTGAAATTGCACCATCTAAGCATCTCTTAGATCCTACTGGAAAACTTCGTGTAACTGAACCACAATCTCTTATTGATACTGATTTTGAATATGGTATTCAGTCAACTAAGTGGGAAACTGTAAAATTAGTTAATAATATTCCTACAGCGTATTCTTCAGGTATTCCTGACGAGAGTTTTGAAGCATTATCAATTAATGTTACTAAAGATAATGATTATGTCATAGTTGATTGTCCTGAGCCACATGGATTAGTTATTGGTGGTGTTATTGATATTCAAGGTTTAAAAGATCCTAAGTTTGAAGGAACTTTTGTTGTAAGAGATATTACAGATTTAAATACTTTCTCATACAAAGTTCCATTTAAAGCACCCAAAACATCACAACTTGAAACAGAATTTACTCTAATCTATCCAGGTTCATTCTATACAGGTGCATCTATTGATGTTTTAGATATTCAGACTAATGCTGCTACTGCATCAACTCTGACTGTATCAACAGAAAATATCCCAGGAATTACTGAAAATTCAAAACTCTTCCTTAAGAAGAGTAGAGCAACAAAGAAATATACTTTAACATCTCCCGATGATATTTTAGCAGACGAAACAACATATTATCAAACCCAAATTAACCACTCAGGAACTGGAATTGCAATTACTGCTTCTCCAGGAAATAGTTACCTGACAAGAATGCCAATTGTTGAAGACATTTGGATCGGTGATCATGAATTTAACTTTGATACCTCTGACGTTGGAATTAACGGAAGTGCATCTGCAGGTAAGTTTAAACTCAGAAGAGAAATTCAAGTAGGCGCTGGTAAAACTTTAGATCTCTATCCAGATGACTGTTTGATTTTCTATACTCCAAAAGGAAATCTATATCCAGATAATGTAAATAGTGCTGGATTATGTAGTTACCACCCATATAGAGTTAGAGAAGTAACTTTTACTGGAATCTCTACCGATCCAGATGGTATCTATGAACAAGCAGAAGTAACAATTGCTCCAGATTTCACTGATTCGACACCTGTTATCACTCCAGTGTCTGCTGGAACCACTACATTTGGAAACCATAGGTTCATTAAATCGAATGGTGGTAGAATTGTTCAGAATGATAGAAGAGGTACTCTCACCTTCGGTAAGCCACATGGACTGAAGTATGGTGATACAGTTACATTCTTCAGTAAGTGGGATCAAATCAGTTACAACCAATATTGGTGGTATGGATATTATTATGGAAGAAGTGGAATTACAACTACTAGAGGAAACTGGGAAACCAATCTCTACAAAAACTATACAGTTTCTACCATTCTAAGTGACGTACAGGTTAGAATTCCTGCAGCACGTCATAGAGTCTACTGGTGGTGGGGCTGGTGGTGGTGGTGGGGCTGGTGGTATCGCGGCTGGTACGGCTGGTGGTGGGGCTGGTGGTATAGCGGCTGGTGGTGGGGCTGGTATTGGTGGAGTTGGTATGGTTATGGATGGAACTCCTATGCCAACGACGACAGACTGGTAACGGTAGCCAAGATTAAAAATCACCCATTAACTAAGTCTATAAACCTATCGCAAGATCCAGGATTTAGTACAACCAATTATAAGACAGCGCAGACTGTAAAGTATACGCAGGGAAGTCAGGGGTACTACGGTACACCAAATGGGTTGTCGGCAAATACGGATTACTTAATCCGTGAGATTAAGAGTGATCTTGGTAAGGGTTGGTATCAATTCTATAACATTAGGGATTCATATCTCAGAACACCTACCAAGTTAACTTGGAGGGATCCTGAGAAGACGTTCCAAGAAACTGGTGGTTATCACAAGTTCAATAGTCAACTCTTAAGTCCAGATGCATTTACTGTTAGAATTCCTGATCCAGCAAGAGGTTCTTTTGCAAATAATCAGAGAATTAGATACTCAACTGATACTTCAAGTGTAGTTGGTGGTCTTACTCAGAGTACTAATTATTTTGCAAAGACTGATGATGCTTTGATCTCAAATGATCGCTTTAGATTATCTCCATCTCAATCCACTGTTGATGTTAAGAACTGGAGATTCTCTGGAGGACTCAGAACTACTGCTAGTGTTGAAGCAATTACTGGCGCTGCTCATACTTGTGGAATTGAACCACATAATTACATGCAAGTTGCAGGTTATGAGGGATCCGCTTCTGAGAACCTATTGATTCAAGGTATTCACCAAGTTGTTGGTATATCTACTAGGGTTACATATTATTACTACTATTCTAGAAGGTATAGAAGAAGGTGGAGAAGTAGATACTATTGGTCTTACTACAGAGTCTACAGACTCAGAAGAAGGCAACCAATAACTACAATCACTCTCGCTATTCCATCAACCAAGAATAGACTGAATGTTTATTACAGAAACATCACAACTCCTGTAAAGGCATGTGGTATTGTATCCTTCAGTAACAGAGGTGGTATTGGAACACACTTTATCACTGTTGATACTGATGGAGCAGCAGATGATACTTACACTGTAATTAATAATGATACTGATGCAGGAACATTTGAACTTTCAACAACTGTTGAAATTCCACCAGTTGTAAACGGTATGGCAGGTGGTGATGCTTCTAGAGTTGGAGTTGGATCTAACTGGTTGAAGATTTCAGATCACAGACTTGCTGACGGAACTAAAATCACCTATGACAGTGGTGGGTTTGCAGTTATTGCGCCTCTTCAAAATGGAACTGACTATTTTGTAAGGGTTCTGGACGGAGATCATATTGGTCTATCAACAAGTCAAGAACTTGCAAACAACCGTCAGAATGATGAAGACAACACTGATCTGATTGTTTACACTGGTTACGGAAGCACCACTAATCATACTTTAACCTCTACTAGTGTTAAAGGATTCATTACTGGTAATGGCGTAATTGGTATTAATACTGAATCATATTATGTAACTGGGTATAATACTAAGTTCTATAGCGATTTTGCAAACGGTGATACTTTCAGAATCTATAACCCATCTGCGGCATATGGTCCTGGACAGTATTTTGAATCAAAAATCGTCCAAGTTAAGAGTGATACTTCAATTAAACTTGAGGAAGAACCTGAATTTAGTGGAGAGGATATTAATTACTTTATCCCAACCAGATTCTATGCAATCAGTGATGCTAAAGTAATCCATAGACCTTTTGATGGTGCTGTACAGTTGTCTTCTGGACTTGTTCCAAATACGCAACTAATCAGACAGACTAGAAAGTATTTCAGATATCAATCTGGAAAGGGCATTCAATGCTCAATGGCTATCAACTTCAACCCAACGTTTGATATTGATGACATTTCAATTGATACTTCTAGAGGTGCAATTGGCATTTCAACTGACATTATTATCACAACCAAGTTCCCTCATGGAATTGCTACGGATTCAATCCTAGATGATTATCAAAGGTTCCAAGTTCTGAATGTTGACTATCCCAAGAATCTCAATAGAGAATACTTCCCTGTTGAAATTATTGATGATTTCAAAGTCAGAGTTCAACTAGAAACTCCACTCCCAGATGCTAAGATTGAAGGGTTCCCACACTTCAATGTTACTGGATGGAGGGACGCAGTTCTGAAATGTGGTATGTTTGATGATCAAAATGGATTCTTCTTCCAGTATGATGGATTCTTCTTATCAGTTGTTAGAAGATCTAATACACAGCAACTTGCTGGAAGATTCACAGTTGAAAGAGGTAGTCACCTTGTTAGAGCAAGTGGTGGTAAGTTTACCACTCAAATTTCAGAGACCAACAGAATTATTATCAGAGGTCAAACCTACAAGGTAACTAAAATTGTTGATGACGATCTACTCTATGTACAACCTGCATATAGATCCAAGTCACTGAATAATGTTATTGCAAGTAAAGTTATTGACACCATTATTCCTTTCTACGAGTGGAATATTGATAGAATGGATGGCACTGGAGTTAGTGGATACAAACTTAACACTAACAAAATCCAGATGGTTCACATGGACTACTCTTGGTACGGTGCAGGATCAATTAGATTTGGTATGAAGACTCAAATGGGTGATGTTAAGTATTGCCATGAGTTCATTCATAACAATCAATTTACTGAAGCATACTTCAGATCTGGCAATCTCCCAGTGAGATATGAAGTTGAAACCCTTGACGAACCATACTTTGGTCCCTCACTATATCATTGGGGTGTATCAGTTATTATGGACGGTAAATTTGATCAAGACAAAGTTTACCACTTCTCTGCTGATTCTAGAGTTCTACCATTTACTAACGGAGGTATTGCTAATTACAATGGATCCGTTCCTACGGGAAGAGTTAGTGCTGGATCAACTGTAATTACAAATATTAACAGAACTGAAGGTGCAACACTTGCTGTTGGTGAATACATAGATTCTCCAGTTGCTAATATATTTGAACCAGAGACTAGAATCACTGCTATTGAAATTGACGATACAACTATTCAAAGACAGTATACTGACACCTATAAGGTATTCATTGACAAAGAGGCTCTATCTAATAGAAGCTCAAACACTGCACTCTATGCTTTTGCTGGAACCGCAGAAGAACTCAAGGAATACATTCCTCTGATCACAATCAGACTGGCACCTTCAGTTGATAACTCAGTTACTGGTAATGTTGGTTATAGAGAAATCATTAACAGAATGCAGATTCTTCTTAAGTCTGCAAATGTTCTTACTTCTCATGACTGTGAAGTCAATCTTGTAGTCAATCCAAAACTTTCAGTTGACGATTACGAAGAGGTTGGTTCACCAAGTCTAAGTCAAATGTACCGCCACGATTTGGGCGATACATATACTGGAGGACAAACAGTCTACTCATTCAGAGCACAAGGTGGTTCTGTCATTGACTCATCATCCCTTAAGAGAGGTTTGAATGGAACAACTGTAGACCTAACAGATGTAGCAGTTCTTGGAAATGCTTGCCTAGGTGGCGATAGCGTATATCCAGATGGTCCAGATATTCTTACTCTTGCAGTAAGACCTATCGATACCTCACTTGTAAGAGGTTCTGCTCCATTCATTGTCTCAGGACGCATAACCTGGATTGAATCACAGGCGTAATCTTACGCTTTCATTATTCTTTATCATGCGTTTTTGCTATAAATATATTCACACAGATTACAACGCTGCAACTCAATACTATGTCTATAATTCAGGTTAATACAATCAGAAGTAAATCTGGAGGTTCAGCCCCGACTTGTGACCAAGGTCTTGTGGTTTCTGGTATAGCAACCCTAGGGACTGTTAAAGTCTCTACGGGTATTGTTACCGCAACAACTGGAATTGTTACTTATTATGGAGATGCCCAATATCTAACAAACGCTGGTGTTGCGGTAACATACATACCAAATAATGTTAGAATTGTTGGTATTACAACAATTGATTCTCAAGCACATATTGGAACTGGAGTTACAATTAACTCTCAGGGAACAGAAATTATTGGTATTGTTACCGCAGGTTCTTATCAGGGTGATGGATCTACTCTAAGCGGTATTGTAACAACCATTATTGCAGGAACAAATATTTCTCTTGTATCAACAGGTGGTACAGGTAAAGGATCTGTAACGATCAGTGCATTTGATGATAAAGGTTTATTCACATCAACTCCAACAGGTATTTCTACTTCAGAAAACGTTGGAATTGGCACAACAAATGCAGTTGCAGAACTAACTGTAGAGGGTAATGCTCACATTTCGGGTATTGTAACTGCAACTACTTTTGTAGGAGCACTAACTGGAACTGCTACCGCTAGTGCTGCAGTAAACTTAGTTGCTTCTAATGCAGAGAATACTACTCAGTACCTTACATTTGTAGAAAATGCTACTGGTAGTGAAGAAGTTAGAACCGATTCAACACTTTCATATATTCCTTCATCCGATATTTTGAATGTCGGTAAAGTAAATGTAACAGGAGTAACTACTTCAGGATCACTAGAAGTAGGAACAGCAGGAACTGCTCTTAATGCTGGTATTGGATCAGTTGCAATTGGTAGAGACGAAACAAGTTATATTCTTGAGGTTGGTCCTACTGGACAAACTGATATAACTCAATATGTACATGGTGGAATTCAAGCAACTCAAAACATGGTTGCTGGAGGATCACTTACAGTAACTGGAGACATTACTTCTTCTAGTGGAAGTTTCACTGGAAATGGTGATGGATTAGTTGGTGTTGGTAGCACTGTACAAACAAAACAAATTTATTGGAAGACAAACACCAATACTGGATTAAGTACTGATGGCGCTGATGCTACAGACTGGGCTGGCGGTTATGCTTGGAATGCTGGTCAATCTGTGTATGAATTTGAAGTTGGTAAGTATGGACCAGTAAACTGGGTTCTTGTTCAGTGTATTGGTGGTGGAGGTAGTGGTGGCAGTAACACATATTCTGGTGGTGGTGGATCTGGAATGGCGGTTCAAAGATTGTTCAGAGCAATAGATCTTCCAACTAAGTGTACTTTTGATGTAGGTGTTGGTGGTGCTGCAGTTAGTGGTAGTGTTGGCGCTGATGGTGCTGACACAGTATTCTCTTTAGCAGATGGAAGTGAAGTACGCGCTAAGGGTGGAAAAGGTGGAGGTACTGGAAATAATTCAGCAGGAGGTGCTGGAGGAGAAAATTATTTAAATAGTCATCTTGCAGACGGTACTCACAGTGCAGACCGTAGAGGTGGTCTATTCTCTGCTGCAGGTGGATCGGCAACTAACAACGCTCTCCGTGTAGGTGGAACTTCTGTTTATGGTCCAGGTGGAGGTGGAGGATATTGGAGTAACTCATATGGATCTCTTGGTGGCGGTTCACTGAATCCAGGCAGCATTACAATTGCTGGAATTGGTATTACTACACTAGTTGGTGGTATGGGAACTGGTGGATATGGTGCTAATAATGGAGCAGATGGTTTTCAGGGAGGATCTCCTGGAGGTGGAGGAGGTGGTGCTGCATCTGGAAATAATAGTGGAGCAGGTGGTGGTGGCGCAATCCGCATATGGATGTGGTAAAAATTTATAAATTACTTATACACAAAGGAGAACAAAAAAATGGCAGCACCAAAAGCATACGCAGAAGTAAAAGAGGGTAAAGTTACTAATTTAGTAATGATGACACCATCTGTTGCAGAAGCAAAAAATGCAAACGAATCTTTTCCCAATTATATCGATATTGCAACAACAACTGGAGATCCTAATATTGGATATGATTATGCTGATGGAACATTCACACTTTCTCCAGAAATTGAAGAATTTCAGTGGATTGGTGTTAGAGAAGAAAGAGATCGTCTCTTGACAGAAAGTGATTGGGTTATTATTAAAGCAAAAGAAACAAGTACGAACATTTCTGCTGCTTGGAAAACATATAGACAAGCACTTAGAGATATTACGACAACATTTTCTACTCCCGAAGAAGTAGTTTTTCCAGATAAACCATAATTATTTTATTATAAATAAAGATAAAATAGTGAGGGGATAGTGAACCTCAGGAGACCTCATGGGCGTTAATAAGAACTTTGTTGTAAAGAACGGTTTTGAAGTCAATACCGATCTTATTCTTGCAGACGCTGATAATAATAAAGTTGGAATTGGTACAAGTGTTCCAACAACACTTTTGCATGTAAATGGCGGAATTGCTGCAACACATGTAAATGTTTCTGGTGTTACAACTGTAAACACTCTCGTCCTAGATGGTGCCGTAACCATTGGCAATACTTATGGTAGATCAAACCAATTCCTAGTCTCGAATGGTAGTGGTGGAGTTAGTTGGGGAGACTTACCAGAACTAAGAGTATCTGCAAGTTTTGAAGCGACAGCAGATCAAACAGTATTTGCTTTTACTGAGACTGTTGGATATCTTGATGTATTTGTTAATGGTGTTAAGTTAGCATCAAGCAATTACGTATATACTCCTGGAGTTCAAGTTTCACTAGTAAATCCAGCATTTGCTGAAGATGAAGTTGAACTTGTAGGATATTCCGCACAATCTCTTGGTTTTGGTGCAGGTGGACTTGATGGAATTTCTGTATATCAAGATGGAATAATCAAAGGTTCTGTAGGACTAGTATCTGCAATTAACTTTGTAGATCAAATTATTGGTGTAAACAGTACTGGATATGCAGTAACTGTTTATGGTGGTGGAGGAGGAACAGTTTGGAAAGAGAATCCTACTGGACTCAGTACAAATACTAGTGTTGGTATTGGTACAACTAATGCAACTTCAACTCTCACTGTAGATGGTGATGGATCTTTCGCTGAAGGTTTAGTTGTATCTGGAATTACCACTCTCGGAATTACCACTGTTGGATCATCTTCAACAGTAAGATCTCTTTATGTTCAAGGTGGTGCAACCGCTAGTGGTGTTGTTACAGCAGCATACTTTGAGGGTGATGGTAGTAGAATCTCTGGTATTGTTGCTGCTGCTATTGATACTGGTTGGATAGACAGTGCTGTTGGTCTTGGCACAACAGCTAAAGTTGGTATAGGTACAACAATTCCTACAGCACAATTACAAGTTGGAAGAGTTGGATATAATTTAGATCAAAACAATTTATTAGTTTACGGTGGAGCAAATATATCTGGAAATGTAACAATTGGGTCTTCTGTAAATACAACCTTTGCAACATTAGGATCTTTAACTATTGAAACATCAAATATAGATGTAGATGAT
>Ga0209557_1001717_pt1 | contig 11814 bp, 7 predicted proteins | sample SaaInlV_120m_DNA_4_FD_184672 | JGI IMG/M metagenome (GOLD analysis project Ga0209557, IMG submission 184672) | Marine microbial communities from expanding oxygen minimum zones in the Saanich Inlet - Saanich Inlet SI074_LV_10m_DNA (SPAdes) (version 2) | ecosystem: Environmental > Aquatic > Marine...
ACGGCCGCCATGCTGACACCACAAATTGATCGACTGGCTGAAATCAAGAAAATCCATGTGAGCAACTGGAACCTGCTTTATTCCCTCATCAACACGAACCATCACATCGAAATCCCAAAACCCCTCCCTCAAGTGGATCCATTTTGCGACACCATGCAGTTCCATTTGGTGGATCTTTCGAGGGCCCAGGCAGACCAGTTCATTGATCTGATGAAACAAGAAGGCATTCCAATGCAAATTTTTGGAGCACGACGCAACGCACGTGATTACCGACAGTGGGAATACATCAAGGCTCACCAAGATGAATTGGTTGCTACAATTGCTAACATCGAATTTGCTTGTGACCTCTCCATGCAACCTCATCTCACTCAAGATCACATTCGAACAATGGCCCGGGTTATTGAGGATGTCTTAGCTTACATCATTGCCCAGAACCGATGAACACAACGTTGCGAGAGCACCGCTTCCGTAAGCTGAGTTCCGTCACTCAACCTTGATTTGGATTCTCGAACAACTGTTCCAATACGGCATTTTGCGCCTCGTCAGGTGCGACACCTCTCGCTTCTCGCCACAACTTACCGCCGAGTGCTTCCCAAACAGGGCCTTGCGGTTGTCCTGAGCGTGGGTAATTGGTATACTCTCCAAAATACACCTCTTCCCCGATCAAAAATAAATCCACACGGATATAATCCATTTCATGACTGAGCTGCTCTGAAATTTCAATCATTTTGGCAATCTTTTCTTCGCCAAGGTGGGTCCGAAGGTTTCCGATGGATGTGTCGTTGAACCATTTGGTTGAATCGGACAGTGTGTTGATCAGTGAACCGTCTGGAAGGTGAATGTTTTGCATGATTTCTGTACCAAAGCGACCCGACTCCACTTGGATGTAGCCGACTTTGCCTCCGAAGCAGTGGAATTTGATGTCAACAGGCGCCCCACCATCGTCGCCAGTGAGAAATTCTTCAACCATAATGCCCCGCTCTTTGATGTTGAAGGCACCCCATTCCAATGAAACAGGGAAGTCTTTGTTGAGGATGCGACGGAGCTTAGAGGTGATTCGCCACTTCGGCCAGGGGCGCCCATACTGATCCCGACCGTCTCGAATCACGTAATACCCGTGCTGTTTCTTGGGCCGTAGTTGGGGGAATCTCGCCCGTGGAAGGTGAGGAAGTGGCTCTTTTGCATTGTCAAGAATAAAGATCGAATCCCCGGACCAGTGGTTGGATTTGAGGACACACCGTTCAGGGAGATCGTTCCATGGAATCTTGAAATTATCTGCTTGAATAAAGTGGTACACATCTGCAACCTTACATTCTGAATTTTTTTGGGCATACGCTCTGCTTTCATACTTATCCTCAAGCGTGACGAGCAGAGGTCTTCTGTCTCGATGCATTCGATAAATGAGGTGTTCAGAAAGCGAAACGGGGTCTTCAACGAGGTTGTGATGCCACGGCATCACGATGTCCTTTGGTTTCCGAAACATTGCATCCCCAATTTATCATGCTTGGGGATGCTGATTTAAACATGTTGTGATACCATTGAACATGGGCGCAAAGAAGGTCTTTTCCATCCCTTTGACGAATGTTGCTCCTCTTCCCTCGCAGTCCTTCGAGAACGCCCAACGGGTTATGGAATCAGGACAACTGTTCCGATATGGGGAAACCAACCCTGACGGCCAATATGTTTCAAAGTTTGAATCGGCTTTTGCGGCCTATCATGGGAAAAAATATGCTATTGGTGTGAACTCAGGTGGAGGGGCGATCAACCTAGCACTTCGGAGTGCAGGTGTTAGTTCGGACGACACAGTCCTCCTCAACGCCTTCACTCTGGCACCGGTTCCGGGCAGTTTGGCAAACATTGGCTGTGCGATTGAACTCGTTGAAATCACCGAAGACCTGGTCGTAGATCTCGACCATCTACAATCACAAATCGATGCCTTCCGGCCCAAGGCTTTCCTTCTTTCACACATGCGAGGGCATTTTGGCTTCATGGATGAAATTGCCAAAATATGCCATGATTCTGGGGTGTTGTTGATTGAAGATTGTGCCCATACTTTGGGTGCATCCTATGACGGAGTGTTGCTCGGCACCTACGGTGTAGCGGGGTGTTTTTCCCTCCAAACCTACAAGCAAATCAACGCCGGGGAAGGTGGGGTGGTTTTGACAGATGACGATCATCTTGCAGCGAAAGCAATCCTAATGAGTGGCTCTTACGAATTGCACCAGCAGAACGGCTGCTTACCCCCAATCGAGGTTTTCTCGGTCCATTCCCTCTCAACCCCCAATTTCAGCATGCGCCTCAATGAGCTTGCTGCAGCCATTGCCCTTCCACAACTCGAGAACCTCGAAGAACGAAATGAAAATTGGAGAGGCATTTATCGAAGCATTGAGACCAAACTGAATGGAATCTCAGGACTGAGGTTTCCCGCCCATCACTCAAAGGTGAAGTTGACCCCAACGTCCATCCAATTCTTTGTGTCCCTGCCTTTCGAAGCCATTCAGGGTTTCTTGAAGCGATGTTCAGACCGAGGGGTCAAGATCAAATGGTTTGGAGCCAAAACCCCTCGTGGTTTTACGAGCGTTCACAGTCACTGGACATACATTGAGCCCCAGTCCCTTAGCCGTACAAATCAAACTTTGTCCACTCTTTGTGACCTTCGTTTGCCGGGAACGCTTGTTGAAGAGGACTGCCAGTTGATTTGCGACATCATCCGAGAAGAATTTTCCTCTTCTGAACCTTAAGCATCGACCGCGGTGTCACCCACCGAGAAATGGATTAACACGACTCAGTTGCCTTGGAAAATCGCCATTGCCTCAGAGACAGATGCACCCTCGCAAATGATGGCATGGCATGCCGCCGTCATGCGAACAGCCTCTTCTGTGGTTCGCTGGTGAATGTTTCTGCCAGTTGCGGCGCCCATGCAGTTGCCAACGCTCATTTGGTCGTGGAGTCGTTGCAGGAAGTCCTTTGCTGGGAGTGAGCCGCCACCAGAGCAGATGATGCCCGTTCGTCCAGCAGCTTCTGCTGCAATCGCAAGGGATTCTGGGCGAGTCATGCCATCAAACGCCCCTGGGTAGTTGACCTTGGCAAAGTCTGCACCAATGCAAGCAGCGACACCAGCAGCGCCTGAGATTAATTGAGGGTCTTTCTCGTCGGCGACAGCTTGTCCACGAGGGTACATCCAGACCACGGCAATCATGCCGAGTTCGTGTGCTTGGCGAATGAATTGAGCGGCTTCAGAGAACATCTCATGCTCGTACTCGCTTCCGATGTACACTGTGTAACCAATTCCAACGACGTTAATGCCGTTGTGCGCAAGGGACATGACATCATCCATGTCCCACATTGCTTGTGAGATTGGATCGCGTTGTTCGGTCTTGACCATGTGTGACTTTGAGTTTAATTTGATGAGGTAAGGCAAATCCGGATAATCTCGTGCGTATTGGGAGATGAGTCCGAGTTGGCCTGCAAGAACGCCGATGGTTCCTGCGTCATGACATCGTTGACCGATCTCAAAGAAATGACCAGGGTCATTGGAGGTGAGGGGGATTTTTGCGCCACCATCGTAGAAGTCATCGTTGAGATGTTCGATTTTCTGGTCGCAAGCGAAGAGGTTCATCTTGCCAGTTCCGGCTGTTGCAGCATCCATGTTTGAGATGTATGTGTCAATCAAATCGTTGGGGACATCGGCTGGAACGTTGTACTTGCTCATCGGCTCACCTGTGGACCGAGCCAGAGGTGGGGGGAACTTCAAGACTGCGGCCAAAATTGCTGTGGTTAAGCATGCGCTGAGTGCAAGGCAAAGCCCTGACAAACCGCATCACACGGTGTCCGATTTGCTATGTTTTGCTCACTGACCAGTGAAGTTTGCAACACGCTTTTCGACGTAGGCTGCGATGCCTTCCTTGGCGTCGCTGCTGTTGAACAAGGATGCTTGCAATTCTCGCTCGAGGGCCAAGTGGTACTCGAATGGAATCTCTGGACCTGTTTGGCAGGATCGCTTGATGTTTCCAACAGCTTTGACAGCCTTGTTTGGTAGGGTGAATTGACCACACCAGTCAAGAATGTCTCGGCGGAAGTCTTCTGCGGATCCTTCCCAAATGTGGTTGATGAGGTTACATCCGTGTGCATCCTCAAAGGACATGAGTTCGCCAGTGACCATCATTTCGAGCGCCTTTGCCTTCCCAATCAAACGGGTCAAGCGAGCGGTACCACCGGTACCTGCGAGAACACCAAGGTTGATTTCAGGAAGCCCGACTTTGCCGGCGTTCTTTCGTGCGATTCGGATGTCAGCAGCCATGGCGATTTCGAGTCCGCCACCAACAGCGTGTCCGTTGATTGCGCAGACGACAAGTTTGGAGGTTTGCTCAAGTCGAGAAAGAGTTTCGTTTGCGTGAAGGCAGAAGTTGTACTTGAAGCCTGGAGTCACGCTGTTGAGCATCTGAATCGAAGCACCTGCGGAGAAGAAGGACGCACCGTTTCCAGTGAGCACAATGCAGGTCACATCGTCATCGAAACGAGCCTTGACAATTGCTGTATCAATGTCGCACATCATAGCGTGGGTGTAGGTGTTTGGGGAGCGGTCGTTTGCGCCTTCGATTGGAGCACCTGCTGAATCTGAGGTGAGTTCAATCACTGCGATGCCGTTGTTGGTGACACCGTAGTTGACAAGTTGGTTAGGCATTGGTTCGAGGGTCAATCCGTGTAGGTCGTCCATGCGTCAAGCCACTCGGACCCGTATTATGAAGAAATCGCATGCTCGGATTGCTCATCCTTGGAGGTTTCTGCATCATCTGCGAACGAGGTTTTTCCTCCCTTTCGACGGGCTGCATCCCATTGAGCGCCAACGGCCTTGGCTGCTTCTGACTGTTCCCAGACATCTCGCTTGAGTGCTTTTCTGAAGGGCATCCGTCGCACGCCTCTGCCCATTGCTTTCCCGTCGCTTTGCAGCATGAACGGGCTAACCAAACGGTAGAGGATGCTCTTGTACCACTTAGGTCTGAACAGATTGCCAATCCAAACCAAGCCATCGCCAGTTTTCTTTTGGTTCTTCATCCATGCGTTGCACATGCGCTTGAAGGTGCGATCACCAACACGGTTCATGAGCCACCGATTCGCCACGCTGGTGCGGACATACGGCATGAGATGCTTCCTTACATCGGCTTCATAATCGCCTTTGCCAAGAATGTCATTTGCTGCAAGAACACCAGACCACACAGCCATTCGCATGCCAAAGCCCCACATGAAATCTTGAAGTCCGCCTGACTCCCCGACATAATAACGCCCATCTTGCTTGTAATTTCGATTGATTGTGAAGTCTCCCTTTCCTCCAACACGCTTGATTGGTGTGCGATTGAGGTTTGGATAATGTGCCTCATACCAAGCAATGGTCTCGTTGAGAAACCGTTCACTTTTCTTCTGCTTCCGCCAAAGGCAGGTGCAAATGAGCCCGACACCGTCGATGATGATGAGGTATGAGTAAGAGCCTGGGGCGAGGTGATCGTTGAGCTGAAATCCAATGTGGTTCGGATGGTCGGTGTGGAAAATTTCCCCATATGCGACTGCAGAGGTTCCTTTTGGACCACATGCAATGATTGTGCAATCTTCCTCTTCCACCCTCGATTTGTAGTGAATTTTTGCCCCTGCAGCGAGTGCTTGGCGTTTGAATCCCTGATCGATGGTGTGTTCGGAAGTCCCTCTTTCGACAATTCGGTAGGCGACTTTCGAGGTGGTTGCTTGGGTAATTTTGTCATCTGGGTGAATGAGATCAACGACGTCGAACTCTGTAGCCTTGAATTCAGATGCATCAAAGCCCCATTCCTTCAATTGGTCAAAGAAATCTTCGTCCATGCTCCAATTTTCAAGGGCTTGGAAATCACCGTCAAACCTTGAACCAGAATCTGCACGTACATCGTGGACATGCACTTCTTTTCCAGCCCTTGCTAAAAGGGTGGCAGCGGCAAGACCAGAAAGGCCAGCGCCCATGATGTGGATAGCCGCCTCGTCGCCCATGGATACCCCCATGGAGGCGTGGGGTTTGAATGATGCGTTCTCTTCGTGCGCGCATGAACGGGCATATTATCATCGAAGAGGCGGTAAATGCGCTCGATGAAAATGCCCTTAAAGCCAAACTTCCGTTAGAAGGATGTGGCGCAGTTGTGTCCTTTTTAGGAATCACTCGTGGGACAGAAGGGGACACTGAAGTCCTCCGCTTGGAATTCGATGCTTGGCAAGAGCAACTTGCTTCCGTTCTGAATGGTTTGGCTGAACAAGCCATCGAATTGCACGGTGTTCAATGCGTGGCTATGGCTCACAGAGTTGGTTCGGTTGGTCCACAGGAACCCATTGTCTCGATTCACGTCGGTAGTCCACACAGGAAGGAAGCCTTCAGGGCGTGTGAATGGCTTATCGACGAACTCAAGAAGCAAGCCCCCTTGTGGAAGAAAGAAGTCACGACCGAAGGGGCGACCTGGAAGGCTGGCTTAGGCTGAGGGATTTACCATGAGAAAAGAAATTGAAGGCATTGTACAAATTGGCTCAAAGCCCGTTGTGGAACGGCATGCAACTGCAACTGGTTTGCTTCATTTGTCAGCGACCACCGTTACTGCCATTCAAGAAAAATCCGTAAAAAAAGGAGATGTGCTTGAAGCATCAACGATTGCCGCCATCCAAGCTGTGAAAGACACACCACGGATCATCCCCCACTGCCATCCAATCCCTCTCGAAGGCTGCAAAGTCACGTGGGATTGGGAAGGGAATGCGTTGCGGTGCACTGTGTTCGTATCCGCTCATTACAAAACTGGCATTGAAATGGAGGCTTTAACGGGTGTTTGTGCGGGCTTGCTTTGCGCTCTTGATATGGTCAAATCCTTGGAAAAAGACGATTCAGGACAATATCCAGGCACTTCGATTTCTGAAGTCGTGGTGGTTGAGAAATTCAAAGGCAGCCTTTGAAAGCCGTATCTGTTTCGTGCACCTTGCGCTTGTTAAACAAATCGAATTCGACAGACGTTCACAGGGGAGTGTGATCCACTCTCATGGAGGCACTTCATAGCAAATCGTCGAGGAAGGACACGTCAATCTTCGGTTGAACTTGGGCCGGTTGTGCAATTGGAACAGGGTTCTGCTGTGCTGGCTGCACAGGTTGAACCGGTTGTACAGGTTGTGCAGGCAGAGGGTAGGTTGCTTGCACCGGCTGCACGGATTGCACAGGTTGAACCGGCTGAGGGTAAGCCATCGGTGGTGGCAATGGCATGCCAGCAGGTTGTGGAGGCATAGGTGGCGGTGCGATTCCGTTTGGTGAGTACGCTGGTTGTGGCACAACCGTTTGATTCATTGGTGGCGCTGCTACCTGTGCCATGCTCGATTCGATCGCCGGTATTGGCAACGCCATTGCATTGAGGCTCTCTTCTCCGTCAGCGCCCCATGTGGCCGCCTGCATGTCCCAAGAGCGTGAGATTTCAGACCGACCTCTGCGACTTCTTGAAATCGTCAGGAACAGCACAAGGGCCATCATGGTTGCACCCAGTACGATGAGGTTTTGAGTGGTCAAAAGCGTTTGAAGGCTCAAGGATTCCTCAGCGTCGTTTGAGCCGGCACCGAGATCTGTAGCATTGAGACGAACAGATTCAACGCTATTTTTGACATTTAGGTCGTCATATGGCGTCACTGAAAGATACCAATCGGTTGTGTTGGTGAGATCTGCAAGGACATCACTTGACACCACAAAACTTGTCGAAACAAGACCGTCACCTACAAGCGTTGCTTGGGACACATTGGTGAAGTCCTCATCACTGATGTGAACCTGATAGCCTTGAACGAGTTCGGACGAGGTTTGATTCCAGGTGACTAATATTTTCTTGTTGTCAACCCATGTCACAGTGACGCCTTCCACGTTTGGAAGTTGGCTGCCGTCGTTGGCAACACCGTCATCGATGGACACAGCATTAACCACATTTAGGCCGGTTGTGATTGCGTTGCCTGCGAAATCAACTGGCACGACTGCAACCCATGCCGTCAACGCAGGGGAGACTTGGAAACCACCTGCGAGGTCTGTAATGGTGAGTGGGAATTGAGGTGCTCGATCGACAACAAATACAGGAACCGTCGGACCGTTTGAGCCGTCGCCTACGCTGGTGAAAGCGAAGGGTGCCGCATAGATGTGATACTCGAAGAGATCACTGGCAGAGGATAATTCGAATTCGAGGCTTAACCCTGAACCATCGTCAGAAGGGCGGTCTTCGAGTGAAATTGATTCAAGCCGTTCGGGGGCAACATCGTCTTGGAGGTTGTTGATTGGAAGAACGCTCGGGCTCAGCAGGGACTCGGTGTGAGCATCACCCTCGGTGTTGTGTGCGGTGACGGCCACGTGGAGTTCCACATTAGGCTGAATGAGTTTCACGACGTCAATTTCTTGGCCCGATGCATCGATGATTCGATACAACGCTGTGTTCACAGTGAGCGTTATTGGACCCTTCTCTGAGTCGATGTATTGTTGATCTATGACGACACATCCACACCTGTCTCCATCGTTTCCGTATGTTTCCCAGAGAGAGGTGACGTTGTCGAGGGGTCGGTCGGCGACCCACACAGTGTAAAATCCGAAGTTCTCCGACGAAGATGGAGCCCATGTGACATCGATGGAGGTTCCATCATCGTTGGGGGTGTCATAGGCTTCGAGGCTTGTGATCCGGTCTGGTTTTGGCATTTCTTGATTCAAGTTGTCCACAGGAATTGCACTGACCACTTCGAGCCCGTTTCGCTGTGTGTTGAGGTACTCATCGAACGCGAGAACAGCTACGAAATATTCCTCACCATCGACGAGTGGTACCCCGTCAAGTTCAGAAACGATGGTGGTGTTTTGGTTGCAATCAGTGATCACACTCGATGGGCTGAAGCCAGCCACAGAGGTTGGTTGATTGGAGAACGCCACGCCGGTCACCATGAAGACCTGGTAGAATGCACAGTCCTGTGCGTTCGTTCGGTCCCATCCAATCGTGATTCGGCCACCGTTGTCATCAGGGGTATCAATGGCCCACACATTGGTCAGCGGGCTTGGTGGTAGGCCGTCGTCATTGCCATCGTTTGGCACGACAGGACCAATCACGGTCGCATTCGCAAGGTCTTCTTGACCCGCTGCATCGAGGCATGTGAAAGCAAGCCAGTGAGGCACGCCAGCGATCAGACTGAGCGTTGTGGTGTTCCCATCAGGCATCGATACACTTGATTCGATTGTCAAACCAATTGCATTGGTCACTTGGACCGTGGACGAATAGATTCGGGTTGCAGTGGCATCAATCGCCATACAACGAGCCCATTCAAGATCCATGTCATCGGCGTTTTGGTTGAGAGAAGGGACAGCGGTTGCCCATGTTGGCGGTGTTGGTACTTCATCGCTGGTCGTCAATGGGCCAGCAATTTGGCTAGGAACGCCAAATCGACCATCGTCGTATTCTGCAACGACAACAGCGTAGTATTCGACTCCATCAACAAGGGATGCTCCATTTGCGGTTGTAACGGTCGCAATCGATCTCGAAAAGAGAGGCTCACTTGCGTCAGCGATTCGGCTCTCAAAACTGATATCTGTCACCAGATCATCCCACGGACCATCGTTGATGTACACATTGTAAGCCTTGAAATCAAAGTCAGGAACAATGGACCATTCGAGGTTCAATGCACCTCCTGCATCGTCTGGACGGTCGTACGCATCGATGATGACGATCGGGGTGTCTTTTCGCACCCAGTCGTATGTTAAGCGAACTTCCATGCTTCCAACACCAACGGATAGAAGCTTGAGGGGTACATACCTCGTTCCGTTCAAAAGCTGTCCATTGTCAATGGCCAATTGCAATTTCTCTTCCATTGAGGAAGCGTTGCTGATCGGAATGATGGCGTCGTACTTCAATTCTGTGGATTTAGCCCACACCGAGGCATTTGAAACAGGTGACGACAAGGTCAGTGGCAAGTATTGGAACCGAACACCATACCCGTCAATGGAGCCTGCAGAGGCGTTCAGTACAAACGGATTGACGGCCGTTGCCAACTCAATATCGTAACCAGGATGCGTCATGTTTCCGAGTGCAAACACTTGACCATCGAGGCTCGCAAACAACGGATTTGCTGTACGTGCTACGCCGCCTTCAATGGCTTCGAAGGCTTTGTTCCAACCAAACAATCCGTCGTCGCGGGTTGCAGCCCAGAAGCCTGTTGGGCCCACGGCGATGTTTTGTGGATTGGGCACCACATAGGATTTCAACAAAGTATGAGATGATGTTCTTGCTTCGATAATTGAAACGCTTGAACTGCCTCGAACGATCAGGTGGACACCGTCCGATTCCATGTCTTGAATGGGCCAAGACGGGACATCTGCGCTTGTGATACCAGCAATGAATTGGTCGGTCAAACCGTTGTAATGCGTGAGTGATCCGATGTCGGTGGCGATGTGAACGCCTCCATAATCGGCAGTCACTGAAGTGACTGTGTTTGATGGCAACTGATCAAATCGGTGCGTTGAAACGACGGTGTTCGACGAGATGTTGACCACTGAAAGTCCTGGACGTTCACCCAACGCAGCATCATGGACTGCGATCAGCCAAGTGCCTTGGTTCGTGGTGGTATACCTGCCGAACGAAGCAACTGAATTGCCCAAGAGCCCATCGGATTGCTTCAATGTGGTTGATGCACCGGTGGTCGGAATGTATTGGGTCATTCCCGATAGGCTGGCCACATAGAGGGTGTTGGATGCCCAAAACACATCGCCAATGAATGAATCGGGGAGTCCGTCTTCGATCGTAAGTGGATTCTCCCAAGCGCTGGCCGTGAGATTCCATTGTCCGATTCCGTTTGATGTTGCGATGTACAATGAGTCTGAACTGAATGTAAACCCTCGAATGGCGTTTGAGGGGAGCCCAGCCAACAATGCGCCAGCAGTGAATTGTTGTGAGGTTAAATCAAATGATTGCACTCCGGACGAGGTGATTGCAGAACCTAACAATCCAATGATGAGTTTCTCTGCACCTGATGAATCGATTGCTTGAGCAAGGCCTGCTTGGTTGTTATGCTGTGCCCCGTTTATCGCAATTAAATCACCGGTGATTGTGTCGAGTTTCAAGAGACCGCTTCCGGTCGTCGTGATGTACAAGTCAGTACCATCGAGCAGCATATCTGTGGTCACGGCACCGATTGGTGTTGACCAACCGTCCATCCATTCAATTCCGCCGGATATGTTGTATTCTCCTTTCAAGATACCACCTTGTGTTGCCAACCAGAGCGTGTTGCTCTCGCCTACAATGGAGGAGAGGTTCCCACTCGGCAACGATGTGTACGGGATGTGGGTGTCGAACCCAGATGCATTGTACTTGAGAATTGAGTTGACTCCAGTTGATCCACCTGCTCGTGCAAGATGCAATTCACCACCCGTATACTGGAAACTGGTTACTGCGGTTCTCAATGGAGCATCAAGGACTTGTCCCGTAAACGTGGCGTTGGTTTGGAGGTAGGAAAAACTGGTTGTTGAAGCGACAGAGAAACCAAAGATTCCCGTACTGATAAACAACATTCCATCTGAATGATACAATCCATCGCCACTGATCACATCAGAAGTGAGGCCGTTTGCACTTTGCGTGATGGTGCTCAGCCACTGACCATTTTGAGTGTCGTACCTTGAAATTGGTAAATCGGCGTTAAAGTTTCCTTTTCCGTTGTAACCCACGTACAAAATATCGTTATCATCGCACGCAAGGGCGGAGACTTTGTTGTTCTCGATGCCAGTGGGGAACGAACCTCCTCCCCAACTCCGAACGGCCGTTAACGACG
>Ga0209557_1001722_pt1 | contig 11806 bp, 8 predicted proteins | sample SaaInlV_120m_DNA_4_FD_184672 | JGI IMG/M metagenome (GOLD analysis project Ga0209557, IMG submission 184672) | Marine microbial communities from expanding oxygen minimum zones in the Saanich Inlet - Saanich Inlet SI074_LV_10m_DNA (SPAdes) (version 2) | ecosystem: Environmental > Aquatic > Marine...
GTAGACCGGTGCCGGAAAAATCGATTTATCAATCAGATTTGCTAAAAATACTGATGGGTAACAACTAGTGAAAACCGGTCGGGTGCGAGTAACTCGATTAATGCCAATGCCAATGCCAATGCCAATGCCGATGCCGATGCCGATGCCGATGCCAATAGTGAGGCCTGTACCTACGTGTGGTGGCGTCTACTGACGTGAACTCTAGCGACGCAGATACTCATGCCACTAGCTCCCGAAGACGCTTCATGCTCAATTCGCTCACCGGTGCTGTAGCCCTGCACGCTATGGCGCGGCTGCCAAGTGCGCAGGCGCGTTTACCACTGCCTGCTGACGATCTGCTGAACTTTGACGCTGTGGGTCTGGCGCAACTAATTCGACAGGGCGAGCTGTCGGCGCAGGAGGTCGTTGAGGCTTCTATCGCGCGCATAGAAGCGCTTGAACCCGCTATTAATGCCTTAACGACGCGCAATTTTTCTGCGGCGCTGGCCCGGGCGCTAAAAATAGACGCGAGCACAGTTTTTGCCGGCGTGCCGACCTTGCTTAAAGATTTGGTCGATTATGGAGGTGTGCGACGAACGAACGGTTCTTTACTCCATTTGACTCAGGTACCCCAAGCATCTGTTGCCTACGTTAAGGCAATGGAGCAGGCGGGACTGAATATTTTGGGTATGACGAACACGCCGGAATTTGCTTCGGGCGCACTCACCGACAACTTGGCTTTTGGGCCCACACGCAACCCGTGGGATTTAACCCGCAACGCAGGGGGGTCTAGCGGTGGTAGTGCGGCGGCAGTCGCCGCAGGTTATGTTCCCTTGGCGCACGGCACAGATGGCGGTGGCTCAAATCGTATACCCGCATCTTGTTGCGGTGTTTTGGGCATGAAGGCCAGTCGTTATCGACAAACGTCAGGAGAAGCAGACGGCAGCCACTACTTTTTAAGAACGCATCAGTGTTTGAGTCGGACCGTACGAGACAGCGCGGCCTTGCTAGCCGTGACGGAAGCCCTAGGACACCCCAACGGTTATGACCCCGTTGGCTTAATTGAGGGTCCGGGGTCCAAGCGTCTTCGCATTGCGGTTTCCATGGAAAATGCTTTTGGGGAGGCACCTGAAACCAGCGTCCAAAATGTCATTATTAAAACCATGCAGCTGTGTAAAGCTTTAGGGCATGACGTGATCGAGCTGCCTAACCCATTAAACGGCGATGCGTTGTTTCAAGCTGCGGAGGGCATTATGTTAGCCGACCTGCCTCGGTTGCTGCGGTACGTAGAATCTCTAACAGGGCGGCCTGCTGAAGACGCTGGCTTGTTAACCCGCGCAACAGTTGACGTCGGGCGTTACGCTGCAAGTCTGCCGGCCGATGCGCGTCAACGAGGGCTCGCCTACTTTGCTGAGCTCACGCAAAATTTCACGTCGTTTTTTAATGATTACGACGTGTGGTTAACCCCTACATTACCCATTGAAACACCGAGCCTAGGGTATATTTCTCACGACACTCCCTTCGCTCAAGCCATGGCACGTAACCGTCAACTGCTGGGCTACACAGTGGCGTCGAATGGCATTGGTGCCCCCGCGATGTCGGTCCCCCTGTTTCGATCTGGCGAGACGGGCCTGCCTGTAGGCAGCCACTTTATGGCGGCTCCAGGTCAAGATCGGCGCTTATACGAGTTGGCTTTTGAGCTTGAAGCAGCACAGCCTTGGGCAGCGCAGTGGCCCCCGTTAGCCGTTGGTTATCGGTAACTTTTTGTCGCGAAGACTCTGCCAAATTTGGAGGCAGTGGCACAGGATCCTCAGGGGGGTTGCCCGCTATCCTAAGCGTTCTGATTTAGGCAGGAACAGCAGCTCTACTGTTGCTGCCAGCCCGCAAAGGGTTCGAGGGCAAAATTTTCTATCGTTTTTTAGGATTATTTTTTTAATTGTTGTGCGAGCTCTCGTTGTCGGCCGTAGACCCATTTTCTATTAGGTTTTATTATGAAATGGAGTGGCTGCAAGCTGTAGGCAGTGCCAATTAAGCGAGGTAACCGTTGTGACCCACGCATTTATATACGACGCTATCCGCACTCCACGCGGCAAGGCGAAAGCCAGCGGTGGTCTTCATGATCTATCTCCTTTCCAGTTGCTGGCGCCTCTCTACCGGGCCATATGCAAGCGAACAGGTTTAGATGCAGAACTGGTGGGCGAGGTAGTGCTTGGCTGTGTCACGCAATACGGAGAGCAGGCTGGCAATATCGCCAAGAGCTCGGCGCTTTATGCGGGTTGGCCCAGCCATGTGTCTGGACTAACCATCAACCGATTTTGCTCCTCGGGTCTTGATGCCATCAACATTGCCGCCTTGAAGGTGAACGCCGGTCAGGAAGAGGTGGCTGTTGCGGGTGGCATTGAGATGATGTCGCGGGTTCCAATGATGAGCGATCAGGCCGCCATTTTTAAAGATCCCGAAGTGGCGCTTTCCGCGCGTATTCTGCTCATGGGCAGCGGTGCTGACCTCATTGCCTCGTTGTATGGAGCTTCCCGACAGGATGTCGATGAAGTGGCCCTGATGAGTCAGCAGCGGGCGGCACTGGCTCGAGACTCTGGTTTTTTTACTTCTATCATTCCTATAGATAATCCGGTGAAAGCGCAGACCATTCGTCAGGATGAATGTATACGGGGCGATATCACTTTAGAATCTTTGGGAACGCTCCCTGCGAGTTTTGAGGGCGTTGGTAAAGCGGGTGCAGATGCCCTTCAGCTGGCGGAGTATGGCCATTTAAAGGCGATTTCCCACGTTCACACAGCAGGCAATTCTCCAGCCATGGCAGATGCCGCTGCATTGGTTTTAATTGGCGCGGCAAGCCTCGGTGAAAAAATAAGCGCTAAACCCCGCGCCGTTATTCGAGCCATGGTTAATGCCAGTGACGACCCACTTCAAGTTCTCACGGGTTGTGTTGCGGCAACAGAAAAATTGCTCAAATCCCAAAAGCTCTCGATTGACGATATCGATTTATTTGAAATTCACGAGGCCTTTGCGGCCACCGTATTAAAGGTGCGGGCTGACCTGGGCATACCGATTGAGAAACTCAACGTGAACGGAGGGGTTATTGCCATGGGCCATCCTCTAGGTGCCACGGGGTCTATCATGATGGGTATGTTGCTGGATGAGATGGATCGTCGTGATTTGACCTTGGGTCTGGTAGCAACCAGTGGTGCGGCTGGATCGGGCACTGCGATATTGGTTGAGCGTCTGTAGTGCTGATGGATCCGGTGCTGGCGCTCAGCGCCGTGTATTCATATTGAAGTTCGGTTTGTGCCATGAAATCGGGGAGCTCGAAGCCCCGGTAATCTCAAAAGCAGAGTATTCTTTGCGGCATAGTTGCTAGCCCTGCTGGCACCGATCTATGCCAATAACGAGCAATGCCGTTTGGCCGCGAGGCCGCCAATTTCATCGGCCGCCCCCTAGTCAGTCTCATTGTGCAAGCGTATATTCAGGACGTTTTCTCACCCTTGTGCAGATCGCTATTCATAGTCCGCTTTTCATGGAACGCATTGGAGCCGTCACTTAATGACACAGTCGGTTTACATTCTTGGTGGTATCCAGACAGATTTTTCCCGGGCATGGTCCAGGGAAGGTTTAGATATCTCAGACATGATTAGAGAGTCCTGTTTGGGAGCCCTTGAAGATTGTAACCTTCCGGCCTCGGCCATTGAGTCTATTCACGTTGGCAATGCCTTTGCCGAGGCCCAGCGACAACAAGGGCATTTAGGTGCCATGGTCTCTCAGGTGGTGCCCGAGCTGTGGGGCATACCGGCAATGCGGCACGAAGGCGCTTGCGCGTCGTCATCCTTGGCGGTGCTCACTGCCATGGCTGAAATTGAGGCCGGCCGTTACGATTGTGTTCTCGTTCTAGGCGCTGAAGAATTTAAAAACTTGCCTGGTGACCAAGCCTCCCAAAATCAGAACTCGGCGGCATGGCGCGATCGGGAAGACATTCACTGTAAATTTATGTGGCCGGCGGTTTTTGGCCTTTTGGCTGATGAGTATGACCAGCGCTACGGGCTAGACCGACAGGTTCTCAATCAAATAGCCGAGATCAATTATGGCCATGCCAAACGTAATCCTCTGGCTCAAACGCGTCAGTGGAAATTCGCTGAAAACAGCTTTTGCGAAGACGACACCTTGAACCCCATGATTGAGCCTGGTGTTAGGCGTTTACACTGCGGTCAAATAACCGATGGTGCCTGTGCCATCGTGTTGGCCTCTGAGAAATTTGCGGCACACTATAGGAAAACGCGCAAACAGACCGGTTCAATCGCGCGGATAAAGGGCTGGGGCCATCGCAACGCTGGCATCCGTTATCGAGACAAAGTCGAGCGCAGCAAGGATTCAACCTTTGTATTTCCTCATGTTAGAGAGGCGATCGAGGATAGCTTTCGCCGTGCAGGGATCGCCGAGGTACACCAGCTCGATGGCATAGAGACCCACGACTGCTTTTCTATGACCGAATATATGGCTATTGATCATTTTGGCATTACGGCTCCCGGCGAATCGTGGAGGGCTGTAGAGGATGGTTCAATTGGTTTGGGTGGACGTCTACCTATTAATGCCAGTGGCGGACTTATCGGTTGCGGTCACCCAGTGGGTGCGACCGGTGCTCGTATGCTTTTAGATGCAACAAAGCAGGTGACGCAACGGGCAGGAGATGCTCAGATTGACGGTGCAAAACAGATTGCCACCCTTAATATTGGTGGTTCCTGTGCAACTGTTTGCAGCTTTGTAGTAGATCAGGGGTAAGCTGATTGAAAAGTGCTGGGAAGTTTATTGACGATGGCCCCAAAATGTTTGATAAAGGTTTTCAAGGAGTGGCTACATGAACCAGCCGATTAAAGATCCCGATGCGCCCTTTGGCCACAAATACGGTCCATTTGTCACCGACGTGTTTGCACCTCTTACAGAGGAAGAGACCTATGCTGACCTGCCGGTTATCGGAGAGATTCCAGCCGATTTAAATGGCGTTTATCTGCGCAACAGCCCCAATCCACGATTCGAGCCCAAGGGCGAATACCATCCCTTTGATGGCGACGGCATGCTACACAGCGCACATTTTGAAAACGGGCGTTTGGTCCTAAGAAACAAGTGGGTCAGAACCGACGCCTGGCAGCGTGAAGATACAACACAAGGTGCCGAATACTGGGGAATTCGCCAGACACTCAAGGGGCGGGAAGATCAGCCGATCAAAGACTCGGCTAATACCGATGTCATTGGTCACGCGGGTGCAGCATTAACAACCTGGTACTTAGCGGGTGTTCCCTACGCGGTTGACCCTATTACGCTGGAAACACTGGGTCCCCGTTATAACTACTTAGATAAACCCGATTCGGGCATGTCTGCCCATTGTAAGGTAGATGAGGTTACCGGAGAGCTGATGTACTTTGACTACGGGGATCATTGGCCTTACATGTGGTACGGCGTGGCCGACGCCCAAGGTGAGATAACCCATCGAGTGCCTATAGAATTGCCTGGAAACCGGCTGCCCCACGATATGGCCATTACCGAGCACTACTCAATCTTACATGACCACCCGGTTTTTCATGATGAAGAGGCCCGGGCCGCGGGCCGGCATAAAATTGTCTTCGATTCCACGATGGCTAGCCGCCTCGGAGTCATTCCTCGAAAAGGAGATGCCGCATCTATTCGATGGTTCGAGTTTTCGGGCGCGTTTATTTATCACGTGATTAATGCTTGGGAAGAGGGCGACGAGGTCATCATGGTCGCCTGTCGCTATCAACCTGCAAAGAATGCTGATGGCAGCTTCAATGACGTGGGTACCGCAAAAATGATTTCGCGCTTAGTTATGGATGCACGGCTATGGCGTTATCGCATGAATCTGAAAACCGGTGAGTGCAGTGAAGCGTGTCTCGACCCTGATTTTAATGTGGAGTTTCCCAGCTATGACTCACGTCTCACGGGAAGGAAAAGTGAGTTTGCTTATTTGGTAGACCACGATCCAAAAATTTTGCGCTGGAGGGGTATTTGTAAATACAACACCGATACTGGTGAACGCTTGGGCGCGTGGTCAGATGATCTTGATCACTGCTGGTACAGCGAGCCCTGGTTTGCTCCTGCTGACCATCAAAAAGCCGAGGATCATGGTTATGTGGTTGCCTTTGCCTATAACGATGAAACGCGCAATCAGGAGCTTCAGGTGTTTGATGCCCAAGACTTGAGTCATGGCCCCGTTGCGCGGATAAAAATGCCAACACGTATACCACCGGGGTTTCATGCTTGCTGGATGAAACCCGAGCAAATTCAGAGCCGAGTGGGCTGATTTTTTTCAAGCGGCGGCATTACTGCCGCCTTCTACTGTGTCCTTCGCAGTGGTGAGTGCTCGCGCCGGTAGCAAAGCTTTCCTCTGAAGTCATTATCTTCCCCGCTAAATCAACTCGATGAAAAACTTTGGAGAAGGGTTGACATTCGTTGATAAATGCTAATAATAACGATTCTCATTTAGATTAGTGGTAAGGGTTATGCAATTCAAGAATTTGAAGGTTGGGGCGCTCGTTTGTGTTTCAGGCGTTTATGCGGCCTCAATCCACGCTGAAGAACCAGCGCAGTCAGATATGGATGCCCAAGGACGTCCAATTGAAGAGACGCTAGTTCGTGGGCAGTACCTGCAGTCTAGCCAAATCAATGCACTTCGCTCGCCGACACCGATCTTAGATGTGCCCCAAAGCCTGAGTATTATTACCTCAGATGTCATTATGGAGCGGGGCTATACGGCCGTTTCCGAGATTATTGAATACCTGCCTGGTGTCAGCGTTTCTCAGGGTGAGGGCCACCGCGACGCTATCGTATTTCGTGGCGTTCGCTCTACTGCAGATTTCTTTATCGATGGTGTTCGCGATGACGTGCAATACTTTCGGCCGCTGTACAACCTTGAGCAGCTTGAGGTATTGCGGGGACCTAATGCTCTGTTGTTTGGGCGCGGCGGCACCGGCGGCATTCTCAATCGAGTCACCAAAAAGCCAGAGTTGGGTCAGCAGTTTACTCAGCTAACAGGCTACGCCGACACTTTTGGCGGTGGTGGCGTTCAGGTCGATACCAATTGGGCAACTGGCGACAATAGTGGGTTCAGACTCAATGCCATGCTGGAAGGGTTGGAGAATCATCGTGACTTCTTCGACGGGGATCGCATGGCGATCAATCCTACTTTCAAGATGCGCCTTAGCGACAACACCATGCTTGACCTGTCTTATGAATATGTAGACCACGAGCAATTTATTGATCGAGGTATTCCCACGGGCACGGACGGTCGTCCGGTTGAAGCCTTCCAAAAAATCACTTTTGGTGATGAAGATGTCAACGTGACGACCCTTAAAGCCCACATTCTGATGGCCAGTGTTGATCACGATTTTTCGGAGTCGACTAAAGGTAAAGCGACGTTCTTCCATGGTGATTACGACAAGTCTTATCAAAACTTTTACGCATCAGGCTACAACGAAGCGAGCGCTCCAAACGAAGTAACGCTGGATGGCTATGTCGACACGACACAGCGGCAAAATACCGTATTGTCGGGCAACTTGGTTAACGAAAGCATCATAGGCGGTATGCAACATCGCTTCCTGGCCGGAGCAGAATTCGTCCACACCAAGTCAGATCAGGATCGCTGGAACACGCTTTGGTCGGCGACCGCAGACGATAAAGAAACATTTTTTATCAATCGCCCCCTGCAGGTGCTCGGTGGCGTGGGCGTGAATTCGAGTGGGATGCCGACGACCAATGATTTTTATGTCGATTTGAACGACGACACCCGTGTTTCCATCGATGTCTATTCGGCGTTCATTCAGGATGAGATCAGTATTACCGAGAAGTTTGATATCGTCCTTGGCGCGCGCTTCGATCACTTTGCAATTGATGTTTTCAATGTGCCCAACAACGACGAGAGTTCGAGAACTGATGAGGAGGTTTCACCTCGTGTGGGTGTGGTGTTTAAGCCCACGGTAAATATGTCACTGTACGCCAGCTACAGCGAATCTTTCTTACCACGCAGCGGCGAACAGTTTGCCAATATCAATGGCAGCAACGGGCAGCTCGACCCCAATACGTTTGAAAATATGGAGCTTGGCTTTAAGTGGGATCTAGCATCAGATTTAAGCCTGACGGCCGCGGCGTTCCAGATTCAACAAACCTCGCCACAAGTCGCTGACAATGACCCTTCAACCCTTGATGTGATTGAGACAGAGACAGATGGTGTCGAGATCCAAATTGAGGGACGACTGGCCGATTTCTGGAATATATCGGCGGCTTATACCTACTTAGACGGCGAGCAAGTAGGACGGTCGGGTCCCTCGGGAAGGCGGCCTAGGGAGCTTCCTGAAAATATGTTTTCACTGTGGAACTCTTTTCAGTTCTCACAAAAGTTGAGCGGCGGCCTGGGTTTGACCTATCAGGACGAAAGTTTCATCAACAACAGCAATTCAGCGGTGCTGCCCAGCTACACCCGCATTGATGCCGCCCTTTACTACCAACTTTCGAATACGCTAAGAATGCAGGTCAATATTGAGAACTTAACCGATACCGACTATTTCCCAAGCTCGCACAGCACGCATCAGGCGACGGTAGGTGCTCCACTAAATGCACGCTTTGCCATTACCAAGGATTTCTAGGTTAGCGCTTTTCCCTAGGATGGTCAGTGGTGCTTAGCGAAGCCATCGTGGCTTTAAAAGCCTGGCGCAAAAGGTTCCCTAAACTCTTAACCCTCGCTTGGGCGGGGGTTTTTTTTGGGTGGCGCACTTACTGTCTGACCGATGCTGACTGCTCTCGTAGTGCCTTGAACTCCGAGCCTTGTTTCCAAGCAGGCCAACGTTTGGCGTTGCCCAGCTCCGAGATAAGTTGATGGAACAATTCGATATCTTGCACTGCCCCGGTTAAGTCCCAATCAGCAGACCAAGCATCGCAGGGCTTGTGATAGCAGTTGCCAACGTAGTCAGCGATCCATTGGTTGCCCGCCTCGCGGCCACCGACAACAAGATCAGCACCCCCAGCAATGCCCATCATTAATAAAACCGGCACCCCCACCCGCGCCATAGAAAAATGGTCGGCGCGGTAAAAGAGGCCATTTTCGGGCAAATTCTCTTCAGTGACATAGCGTCCTGCAGCCTCTGCGACTCGAGCGAGGTCATCCTCCAACTCGCTTTGTCCCTTACCCACAAGAATGACATCCTTGGCCGCCCCCGCTGTTTGTAAGATGTCTAGCGTGAAGTTGGCCACAGTTTTTTCAATGGGAAAAATAGGGTCAGCAGCGTAGGCCATTGAACCAACAAGCCCGGCTTCCTCCGCGGTCCAAAAAGCCAATAAAACACTGCGCTCCAGAGCTGGCTGGGCCTTGATCACTCGAGCAAGCTCAAGAATACCTGCGCTTCCTAGAGCGTCATCATTGGCGCCTGCACGAACAGTGCGACCCTGTTCATCGGGCGCGCCCACGCCATAGGCATCCCAATGCGCAGACGCCATGATCACTTCATCAGGTCGTGCGCTGCCGGGTATGAGCCCCAAAACGTTCTGGCTATCAAAGGTCGTAATATCGACTTCCAGATCGGCATCAAAGCGAATGCCCTCAAGCTCAAATGCTTGAAACTCGGGTTGTCGGGCTTTCACTCTAAGCGCATCTAGATCATGGCCGGCTGTAGCTAACAGCTCGTGAGCCGCATCGTTATGCAGCCAGCCCTGTAACTTAACGGGAAGTGCCTTCGGATCTTTATTGGCTAGTGAGACATTTTCTCCAGCCCCCGCTGCAGCCACGCTCCAGTCGTAGCCAGCGGCTTTGGTTTCGTGAATCACCAAGGCGCCAAACGCCCCGCGCCGGGCTGCCTCTTCAAACTTGTAGGCCCAGCGGCCGTAATACGTCATACGCCGATTGCCGAAGCGTCCCGCGACGGGCTCATCGGGCTCTGCAGCAAAATCGGGATCGTTGACCAAGTAAATGACCAGTTTGTCGGTTAAGTCGATATCGCCATAGTCATCCCAGTCTTGTTCGGGGGCATTGGCACCGAAACCCACGAAAACAACGGGAAGATCAGCGGCAGTAATGTTTGTGAGAGCCGTCGCGGTATCGACGGATACCGATATGCCTTGATCAAGTGATAAAACCGTTTCCGGGCTCGAGAACGTCATTTTTATGGGGGACTTTACCTCCGAACGCATCATGGGAACGGCCTGCGTCCAGCTGCCTTTTGCGCCTCCGGGCTCCAGTCCAATTTTCTGCAGTTGCGCAATGAGGTAGGCGACGGTTTTGTCTTCGCCAGGTGTGCCCGGGGCCCGCCCTTCAAATTCATCTGACGCCATAATCTTGACGATATTGGAGAGATTGTCGGCACTAATTTCTAGCGGATTTTTGTGGTGATCAGCCGAAACCTGCAGCGACCAAATTAGTGCGAAGAGGGTGGGTAGCAGTAGACGCATAGCGTGCTCCGGTAGCGGGGGTGTCGTAAGGATCTTTAATATAGCAAGGTCACTCCCTCCCTATCGAAATGAATGATTTTTCGGGGTTACATACCGATACGTTGGGTCACCCCCGTTACCGTGGTTGCGCCCTCGCTAGCTGTCCAATTACGAACTCGCGCGTTTCTTCAGCCAAATAAATTGCGCCATCAGGCCAATCACAAATATGAGTAAAAAGGCGAGGTGAAACTGCCTCAGCAGAGGGTCTTCGAGGGTATCTATAAACGGATCGCCAATAGGGAGCCGCCTTAGGAAGTCGGTAATGGCGGGAATCATGTGAAACAGCAGGGTGCTGGTGTAACCCAGGGCCTGAAAGTACTTGGATAACGACCCAAAGAGTTTTGTTTTTTCCATAACCACGCCACAAAGGAGAGCAGCAAGCGTCATAACACCAAGGATGTGGGCAATGCCAAAGCCGCCCTGGTTGTAAATACCTAGCGCAGTGCCTGCAACAATGAGCGTCAGGAGTGCATACAGCTTGCCGGATCGATGCTCTAGGGAAATGACCTTGTATTTCAGCACGGCATAAAAGCCGCTGAGGACCGCGCCAATGCCCAAAATGGTGTGGAACCAGCCTAGGGGTATCATTTCTGGCATTGAATTTTTCCTTGTTCTAGAAAGTTTTAGCGATTGGAATAACTTAAACGTTGGAGGCAGTGAGTTCTAAGTTCTGTCTTATCATTCTACCTCGTCAGGGCCGCTTACGTGGACACTATTGGCTGCGCCATTTTCGATAACGCTTGGTTTTTTGTTTGGTTTTGAATTGATCCGCTAAAAGTGACCAAAAAGGGCTGACTTCTTTTTTAGGGATTTTACCGCTAGCGACCCGATTAAGTTGCACCTTTGTCACGGCCATTACCGCGAGTGCGGCGAAGGTTTTATTTTTCCAATTGACTTCGGGCAGGTCAATATCGAAGTCGCCAGCACGCCACCGATTGGGCAGATCAGGTTGAAATGCCATGCCTCTCGCGATGCCCAGCATAGCGACGGCAAAGCCGGCCTCATTTTTCTCCAGCGCATTCTCGGCGACCGAGCGGCGCAAAATACCTCCGGTTACCATAATGGGCATTTGGGCGACGGCAGCCACCTCCCTCGCGAAATCAACAAAATAAGCTTCTCGACGCAGTGTTGATTCCGATTTGCCTTCCTCTTTCTCAGCAACTCGGCCTTGCATGGCGGGGCTCTCGTAGCTACCCCCAGATAGCTCTACCAGATCAACCCCGAGTTCGTTCAATGATTCGACCACGGTGATAGCGTCTGCGAGGCTGAATCCGCCGGTTTGAAAATCTGCGGAATTAAGTTTCACCGAAACGCAAAATTTAGGTGCAAC